>Ga0210410_10002266_pt1 | contig 17366 bp, 15 predicted proteins | sample IncBWC4MmetaG_FD_161058 | JGI IMG/M metagenome (GOLD analysis project Ga0210410, IMG submission 161058) | Forest soil microbial communities from Barre Woods Harvard Forest LTER site, Petersham, Massachusetts, United States - Inc-BW-C-4-M | ecosystem: Environmental > Terrestrial > Soil >... | reverse complement strand
CGCTGCGCCAGAAAAAGTAGTTCGACTTTGAATTGCGTGTATCGAGAATGCTTTTCAAGGGAGCTTGAGGCTGTTGAGCCCGCGTAACCGTCGGATAGCGTTACGCAAGAATTTTGGAGGTCAATCGTGAACAGGAAAGAATGCTCTGCAAGCTTGGCTGGAGATATTTCGCTGGGCGGGGAAATTTCCGTGCATCGTCTCGGCTTCGGGGCAATGCGCCTTACCGGCGAAGGGATCTGGGGGCCGCCGAAAGATCGCAAAGCAGCTTTGGCGGTTCTCCGCCGGGCCGTGGAGTTCGATATCAATTTCATTGATACCGCGGATTCCTACGGGCCACACGTAAGCGAGGAACTGATCGCCGAGGCGTTGTTTCCATACCCGGCCGGTCTCGTAATCGCCACCAAAGGAGGCTGGAACCGTCCCGGTCCGAATCAGTGGACCCACGATGCCACTCCCGCGCACCTTCGCGAGGCGGTCGAAGGGAGCCTTAAGAGACTGCGACTGGACCGCATCGACGTCTATCAATTGCATATTCCGGATCCCGTCGTCCCGTTTGAGGCGTCAGTGGAAACGCTGGCTCAGCTACGAAACGAAGGTAAGATTCGCCTGGTCGCGTTGTCCAACGTCACACAAGAACACATCGAGCGGGCGCGTAAAATTGTTCCAATCGTCTCCGTGCAGAACCGCTATAGCTTTGCGGACCGGGAATGGGACTACGTAGTGGACTATTGTGAGCGCAATGCAATTGCTTTTATTCCCTGGTTCCCGCTGGGAGCCGGTAAGGTTGCCGGCGAAGTCCTTGACCGAATCGCCCGGGCACACAGTGCCAGCCCAACGCAGATAGCGCTGGCCTGGCTCCTTCATCGATCTCCGATGATGCTGCCCATCCCAGGGACGTCCTCGATCGAACATCTCGAGCAGAACGTCGCGGCGGCCTCCCTGCGCTTAATTGGCGAAGACTACCAAACGCTTTCCAGGGTTCCCGAGCTGGTCGCATCACGGTGAAGGAGTTGTCCCTTCTTCCGGGGTTTGCCGAATTTCCCCTCGTGGGAGGCAAGGTCCCGTACAAACTTCCAGCGCGATCAGCAGATTCATCAGCGGCCAGCACAAACTAACGGCCACAACCAGCGAAGGTATCACTTCATGCGAAGGAGAATTCGAAAATCGTTCAAGATCTTCGCTCCCGGGAATTCATTGAGAAAAAGGGTTGCCTATAGTCTTGCTATCGTGAGGTTGATTCTAGCCCCTGTTTTTTTCTTGGCTGTTTATTACCTGTTCCTGATGGGCCGGATCGTGGACCGCATTGTGAATACCGATGCGCCGGCGGGAAAGCTGGCTGAGCAAGCTTCCATCGAGATCTTAGAGGCTCGGCGAGCCGCACGAAACTACGTTCTCTTCCAGGACCCGGAATATCTTCAGGCAAATCAGGAATCCCTCACGAGCGTGAAGCAAATCCTGGTTCACATCGGGGAACTTGAGCCCGGCGATGAATCCATCGTTCAGCAGGGGCTGGCGGCAGTCACCCTATATCAACAGCAATTCGCTACGGCAGTTTCGACGCTGGCACGGTCAAGGCAGGAACCCCTCGAACGTATACGGGAAATAGTGCTGGCCTATGAAAAAGACTTGGACGATCTTGTCAGACGGGCCAGACATGAAAAACGAGCCCAGCTGATCCAAGAGCTCCACGCCCGAGTCGGATCGTTTGATAGCCGGATTATAGACGCGGTGCAGATAGGAATTCCCGCCTTGCGCCAAGTCACTCCGGACCTTCAGGCATCAAGTGGACAGATCCTTCAGGTGGCCTCCGAGCTGGAAAAGCGGAATTGGGAACGCGTCCAAGCGGATCATCAGGAGGCTCGCCAATTGATCCATCGCGCGGAGTGGAGCCTAAGCATCGTGTCGGCTATTACGCTCATATTCAGCGTGTGGGTCAGCTTCATTCTGCCTCGCCAGGTGATACAGCCGCTTGTCAGCCTCAGAGAGGCCGTTGATCACGCCGCGACGGGAAATTATGAAGTTGAATTCGAACTCTTGGGAGGTGGCGAAGTCGTAGAACTTGCAAGGAGCGTCCAAAATCTCATCTCAGCGTTGCGAAAAAAACCATGAATTACGTTTTCTCTCCGTGCAGACGTAGACCTCGCTCAGATGTTCGTTACTTCACCGCTACAATCCTTTACGTTGTGTAGCGGATTCTCTTTTTCACCTTTAGCCCTTATGGCGATTCAACGAGTCAATGCAATGAAGACGCCCATCGTCAACACCGACAAAAGCAAGAGAAAATCACTTTGAGCTACTAGTCAGCTTGCCGCAGCATTCAGGGCGTTCGGGCAGGGCGGAGCGATCCCAACCGCCGCCGAGGGCTTGGATGAGCGTCACTGCGTCCACCATGCGGCGGCCGAGAATGTTTACCGCGGTGAGTTCATCGGAGAGAGCCGCACTTTGAGCGGTCGTCACTTCCAGGTAACTCGTGACGCCGCCTACGTAGCGCGTGTTGGCGAGATCCAGGTATTTCTGGGCGGCGGCGACTGCTTTATCCTGGACCTGCGCTTCATGCTCGAGAATCCGCAACGCCGCTACGTTGTCCTCAACCTGCTGAAACCCCGTCAAGACGGTCTCGCGATAGTTGGCGACCGTTTGATCGTAGGCAGCGATGGCTTGATCCACGCCGGCCCTGCGACGACCCGCATCAAAGAGGGGCATAATGGCCGAGCCGCCGGCCGACCAAAAGATGCTCGGGCCAGAGATGAGGGTGGTGATTACACCACTTTCGAAACCACCTGTGGCGCCTAGACTAATGTTCGGATAATAGGCCGCCTTGGCTACGCCGATTTGTGCGTTGGCCGAGGCCATGCGCCTCTCCGCCGCTGCAATATCGGGACGGCGCTCAAGCAACTGTGAAGGCAGACCGGCCGGAATTGGAGGGGGAGAGGCCGTGAGGGGAAGAGCAGCGAGACTGAAATCGGCTGGAGGCTTCCCGATCAGAATTGCCACCGCGTGTTCGTACTGCGCGCGGGCAACTCCGACGTCGATTGCCTGTGCACGAGTGGTTTCCAGTTGAGTTTCGGCCTGCTGCACTTCCAAATCGGAGGCAATACCTCCCGTAAACCGACTCTGGATTAACGCCAAGGCTTGCTCGTACTGCGCTACGGTCGAATTCAGGAGTTGCTCCTCAGCGTCAAGTGTGCGGGCCTGAAAATAGTCCAAAGCAAGCTGGGCATGCATAGAAAGGTTCACGGTTGCCAGGTCGGCGGCGCTGGCTTGCGCCTGTTCGCGGTAAGACTCAACGGTGCGGCGCACACGCCCCCAGACGTCGAGTTCGTAAGACAGTTCGAGAGGAATTTGATAGTCGTTGTATGTAATTCCATTGGCGACGACACTCGCAGGGCGGTGGTTCGAGATTCTGTTTCGTGTTGCGCTCGCGCCTCCGGTGATCGTCGGATAGTAAGCGGCCCGGTTGTAGCGGAGCACGGCACGAGCCTGCGTGTATTGGGCCTCGGCCGCCTTCAAGTTCTGGTTGGAGACATTAACCTGCGCTTCGAGGGCATTGAGTTGGGGATCCTGAAAAATCTCCCACCAGTTGCCGCCCAGATTCTGGTCGTTAGGTTGAGCAGGTTTCCAATCGCCTACTTCCTTATATACCGCAGGAACTTCCGCGGTTGGCCGTTTGTAATTTGGCCCAACCGTGCAACCCGCAACCAAAAGCATGCCCAGCACACAGATGCTGCCCGCGATGCGCTTGAGGACTTGAGCTTCCATTCGCGCGGAGAACATGGAATTCACTGCTTCGCTCCTGCTGTTGGTGTGGGCGCTGTTGCCTGCGGCGGTGCTATCTTCACTGTCTCCCCAGTCACGATGGAATCGGGTGGGCTCATAATGACGGATTCATTGCCCTGCAGACCCGAAACGATTTCGATCGAATCGCCGAAGTCGCGGCCTGGCGTTACCGGCACCAGCTTCGCTTTCCCGTTTTCGACAACGGCCACGTTCAGCCCTTCCTTCCGAAAGAGAAGAGTGTCGACCGGCAAAATGTAGGTGGAGACCTGGCCCGGCACTTTGAAATGGACTTCCGCATAGGCGCCCGAAAGCAACTGCCCTGAGGGGTTATTCACGTCCACTTCTACCAACAGCGTGCGCGTGGCGTAGTTAATGGACTCGGCGGTGCGCACCAGTTTCCCCGGGAACTTGCGTCCGGGAAACTCCGCCAATGTCAGCTCGGCCGTCAGCCCCGGGGTGATTTGCTGGGAATAGTCTTCAGGTACGTTTACATATACGCGTAGCACGCCGGGTTGCGCGATGTGGAAGAGATCGGTTTTCGCATTGGCATTGCTGCCTGAGTTGATCAGATCGCCTATATCGGTGTTTCGCGCGGTGATAACTCCGTCAAACGGAGCGTAAACTCTTTCGAAAGACACCAATGCCGAGTACTGTTGCACAGCCGCTTGGTCGGCTTCCACAATTGCCTTATTCGCATTGTAAGTGCCTACGGCATTGTCGACGTCCTGCTGCGACACGGCATTGCTTTTCTTTAGTCCTTGATAGCGGTCTTTGGTGATAGAAGCCAGCTCGAGATTGGCTTGTGCGGTTAAGAGATTGCTCTTCGCTTGCTGCAGCTGCTGGTCCACTTCAGGAGACGAGATTACCGCCAGAAGCTGGCCTTTTTTTACATGCGCCCCTATATCGAAATACCAACGTTCCAGATAACCGTTCGTTCTCGCGAAAACCGGCGACGTGATATACGGTTGGACGTTTCCCGGCAGCACAATTTCCTGCGACGGTGCGGCCCGCTTGGGCGCAACAACCGAAACGGTGGGTACCGCCATATCCGCTGTTTCCGTGCGTAGACTGGCGTTTGTGTGGATGCGCTCAAGAATACCGGAAACCAAAAGTCCAACGAACAATAGGAGAACCACAATGCCAGCAAGCCATCCGCGTAGTGATCGACGTTTTGTGCCGGCGGTGGTCGGCGAGTGCGGTCCTTGCGCCGGAATCTGTCCTTCTGTTTGCGATTGCATCATTGCTATCACCTTCAAATTCCTCTCAACAGGAAGCTCCTCAGGATTTCGGACTGGCCTCGGCGGGCCGGTGGCGCAGGCCATGGAGAATGCTGAACACGGTGGGAACGAACAACAAAGTGGACACCGTGGCGAAGAGCAATCCACCAATCACAGCGCGGCCCAACGGAGCGTTTTGCTCACCGCCGTCTCCAAGCCCCAGGGACATCGGCAGCATGCCGATAATCATCGCCAGCGCAGTCATGATCACGGGGCGGAAGCGGGTGAATCCGGCCTGAAGAGCCGCGGCCACGGGGTCTTTGCCCTCGTTCATCTGTTCCCTCGCGAATTGCACTACCAGGATGCTGTTGGAGGTGGCTACACCCATGCACATGATGGTGCCTGTGAGTGCCGGCACACTTAACGTGGTGTGAGTCACGAACAGGAACCAGGCGATACCGGCGAGGGCCGCGGGAAGTGCAGTAATAATGATGAAAGGATCCAGCCAGGACTGAAAGTTCACCACGATGAGAAGATAGACAAGGACAATAGCGAGGGCCAGCCCGGTTAAAAGGCCGATATAGGAGGAGCGCATTGTCTGAACTTGCCCGCGCAGCACAACTTGCGAGCCGCGTGGCAGCTTCGGCCGCATCTGATCGATGATGCGTGTAATGTCCCCGGCTATGCCGCCCAGATCGCGGCCCTGCACCGCACCGAAGATGTCAATGACAGGCATGATGTTGTAGTGGGAGACCACCGCCGCTCCCGTTCCGCGCTGGATGGAAGCGACGGTCGCGAGGAGCGTCGGTGCGACGCCAGGAGTGGGTCCGGTAATGGGCATGTTCGCGAGATCCTGGAGCGTGTCGACGCGATACTGTGGGGTCTGAGTAGAGATGTCGTAGCTGTTTCGATTCTTAGGGTCGAGCCAGTAGGTTGGCGCGGTCTGGAAGCTGCCGCCAAGCGAGATTAAAACGTTTTGCGCGACAGCCGTGCCGTTGTAGCCGATCTCTTGCGCCTTGGTACGGTCCATCCAAAGGTGGATGTAGGGTTCATCGAATGGCTGCTGGATGCGCGCGTCGGCTATACCCGATACGTATTTCACTTGGTTAAGCAAGGCATTCGCGAAGACTTGATTTCCCTCTAGATCTTTCCCCACCACTTGAATGTCGATGGGAGCCGGCAAACCAAAATTAAGGATTTGAGTGACCATATCGGAAGGCAGGAAAGAAAAGGTCACGCCGGGAAATTCCTTCGCCAGGCTGATTCGGAGGTCGTGAACGTATTTGGCTGTCTGGTGGTGGTTAACGCCGAACGTCACCAAAATATCTGCATCCGAGGTGCCCACGGTTCCGGTGTTGTTGTAGGACGTGTTGATGCCGCTGTAGGGAAGTCCAATGTTGTCGATAATGTTGGAGATCTCGCCCGGCGGAAGCTGTCGCCGGATCGATCGCTCGACCAGATCGCAGAGGCGGGCGGTTTCTTCGATTCGCATACCCGTTGGAGCCCGCATGTGGAGATTGAACGAGCCGCTGTCGATCGTGGGGAAAAAGTCTCGCCCCAGCCAGGGAATGATCAAAACCAGGGAACCCACGCAAGCGGTGAAGAATGCGATAAGGAAGGCGTGGCGATGATGAAGGCAAAATTCGAGCACTCCGTGATAACGCTCGCGGAGACGCTCAAACGCTTCCTCAAAGCGAACCTGCATCCGAACGAATGGATTGCGGGATTCCGCGGTGTTCGGAGTGTCATAGCGCAAGAGATACTTGGCCATCATCGGAACAACGGTGCGTGAGAGCAGATAGGAGGCCAGCATGGCAAAGATCACGGCCTCGCCAAGCGGAACGAACAGAAATTTCGCGACGCCGGAGAGCAGGAACATCGGGGTAAACACGATGCAGATCGAAATCGTGGCCACAAAGGCCGGCGTAGCGATTTGCGCCGCGCTGTCCAGGACAACCTCATCCATGTCCCTGTCTGGTTCCGCCTGACGGTTACGATTGATGTTCTCGATCTCGACCGTTGCGTCATCCACCAGAATTCCGACGGCCAGGGCCAGTCCACCTAACGTCATGATGTTGATGGTTTCTCCGAGCGCACTGAAAGTGATGATGGACGTCAGAATGGCGAGAGGAATCGAAACCACAATGATGGTCGTACTCCGCCAACTGCCGAGAAAGATGAGAATCATCAGGCCAGTCAGGCAGGCCGCGATGGACGCTTCGGTCACCACGCCCTTAATGGCGCCCTTTACAAAGACGGATTGGTCCGCCAAAGGCTTGATATCCAGCTCCGGCGGCACTTGCGTTTTGATAAACGGCAACAGAGACTTGATTCCAGCAATGATGTTTAGGGTCGAGGTATTGCCGTTCTTTTGCACCGTCAAGAGGGAGGCGCGCTGCCCGTTCACGCGTACAATGTTCGTTTGCGGCGGAAAGCCGTCGCGCACCCAAGCGACGTCACTGATATAGATGGTCGTGCTGCCGATTGTCTTTACAGGGATCCGGTTGAGTTGAGCGATGGTCTGGGGAGCCGCATTGGTGATGTCGACGTCATATTCCTTCAAACCGATTTTGGATGTTCCCGTTGGGAGAATCAGATTCTGAGCGGCAATGGCGTCGACCACGTCCAAGGGGGAAAGACCCTTCGCCTGCAAGGCCTGAGTGTTTAGGTCCACTTGTACCTGGCGTTGTTTTCCCCCATACGGATACGGGACGGCGGAGCCCTGCACCGTGACCAGCTGGGGACGGATGGTCATGAGACCATAATCGTTGAGTGACTGCTCCGATATTCCCTGGCCGGACAGCCCGAGTTCGAGAATCGGGACCGTTGAGGCGCTGTAGCTAATGATCAAGGGGGGCGTGGTCCCAGCTGGCAGCTGCCTGAGCTGCGTTTGGGAGTTTGCGGTGATCTGAGCGATGGCCTTGTCGATACTCACCGTGGGTTGAAAAAACACTTTCACCACGGCGATTCCGTAAAGCGATTGCGACTCTATGTGCTCGATGTTATCAACGGTGGTGGTCAGGTTGCGCTCGGTGATGGTGACGATCCTGTCGGCCAAGTCTTGCGGTTCCATGCTGTTGTAGTTCCAGATGATGCTGACGACCGGGATGTTGATGTCTGGAAAAATGTCCGTGGGTGTGTGAACGATTGCCAGCCCCCCAAAAAGGAAGATTAGGATAGCGAGCACGATAATCGTGTACGGTTCCTTCAGCGCCAGCCTGACAATCCACATCATGACTCATATCCCCAATTCCGTCCGGCTGTGCCGGACTTCATTAACCCAACAGGTCCTATTGCCTGTGCTTCGGCGTCTTAGCATCCAGGGTAGAGACCAATTGCTCGGCAGCTGGGGGCACAGCAACTTTCCCGGAGAGAACAATGCGCCTCGCGGGAATTTCCTTGCCGTACACGCGCTTGTTGTCGCCATTGTCCGGACGGACCGTAGAGCCTTCGAGAGAGACTCCCGCAAACAGTCCGCGCGCTCTTGAGTAGGTCAGGATTTCCGCCCGCAGAGTGGCATCCGTTTCAGCCGAAGTATCACGGCCAACCGGCCCGGCAGCCACGGACGCGTCGCCTCCGAGCTTGACCTTGCTGGCGAGGATGCCGCTTGCGCCGCGCTCATTCATGACCAACAACACAAAATCCGTAGCTTCGCCACCCAACTGAAGGCCGAAGCTTCCACCTTCGAGGGCCATCATCGTGGGAGCACCCCAGGGGCCCCGGAAGTCTTCACCCCTGCGGCAAGACATGGCGCCCCGCCCGTAGCTTGCGCCAACGATGAATGCGGCTTTTAGGACGGAGGGGAAGACAACGACGCAATCCGCCTTGTCGAGCAAGTCCTGCGGAATGTTGTCGGGAACGTCGATAATCTCTTTCAAGACCGTTCCGCAATTTCTCAATCGATCGTCATCTTTGGTTTGGTCTGATGCATTCGCCACCTCAGCGAAGAGTGGTGCAAACACAAATAGAATGGAGCTTAAGCAGGTCAGTAACTTTCGCATGTGATCTCCCTCAAGTAGTCGTTCGTGCCTCTGGCACTACGTGAATGCAGCCCGCATGCCACAGTGAAGAGTGGGCTATGGATTCGGGAAGTGATTGAAAAGAGACGCTTAAGAAAAGGAGCTGCAAGTAGGAGTCGGTGGCTGGGGAGCGAAGTAGTCCAGCGAATTGGATGATTGTCGGCACGTTGACAGGGTGTTTTTCAGGTGCAGGTCAACGTCATGGGTGGGCGACGCGTCCGGGGAGAGGGGCAGTCCTAGTACACTCAAATGGGAAGTTCAGCAGACGAGGGATAACCGTGCTGGCTGCGGCCAAGATCCTGATCGTACTCGCCAAAATCACATTTGACGACGAGAATGGTGACGTCATCCGCAAAGCCAACCTCGCGGCAGAAATCGGATGCGCTGTTAAAGATATCGTTCATGAGTTCTTCGGCGGACCGCGAAGAGCCGCGCCGCACTACCTCAGAAAGACGCTGGATGCCGAATTCCTCGCTAAAGCGGTTCTCTGCTTCCGTGACGCCATCCGTATAGAAAACCAGCACGTCACCGGGACTCAGGTCTGCCGAGGACACTTCACAAAGTTCTTGTGGAAGTATTCCTATGGGTGGGCAGGACGCATTCATGCGTGTGATTGTGCCTGTCTTTGACTGAAGCAGAAGCGCCGGATTGTGGCCACAGTTAACATAGTGGAGTGTACGTTTTGGTGCATCGATTTCGGCGACCAGCAACGTGACAAAACGCCCGCCATCCGACACAGCGTGGATTCCCGTATTCAATCGTCCCAGCATCTCCAGCATATTTCGCTGGTGATTGGCTTCAAGCTGCATGGCGGCCGCTGTCGCGGACATCAAGAGGGCAGCGGGAACGCCCTTCCCAGCTACGTCGGCGATGATGAGCTGAATGGTGTGTGCGTTGATCGGAATGTAGTCATAGTAGTCGCCGCCGACGCCCCGCGCCGGCTGCATCATGCCGGCTATTTGGAGCCCGGGAATGGCTGGTTTGCCCACGGGAAGAAACATTCGCTGGACTTGCGCGGCCAGCTCGACGTCCTGCAACAGCTCGTCACGCTGCTTCTGTACCGTTTTCGTGAGCGCTTCCCTTTGATCGATATATCCCTGTATAAGGTAGACGACAAAGGTGAAGCACAACATAGCCGAGAGAGTGTGGAAAATCCAAAGACCCAAGGGGATATTTCTCGGAGAGTCGTAGTGATGGAGCAAGATACAAACAGGTATAAGGCTGTAGCTGATTTCCTTACGCAGGAAGATCGCGCCGACCGCAAGAGGGAGTATGTAAAGATAGACAAGCGAAATCGAGACAACGAGATGGTCTGCGTACGCGACCGCGCCAATCGCCCCCAAAACCAATACTAACGGGAGCCACGCCGGTCCATTGGAAGCCACGTTCCTCTGCAAAAGAGCCAGCAAGGGAACCCTCCGGCGCGCGCCGAACAACTTGGCCTGCAGTGATTCAAGAACGGCGGGGTGCACTAAGTCATTCATTCGAATAGAATTTCCGCCATTATCCCTTTGTCTTCGAATACTCCGAGGCCCGAACTCACTCGGGTTCGTTCCATGTCGAATCCGGGTCAAAGGCACTCATTGCTTCAGCAGCCTTTGCTGTGCCGGGACCAAGATCCTTTTCGTAAATGGTGCCCGATTCGTCGACGATGAAGGTCATCACACCCGATGAGCGGTATTCCGCCGGGTACGCAACGAAAGCAACTCCTTCGGTCATTTTTCCGTCGATGATGTAGCTCTTGGCCCCGCCCAGTGCATGAGGCCCCTGGCTCGTGAGAATCCGGAAAAAATAACCGTCAAACGGAAGTGGATTGCCGGTTTGATCCTTTGCGTCTTCATTGTTCGCATACGCGATGAGCGGGTCGATGGGGCTATCGAACTCGTTGTAAGCGCCATACCAATACAGGCCATTGTGCCGGCCTTTATCGCTGACCAGTTTCTGGGCAAATTGTCCGGAAAGCTTACCCGATGGGCGGGCGAAATACTGCCGTTGCGCTTCGACCAACTGGCGGCACGCTTCCATGGCGGCAAGTTCATTTCTCCCTATGCGCCGGAACAGGATCTCGTCTTTTCCCGCGTTTGTGTCGAAAAACCACGAATTATGATTGTTCATTAAGGCGATCGGAAACGGCCAGTTTTCAGCTCCGATAACCAGCGTTACGGTTCCGTCCGGCTCTTTGACGAATCGATGCATCTCCTCGTATTTGACGACGAAGCTCTCGCGATCATCCGCGTCTTCCGCTGGATCGCCAGACGAGAGAACTTCTTTTGCGGCTGCTCCAAGGATGCTCAAGGGAGCTTGATTGTCCTGTGCCTGCATTGCGGCGAAGAGAGCGCTGCCGGCGTCTTCGGGTGACGCAAAGGTCCGCTGCCCGGGCTGCTGCGCGAACAGCGGCGCAAAAGGGCATCCCAAAGAAAGCGCCAGTAAAACCGCCGCCGTGAACCCGGCAAACGTCTTGCTTTCGACGCGGAAAACATTTTGAATTCTCTGCAGCATGATGTTCTTCTCCGTTTTGAAATTCTTGTTAGGTCTACATGCGAATAAACTGATTACCTACCGCCGCCCGCCGCCGTGGCCTCCGTGGCCGCCACCTCCGAAGCTCGAGCGACCGCGAGAGGAAAAGCCTCGGACACTTCCGCCGTGACCAAAGCCACTGAACGCCCCGGAGTGCGTTCCTGACCGCCCGTGAAAGCCCGAACCCCCGTGAAACGCGTTGCTATGGCCGAAGTTACTGTGGCCGACGTTAGCGTGGCCGAAACTGCCGTGGCCGGAATCACCGTGATGGAACCCCTCATGACCGAACTCGTGGCTGTGCGAGACGTAGGCGTGATGGTCGTAGAACGCTCGCCGGCCATGCCAGTCATATCCCCAGTGGCCCCAGCCCCACCCAAATCCTCCGAAGAAGCCGACACCAAATCCAAGGCCAAAGGAAAGGCCAACGCCACCCCAGAAAATGCCAGGCACGGGATACCACCCCGGGTAGGCGATGATCGGCGCACCGTACACTAACCAGGGATCATAGGCAGGGACGTAGACCATCTCAGGGTTGGCGGGTTCGATGATGATCGTGCTGCCTTGCGTCGTTACCTTCTCCTGTTCGTTGCTATTCAGATGACCAGTTTTCTCAGCCTGGCTGCGCAACGTCTGGACTGCATTGGTCACATCGTCCGGTTGGTTGGCATACGCCTCACCAAGGGACGAAGTCCAAGAGAGGTTCTTGTCCATGTTTTCCAGAACCGACGGGAATTGCGCCAGGGCCTTTACGCTGGGATCCCAGTCTTGTTTGTCAACCTCTTTTGCCAGCTCCTCGCCCTTGAGTTTGGAATGCCTTTGCATCCAGCGGTCTGCCTCGACGATCTGAGTTGGATAAGTGGCAGCGGCCAGAATCTGCGCCACCAAAGCGTCCGGATATAAGGCGATCGGCGCAACGAGCTGCTGCAGCTCTTGAGGGGAGTGCTTCACGGCCGGCGCCGGCTGCTGTTCGTTGGATTGGCCTGCAGTGCCGTATGCATCCGCCTGCGCGGTGAACCCCACAAGTAAACAGCAGAGAAGTACAACAAAAACCTGCTTGGAAAGTTTCATAACGTTCATTTCAGATTCTCCACTACTAAAATTGAGATCAACTGTTACTGTTCAGGGCGCGGGGAAGGAAATTCTTGCGCCTTCCCCAACAGCGCTGATGAACTTACTGGCCGCGCAGCGCGCCGGGCTCGATGTCATTGCGGCGGGCCAGGTCTTCCAGGTTGTCGAACCGCACTTGCTCTTCCATTACGTGCTGCTGCAGGATTTCGATACCGGCGTCGGGAGTGGTGGCGAAATCCTCGCCAGCTAGATCTATGCCGCCGGTTGTTTCCTTGAGACTTCGCGCGTCGTCCAGTGCCTGCCGGTATTCACTAAGCTGGGCCTTTCTGCGCTCAAGTTCATCGCGCAGTCTCGCCGCTTGCTCTGCATACCACTCTGGGTCCCGGGTTTCCATGTACGGTTGAGGCAAAGATTCCGATTTTTGTGTTTCCTCGTTTATCTGGCCCACGATGCAAATTAGGCCGAGATCGTGGAGCTTTGTGAGATCGTCGTTGGTCCAAACCACCGTCTTGTGGCTGTCCGTTCCGGCGTGCGGCTTATCAGCCGCACGCAAAGGAAGGACCGCCGTAACCAGCACCAGACTGAAACAGGCACAGAAGTGGCGAATCATCGTCGTGCCCGTTACTTCTTCGAAGAGCCTGGAGGGAAGTGCTTGAACATTTTCTCCACGCCCTTATCCAGATTCTTGATGTTCTTGTCAGAGTTGTTGGAGAGCGTATCGCTTGAGGTGCCTCTCCATAGGAGCTGCTTCGTTTTCGTTTCGAACAGATCAACGACCAAGGTGCCTACCTTATATGTATCTGTTGTGGTCGTCGCCTCTCCAAAGCCGCCGCCGCCGAACCGTCTCCAGCCCCAGCCTCCTCCGAACCCGTCGTAAAACGTATTCAGGGATTGCTGCTCCTGCGTCGTCTCGACCGCTATGATTGAAACATCGCCGCCCGAATCCACCTGAGACCAGCCCTTTGCTGCCAGCGCGGCGTTGACGGCACTTTTAACCCGATCGACATCCAGGGCGTCTTTGGTCTTAACTTGTTCCCAGGAGTAGGTCTTGTATTGCACGAAGTTTGCGCTGCGATCATAGTCGGTCTTCACCTGCTGTGCCGACGACTTGGCCGCGAACAAAAACATCACTCCGATCAAAACGAATACGACTCTTTGCAATTTCATATTTCCTCCTTTTTTCAGCTTCCAAGACAAAACTCTTCGCGTGAGAAAGAACCGCCCGCTCGCGCCCGGGTAGTTGGTGTTTCAGAGGACCGTTACTTTCCCTGTTGTCCCTGGTGGTGTGCCGGCACGTGTGCCTGCGCTTCCGCGGTCGCTTTACTGATTTTCTTTTCGTAGCGCGACTCGAGTACCTTGCTGCCGCTTGGGTTGCCTTCGTCAAACAACTGCGCAAGGAAGTAGCGATTCCCGTATTTGTTGAAGATTAATTCGGTCTTGGCCGGTGTGGAGTTGGCTTCAGCCTCCTGGACTTCGAAAAGAGCGGATGTAGACCCGTCCGCGCTGCTGATTTCCATAATGGTCAGGTCGGAATTGTCGAGCATGTGGATGCGGTAGTTGCCTGCCGGAAGTTTGGTGTTTCCCGCATGGAACGCGAATGGGACGTTGACTTCAAGGTTTCCAATGATTTGCGCATGTGCCTTGGCCGGGTAAATCGTCAATGCGAAAACCAAGGCGATAAGTAACGATAGCATGTGGCGCACGCGTGCTCCCTTGTGGCTTGCGTGGCCATTTTCGGTGGTTTCAATGAACATGGTGATTTCCTCTCATTTCTGTCACCACGAAAAAACAAATGCATCGAGCGACGCGATTGAGATAGGCAACACGTCTGCCAAACTTCTCGGGCCGTAAGTGACGGGGAATACAGACCGATTACAAGAGATCGTGGAGGCGGTATGCCAGCCCACTAAACAAGGCGTCCAAGTGCTGGCAGTCCAGGCAAGGGGATTTGTTGATCGTATTTTGACGGCTTAGGAGTTAGGCCCACCGGGGATGTGAGCGTCAATACGAGCGATCGCGAATGTCAATCGGTTGGAGAGCCGGTCACTGCATCACCTGCAACTCTGCTATACAGGAACCTGCTCCCGATTAGTGCGTGAGATGCCAAGCTTTTGCATGCGGAAGTAGAGCGTAGACCGCTTGATTCCCAGCCGTGCAGCGGCCCCGTTGGGACCGGCGACAACCCACCGCGTCTGCTCAAGAATCTTGAGTATGTGGTCTCGTTCCGCATCTTGCAGCGTAACTGCCCCCTTGCACTCCGCTGCGGCCGGAGTGTCCAAGGTCGACAGAGGGGGTTGCAGTACGTTGCCCGAGGTGAGGATAACGCTCCGCTCGATGAAATTCTGGAGCTCACGAATGTTTCCGGGCCACGGGTACGAGGTAAGTTCTGAAATCGTTTCTGGGGAAATCTGGTCGACTTGTTTACCCATGCGACGGGCATAGATCTCGACAAAGTGTTCCACCAAGGCCGGAATGTCTTCGCGACGCGCCCGCAGCGGTGGCAGCGAAATTGGAAACACGTTCAGACGGTAGTAGAGATCGCTCCGAAATTCGTTGCGCTTCGCCATGTCCACCAAATTTCGGTGGGTCGCGGCTACGAGGCGAACGTCTACTTGGTGAGTTCTGCCGCTGCCCAAGCGCTCGAATTGCTGTTCCTGAAGAACACGCAGCAGCTTGGGCTGTAAAGGCAGCGGAATATCGCCCACTTCATCCAGGAATAGCGTCCCTTTATCGGCCAATTCGAAGCGGCCAATCTTTTGCGCTATGGCCCCGGTGAACGCGCCTCGCTCATGGCCAAAGAGCTCGCTTTCCAGCAGATCGAGCGGAATAGCCGCGCAATTCACTGTTATGAACGGGCGTCCGCACCGCGCACTCAGGTTGTGAATTGCACGCGCGATCAGCTCCTTACCGGTGCCTGTTTCTCCCAGGACAAGGGCAGTGGAATCCGTAGGCGCAACACGTTCAACCTGCTTGAGCACTGATTCCAAAGCAGGACTGTTGCCTATAATCTGCTCGAATCTGCGCGGACTACGATCCTGAGCGACGGACCCGAATGTTGCGACAGCGCCCACGAAGGACCTCCTTGCGCACCCACACGCTTCCTTAAGCTGGGTTAAGCTTCCAGAGCAGCCCGAACACTCTCGACCAGGGCTTCGTCATTGAATGGCTTTGCCATAAATTCCACTGCACCCGCCCGCAAGGCCTGCATCCGCATCTTTTCGTCGCCATGTGCTGTTATGAAGATGATCGGGATCCTGCAATTTTCCGCATTCAACTGCGCCTGCAGTTCGAGACCGGACATTCCCGGCATACGGATATCGGCGATTAAGCATCCAGCCTGGCGTTGTTGGCCGGATTTCAGAAATTCCTCTGCCGACGCAAACGCTTGTGCCGGCAAACCAACCGCTTTCAGCAGGCCCTGCAGCGCGCTGCGTATCAAATCATCATCGTCGACAATCGCAACCATTTTGGTCTTCTCCAGAGCTGCCATAGCAGGAATCTACCAGCTGCGCCAAAAGTGGCGCAATTATACTTTGGTATGAGATCCCGAAGACCGCCTCGATCTGAGAGGGAACTACAAATCCAGGTTGAAGTTGGGACGGTACAGTCAGAACGGGAGGGCTGTGAACCAGCAAATTGGCTTGCGTAACAGCGGCGCGTTGCCACATGGCTACTTTTTGCCGGGTAGAAGTTCCAGTTTCGATGCCATTCTAACCAATTCTGCCAGCGACTCTGCCTGCATCTTTCGCATCACGTGGCCGCGATGTATTTTCACTGTGATTTCGCTGGTCCCCAGATCAAAGGCTATTTGCTTGTTAAGCATCCCCGAAACCACCAGGCCCATGACTTCACGCTCGCGTGCCGTCAGCGCCTCGTAGCGTTTTCGCAACTCGGCAAGATTACTCTGCTGTTGGCGTGTTACACGGTCACGATCCAAGGCCTGGCGGATCGCATCCAGCAGTTCCTGATCCTGGAAAGGCTTGGTCAGGAACTCCACGGCACCGGATTTCATGGCCTTCACCGTCATTGGAATATCTCCGTGACCGGTGATAAAGATAATGGGGATTTGGATACCGGCGTCACTCAACTGGCGCTGAAAGTCCAAACCGTTGACGCCAGGAAGGCTCACGTCCAGGACAAGGCAGCTTGGCCCGTCCGGCGGCTTGTTGCGCAGAAATTCTTCCGCGGTCTCAAAGGAAGAGCACCGTAGTTTGGCCGATTTCAGCAGTCCCTGGATGGACGCTCGCACACCGGCATCGTCATCAACCACGAACACCGTGGGAGCGTCTGCGCGCGTCATTCAGGCCTCGACCTTGGTGGGCAGACTGAAATAAAAACTTGCGCCGCGCGGGGAGTTGTCGGCAGCCCACAAGCGTCCGCCATGCGATTCGATGATGGAGCGGCTGATGCGAAGTCCCATGCCGGTGCCGTGAGGTTTCGTTGTAAAAAACGCATTGAAGATCTGGTCCGCCTGCTGCGGGGGAAGCCCCACGCCGGTATCGCAGACCGAGACAATTAGTTTGCCATCATCGTCTTGCTGCGAGCGGATGGCTAGCTGGCGTGCCCCATCCACTTCCTTCATGGCATCGATGCCGTTCACAATAAGGTTCATCAGCACCTGTTGCAACTGCACGCGATCGCCCATGATCCGGGGAAGATCTGCGGCTAGCTCCATCCCCACTGTTATGTCGTATCGCGTTGCCTCGCTGCGCAAGAGGACGATCATCTCTCGAATAGCTTCGTTTACGTCCACCACCTCCCATTCTGG
>Ga0210410_10002265_pt1 | contig 17368 bp, 11 predicted proteins | sample IncBWC4MmetaG_FD_161058 | JGI IMG/M metagenome (GOLD analysis project Ga0210410, IMG submission 161058) | Forest soil microbial communities from Barre Woods Harvard Forest LTER site, Petersham, Massachusetts, United States - Inc-BW-C-4-M | ecosystem: Environmental > Terrestrial > Soil >... | reverse complement strand
CGTCGGCTCGGGGTCGACGCTGGAATTCTATAACGGGACATTTGCGTTGAGCGGGACGATTAGCGGGGCGGGGTCGGTGATTCACAACACCACGGAGACCCTGACCGGCACCTACAATGTGACCGGGGCGACCAATCTGGCTGGGACGGTAAGCTTCGGCACGGTCAGCAATGTAGGCGCGCTGACTGTGTCGGGCGGGGTCGCTAACTTTGCTAAGAATGCGCTGACGGTTTCCAGCATGACCATGAGTGGCGGCACCTACTACGGAACGGGGACGCTGACGGTGAGTGGGTTGCTGACGTTGCAGGGCGGGTCGATGTGCACGGTGTACAGCAATGGGGTTTGTGGCACGCCGACGACCAATGCGGTGACCAAGGCCAACGGCGGGATCAGCATCAGCTCCTACTCGTACCTGGTGGGTCGCACCCTCAACAATGCCGGGGTAGCTAGCTATACGTCAGGCTACTACTTGGCGCTGAACAACGGGACGATTGTGAATAATCTGGCGAAGGCGGTGTGGGATGTGAGCAACGGAGGCCGTCTCTACTCTTCCGATGCGACAGGGGTGTTCAACAACGCAGGGACCTTCCGAAGCTTGGGTAACGGAAGCAGTTCCATCCAGGCCACGTTCAATAACACTGGCTTGGTGGAGATGACGGGGACCAGCACGCAGCAGTTCGCGGATGGGGGCAGTTGTGGTTCCAGTTGCAGCGGAAGCTGGAGCGTCAGCTCGGGGTCGACCTTGCAATTCTATAACGGGACATTTGCGTTGAGCGGGGCGATCAGCGGGGCGGGGACGGTGATTCATTCTGCCACGGAGACTCTGACCGGTACCTACAACGTGACCGGCGCGACCAACCTAACAGGGACGGTGAGCTTTGGCATAGTCAGCAGTGTAGGCGTGCTGACGGTGTCGAGTGGGGTGGCGAACTTCGGCAAGAATGCGTTGACGGTTCCGAGCATGACGCTGAGCGGCGGCACCTTCTACGGAACGGGCACGCTGACTGTGACTGGCTTGCTGACTTTCGGCGGCGGGTCGATGTGCACACTGTACAGCAGCGGGAGTTGTGTCACGCCCACAACCAATGCACTCACCAATGCTAATGGCGGGATCAGCATCAGCTCGTACTCGTACCTGTTGGGTCGCACCCTGAACAATGCCGCGGCAGCTAGCTATACGTCAGGCTACTACTTATCGCTGAGCAACGGGGCGATTGTGAACAATCCGGCGAAGGCGGTGTGGGACGTTAGCAACGGCGGGGGCTTCCGCTCTTCCGATGGGACGGGTGTATTCAACAACGCAGGGACGTTCCAGAGCTCGGGCAGTGGAAGCAGTTCCATCCAGACTATATTCAACAATTCTGGTACCGTACAGTCCGCCGCTGTCATCTCATTCGCCGATGCTTTCACACAGACGAAAGGAAGCACCATTCTAAGCGGAGGCACGATCTCCTTTTCGGCGGGAACCTTTGATACGGGCATTTTCTCCGGGTCGGGCACGGGCGGAGGCTCCATCATGAATGTCGGCGCAGTCCTGGCGCCCGGCGACTCGACAAACATCGGAACCATCAACCTGGCATCTGGTTCCGCCTATGTACAAAACAGCAAAGCGGCCTACGACGTTAAGATCGGTGGCACCTCGAACGGTAAGTACGACCAGGTGAACATATCGGGAACAGCGACACTGGGCGGCGCACTCAATGTCACGGCGATCAATGGATACGTGCCGAAGCCCGGCGATTCCGTTACTGTCATGACTTTCAGTTCGGCCACTGGGCAGTTTGCGACGGTAACAAAAGGATGGGTGCCGACGTATAACTCCACTTCGGTAGTCCTGAAGTACAAAGGGATGACGTACTCGGCCCAGTAAACTTGGTCGGAAGTCACCGCAAAACAGAAGCGACGGGAAGTCGGCGGTTTCGAGTTTTGGCATTCACGAACCGCTGTCGTGACGGCTTGCCGACAAGGGTGCGCCCCATGCGACAAAACATCGCATTACCGTCAACGTCAGGCTCTACGCCCATGTGGGCTGTGCTTGAGGGATAATACGTGGGCGCGGACCCGGGCTTGTTATGAGAACCGATGACTCCCATGCACCACGAGAAATAGCCCACGTCCTTTTCATAGACATCGTTGGCAATTCGAAGCTTCCGGCTGATCAACAGCAAGCCGCCATTCGACGCCTGCAAAAGATCCTCAATGGATGTCCTGATTTCGTCCAAGCGCAAGGCTCGCACGAACTCTTGTGCATTCCAACTGGAGATGGCGTCGCGATTTCATTCTCCCGGAATCCGGAGTCCGCAGTGCGCTGTGCAGTTGATACCGCCAGGGCTTTAACCGACGACGGGGATTTAACGGTGCGTATGGGAATCAATACTGGCCCGGTATATCAAATCGTCGATATCAATGGCAAAGACAATCTAGCTGGAGCAGGGATAAACATGGCGCAGCAAGTTATGGATTGTGGAGATGCTGGCCATATCCTGGTTACACAGTCTGTAGCGGAAGTGCTGAGGGAGCCGAGCAGTTGGTCCGGATTGGTCCACGACCTCGGAGAAGTAGAAGTAAAGCGTGGCGTGCATTTGCATGTCTTCAATTTGTATGACCAAAAGATCGGAAATCGAAACACACCAACCAAAATGCAAGACTGCACAAATGGATCAGGTTGGTCCGCGGCCTCTGCGAGCCCACGGATCATTCGGTCCGTTTCCGAACGTATTCAGCACTACCGCGTGCTGGAAAAACTCGGCAGCGGCGGCATGGGGGTTGTTTACAAAGCGGAAGACCTGCGGCTGAATCGGTTTGTCGCTCTCAAGTTTCTGCCTGAAGATGTCGCACCAGATCGCGCGACGCTGGAACGTTTTCAGAGGGAGGCCAGGGCCGCGTCGGCATTGAATCACCCCAACATCTGCACGATTTACGATGTCGGCTCGCACGATGACAAAGCTTTCATTGTGATGGAGTTTCTCGACGGCATGACGTTGAAGCACTGTATTTCCGGTCGGCCTCTTGAAACCGAACTACTACTATCACTGGCGATAGAAATAGCTGAAGCGTTGGACGCCGCGCACTCGGAAGGGATCATCCATCGCGACATCAAACCTGCCAACATTTTCATCACAAAGCGCGGACACGCCAAGATCCTGGACTTTGGGCTGGCAAAGCTCGCGTCTTTCATCAGCAGCGCTCAAGCGGTTTCGACAACCGCTGTACCCACGATGAGCTACGAAGACGGTCTCACCAGAACGGGCAACGCCGTGGGAACAATTGGCTACATGTCTCCCGAACAGATCCGGTGCAACGATCTGGATGCACGAACCGATTTGTTCTCCTTCGGCGTAGTTCTATACGAGATGGTGACTGGGACATTGCCATTTCGCGGAGAAAGCGCCGGAGTGATCTTCGATTCTATCCTTAATCGAGCACCAGTTCCCGCAGTACGGCTGAATCCCAACGTTCCGCCCAGGCTGGAAGAGATCATCAACCGCGCACTGGAGAAGGATCGAGACTTACGCTATCGACATGCTTCCGAGATCCGGACGGAATTGCAACGGCTGAAGCAGCACGCTGAATCGGAGCCGCGGCCGAGTGTTATGACGAGCGCCGTCATACATTACGTCCGAAAGCACTGGAAGGTGATTACGGCCACGGCTGCTTTAGCTGTGATAACGCTGCCGGTTGTTGGTTATTTCTATCTTCATCGAACTCCCAAGCTGACAGACAAAGACACGATTGTAGTGACAGACATTTCCAACCAAACTGGCGAAGCAGTGTTCGATGACACGCTGAAGCAGGGATTAGATGCTTCCCTCTCGCAGTCGCCATTTCTGAATCTCTTGCCTGACGAACGTGCGAATCGAACATTGAAAATGATGGGCCGACCCGCAGGTGAACGGTTCACGCCTGAAATCGCGCGGGAAGTTTGTGTGCGCACCGCAAGCAAAGTCCTGTTGGCTGGTTCCATCTCGCGCCTTGGAAGCCAGTATGTGATTGGGCTGAAGGCGATGACTTGCGCCTCAGGACAGGTGCTGGCACAGGAGCAGGCGGAGGCCAGGTCAAGAGAAGACGTTCTGAAGGCGCTGGGCCGAGCAGCCTCAAGCCTGCGTCAGAAACTCGGCGAATCACTGTCTTCCGTGCGCAGTTACGACATTCCCGTAGAGGAAGCAACTACGCCTTCTTTAGAAGCGCTGCAGGCGTATAGCAGAGCTTTAAGGACACGCTACTCCAACGGAGACAACGATGCCCTGCCCTTGTTTAGGCGAGCGGTTCAACTAGATCCAAACTTCGCCACGGCATACACGACAATGGCTACCATTTACGCGAACCTGGGTGAATCGGGTCAGTCAGTCCAGGCAGCACGCAAAGCTTATGAATTGCGCGACAAGGTAACGGAACGGGAGCGGCTGTATATCGACTCCAGCTATTACGCGCTAGTCACAGGAGAACTACAGAAAGAAATCCAGGTTTACCAGGAATGGACGCAAGTTTACCCACGCGATCCGCTTCCTTATAAGAATCTTGCCCTGAGCAACAGTTTTCTCGGGCAATACAGCAAGGCTCTTGAAGGCTACCAACAAGCGCAACAGCTCGAGCCTAACGATGTAGGTGTCTACATTGATCTAACAGCCACCTACATCAATCTGAACCGCGAGGACGAGGCCAAGGTCACCTTGACCAGGTTGCAGAGCCTGAAATTGCAACATGACTATTTGCCGTTGCTGTTCTATTTGCTCGGCTTCCTGAGTGCGGACCGGACCGAGATGACTAGTTGGGAATTCGCTGGCGCAAGCACGACCGGAACCGAGGACATCGTGCTGTCCAGCGAAGCGGATACTGAAGCTTTCTACGGTCGCTTGGGCAAGTCGCGCCACTTGTCGCAGTCGGCCGCAGACTCGGCTCTACGAAATGACGCAAAGGAACGCGCATCAGTGTGGCAAGCGCATGCTGCGCTACGTGAGGCAGAATTGGGAAACCCTCTTACTGTCGAGGAAGATGTTTCTGCGGCATTAAAATCCGGATCGGTGACAGCAGACCCCGTGGCGGCACTGGCCTTGGCCCGTGCGGGGAAGATCAAGATGGCGGAGGTCATGGCAAGAAAGCTCGCCGGTGACTCCCCCAGCGATACTCTGTTAAACGGATATTGGCTGCCCAGCATCCGCGGGGCGATCGACCTCGCCAAGGGAGACCCTGCGGCCACTCTAAACGATCTTGAACTGGCAGCCCCGTACGAGACGGGCGGGTATCCGATAGCCCTGGACACGTTCTACCCACTTTATTTGCGCGGTCTCGCTCTGCTGGCGCAGCACCAGGCAACACCCGCGACACGGGAATTTGAAAGACTTCTAACTTATCGCGGCCGGCTTGCCAACAGCCATCTGGTACCCCTTACCTTGCTAGAACTTGGCCAAGCCTACGCAGTTGCGAAAGACCATCCGAAAGCGTGTGAGAGATACCAGCAGTTTCTAACCCTATGGAAGGACGCTGACCGGGGCAGTCGGATATTGCAGCAGGCCAGGTCCGCATTCGAGGCGTCTGCGTGTCCTCCGCCTGCAAACGGTTTAGGCAAATAATTCCTCGAAATGTTTGCGTCCTGTGGGCAGCCCCGTGTGCTAGAATGTCGTCCACTTTTGGTGGCATTGCGGCCTTCCTGCTATCCCCCGGCAGGGAGTTAGTAAACCGTAAAACTTCATTCCACGCGGCAGCGGTTTTCTATGTTGAAAAGAACCCACTCGAAACGGAAATTGCTCGCAAAGGCTCTGCCACATGCTGCAATTGCATTAGCGATTTTCCTTTTGGTCACAGTTCCCCTTGCCGCGCAGAATTTGACCGTCCTCTACAATTTCGCAGGGAAGAAAGATGGCGGCACACCTTTGTCCAGTGTGATTCGCGATCCCATCGGCAATGTTTACGGGACGACCCAAGCCGGCGGCGCTTCGGGAAACGGGACCGTCTTCAAGTTGGACCGCAAGGGAGTGGAACGGGCAGTCTACAGCTTTAGCGGCGGAGCCGACGGAGTATCCCCGGAAGCAGGTTTGGTACGCGACAGCGCTGGCAATTTGTTTGGTACGACGACTGGAGGCGGGACAGGGAATGTTGGCACCGTCTTCGAAATCAGCAAAACCGGCCAACACACGGTGCTGTGGAGCTTCGCGGGCGGTACTGACGGAGCCGTCCCTCAGGGCCCTCTAGTGTTGCTCAACGGAAAACTTTACGGCACAACGGCGCAGGGCGGTGCTTCGCAGCTGGGTACGGTATTTCAAGTGGATCTCACCACGCAAACAGAAAGTGTGTTGTACAGCTTTGTTGGCGGCGGGGACGGCGCTAATCCTCACGCGGGGCTGATTTCAGATGGCAACGTAACTCTTTACGGGACCACGTCAGCGGGCGGTTCGTCGAATAATGGTACGGCGTTTCAAGTTACCATCGGCGGCGCTGAAAGTGTCCTGTATAGCTTTGCCGGGGGAAATGACGGCGCGGATCCTGAAGCAGGTGTGATCCTCGACAGCAAGAACAACCTTTATGGCACCACAAATCTAGGAGGCACCGCAGGTGCGGGAACCGTTTTCCTGCTCGATGCAAGCAGGAAAGAAACTGTGCTCTACAGCTTTGGAGGAGGAAAGGACGGAAAGAATCCAAAAGCTGGATTAGTAATGAACGCACGGGGGAACCTCTACGGCACAACCTCAGCCGGCGGCAAAGGCGGCTTGGGCACTGTATTCAAGCTAACAACCGCTGGCAAAGAGACCGTGCTGTACGTATTTACCGGTAAGGGCGGCGCCAACCCGGTCGCTACGCTAATTCAGGATTCGGCGGGCAATGTGTATGGTACAACCAGCCAGGGTGGGTCTTCGAATCAAGGCACTGTATTCAAACTTAGCACGCGGGTGACGAAGATCCTGCACGGCTTCGGCACCAGCAAGAATGATGGGGTCTACCCCTATGCACGCTTAATGGCGGATACTTCGAACAATCTTTACGGGACAACAGCCGAAGGCGGCGACTTCGGATACGGAACAGTTTTTAAGATCGACCCGTCCGGCCACGAAGCTGCCTTGTACAGTTTTTCGTACGCCAACGGTGACGGCGCCTATCCTTACGGCGGGGTCGTGCGTGACCCGGCAGGCAATCTTTATGGTGTCACGCTCCAAGGTGGCAATAGCGCCGTCGGAACCGTGTACAAAATCGACTCGAACCAGAAGGAGTCCATACTGTACAGCTTTGCTGGACAGCCCGACGGGGCGTATCCATACACTGAGGACCTCGTAATAGACAGTGCCGGAAACTTGTACGGCACCACGTCGAGCGGTGGCACGCACAATTTTGGAACTGTTTTCGAGATTAGTCCAACTGGGGTCGAGACCGTCCTTTGGAACTTCACCGGTGCGAGCGACGGCGGCTCTCCGTACTCAGGTGTCATTCTGGACAAGTCGGGTAGTTTCCTATACGGCACTACGGGGGCTGGTGGAGCTATCGGTGCCTGCGGGCAAAATGCTGGTTGCGGAACTGTCTACAAAATCGATATCGTAAACAAACTAGAGACAGTAATTTACGCCTTTCAAGGCATCATTAACAACGACGGCGAAGCACCTTACGGCACCTTGGCTCAGGATGATCTCGGGAACCTCTACGGCACAACTAACGTCGGCGGAGCATTTCAGCAAGGTACAGTCTTTGAAATTCCCAATCAAGGAACAGAGACAATTCTTTACAGTTTTGGAAGCTTTGGAAATGACGGTGTGCAGCCCTGGGCGGGTGTCACATTGGATAAATCTGGGAATCTGTACGGGACCGCCCAATACGGCGGTGCCTTGAACTATGGAACCGCATTCGTGCTGGATAACAAACTGCAGGAAACTATTCTGCACGATTTCACAGACGGAAAGGATGGCGCCTATCCCGTGGCAGGATTGCTGCTAAAGAGCGATGGCAGTCTTGCGGGCGCCAGTTCTTCTGGATCTTTTAAAGTTCCAAAATACGGCTGTTGCCGGGGAGCAGCCTTCGGAATGTTCCAGTAAAGAGTCTCGGAAAAAGAGCCATCAATTCGGATATTTGCGGGTTTTGCACAAGCTATTGAAAGAAGATCTTTTGTGGCGGGGCTCCATACGCTTCGGATTTACAGATCACCCACTTTCCTTTTCTCGGTCGCAGCACGGAGGAATATGGTCTGTCCGACCGCCAGTCGACCGATGCGAGTGACCGCGCCGTAGATTCCCGCGGTGTTCTGGTGCACCCGAACGACCGCCTTCATCACTTCTGGCGCCGGACTTGCTGAGTCGGGATCAAGGTTTACCATTGAGCAGCGCTCGTCGCGCATCGTGACGGCTATGGCGGGGGCATCGTCGCCCTCGCCGAAGTTGAGCACACCGCCCACCCAGTCGTCTTCCTGCCAAGGAACCGATCGCAGCGAACGAACCACAACGTTCGGGCGAAATCGTCGCACGTCCAGGCTCCGCCCTGCGAGTCCTCCGATCTCGTGCACGGTGTCGAGGGCGATCACGGATATGCTCGCTTCATCGAAAATGCCATGTCTTAACTGCATCATCTCCACGGGAGCCCCGCACCGACGTCCGACGTTCGCGGCCAATTCCTCCCCGAAGACAGACAGTTCTTCGCCATCTGGCGTGCGAATATGCGTCGGAAGGTCTCCCTGAGCACCGTCTTCACGGTGCTGCGGAGCGAACAGGAGTAGGTCGGGAAGTTTGCTTGCTGTCAGCCACGGCATCCCGCTGCGGTTATCAATCCGCCGGAATGCCAGGCGTCTGTCACCATCGAGGCCGTACCAGCCCAAGTTAGCCTCCTCGAGTCGTTCGCCGCCCATGGACTTCACGGGATACCGGAAGATCGCCTCCACATGTCCGATTTCTATAAGCATGCTCGATCCGAGTCCTCCAAACAGATAGGGTTGTTTCCGTACGCGCAGCGACGAGGATGTGAGTACATGTTCGAAGCTGGGCGCCTACGAAATAGCCTATGGACTAAGCCGTGGCATTCGCTGCGTAGGAAGATTGTAGCGGCTGGGCGTCCTTAACGGTTGGTCGGCAACCCTTACCTTGGGATTACTTCAAATTTGCCGTACACCGATCTCACTGCTGCCGCTTCGCCGCAGCCTCGACGCGCATCAGGATCTGATCGAGTGCCGTACGATCTAAAAGCTGGCCGTTCGTGACAACGATGCTGATTTTCCGAGTGTTTCGGATGTCGTCGAGCGGGTTTGCGCTCAGCAACACCAAATCGGCGATCTTGCCGGGTTCGACTGAACCAAAGCGGGCTTCCATCCCGAGAAATCTCGCCGGGTTGCTGGTCGCCGTCTGAAGCGATTCCATGGGTGTGAAACCGGCCTCGACAAAGTTGGCGAGTTCGTCGTGTAAGCTGAAGCCCGGAACGATGTAAACGCCCGGCGCGGTGTCCGTTCCGGCCATGAAGGGCACTCCGGCGCGGTGCATTGCGCCGACCATTTGCAGATTGTCGGCGAAATACTCCCGGCGCAGTGCTAGCGGATCGCGTAGCAGGTCGGGCATCATTTCATCGGTGAATCGGCGCCAGGTTACATCGCGCCAATAGGCAGGAACGTACTTGTCGAGCGGATCGTGCTTGAGGTCGCGTTGATCGAGAAATGTTCCGCCACGTTGCCAGGCCAGCGTGGGTACCTGCCAGGTCTGGTTCTGCGCGAGCAGCTTGATGAGCGAGTCGCATCTTTGCTGGTTTTGTGTAGTGAGGAGTAGTTGCAGGCTGCCTTCGCCCTTGATGAATCTGTCCTCTTCAGTGGAACAGCCTTCAAAAATGCCCATCAGATGCTCGATACTCTTTTGCCCCGCTTCCACAACTTCCCGAAGGCGAACCTTATCAGGAACATGGCCGACAATGGGCAAGCCTTGTTTGTGGGCTTCTGCGGCAGCGGCAAGATAGGCATCGTGCGAAATGACGGACTGGACCTTGATGAAATCCACGCCTTGCGCTTTGAGCGAGTCCACGGCAGCAACCGCACTGGCCGGAGTGGTGATAGCGATAGAACTGGGGAAACGCAATTTCCCATTCGGCAAATACGCGTCCAGCATGGGGCCGGAGATGACCATGCGCGGGCCGATGATTTGGCCGGACGCGATCTCTTTGCGCCACTCCAAGAGAACCGGAACGTCTCCTCCCATATCGCGCACGCCGGTGACACCATTGGCGATGAAAAGCGGCAGGATAATGTCGCGTCCGCCGGGAAACCAATCGCCGAAAGCGGAGTGCACATGCATGTCCCAAAGCCCGGGAATCAGATATTGACCCGTAGCGTCGATGACCCGCGCGTTCTTGGGTAACTGCATTTTTTCCGCATCCGAAACAGAGGTGATGCGATCGCCGGTGATGACAACTGTCTGATTTCTCTGAACCGATGACGTACCTGGATTGATGACGGTCGCGTGCGTGATCGCAGTCGGGCCTGGTGCGGGATTGTACTGCGCGGTGCTGACGGGATTTAGTAGCAGATAGGACGCAATCACGACTGAAAGGCAGAGGGTGGCAGGGATGCGCATGGCTCAGAGGGTACTACGAAATCCCCCGAAAACGGATGGATCGTCCCTGTTCTGAGTCGAGTCGCCCAGCCATAACTCGCGGATGGTCGACAACCTTACTTTGCGGATGGGTGTCGCGTTGGGCACAATTCATTTGTTAGCGTCAGCGTCGTAAACCAATTTCCCGCCAACGAATGTTTTGAGCACTCGGATTGCTAAAATCTCTTTCGGCGGCAGGCGCGTAATGTCTTGCGGAATCACAATGAAATCAGCCAGCTTGCCAGGTTCGATCGAACCTTTGGCCTGCTCTTCAAATTCCGCATAAGCAGCCTCAACGGTGTAGCCGCGCAAAGCCTCCTCCAACGTAAGGCGTTGCGCGGGATACCAACCGCCGGGCGGATTGCCCTGCGGATCCTGGCGAGTCATCGCAGCATAAATTCCGTAGAAAGGATTCAAAGTCTCTCCGGGAAAATCCGAACTGAGCGGCAAGTGAACGCCGGTTTTCAGCACGGATCGCCAGGCATAAGCGCCCTTAATGCGCTGCGGTCCCAGCCGCTGCTCTGCCCAGCCCATATCGGATGTAGCGTGAACGGGTTGCATCGATGGGATGATCCCCAGTTTCGCGAACCGCGGTATGTCTTCTGGGGAGAGAACCTGGGCATGCTCGATTCGCAGCCTCGGATCGCGGGCCTGCGGAACATCGGAGAGTGCCTGCGCATACGCGTCCAGCACCATGCGGTTGGCGGCGTCGCCGATGGCGTGAGTGCAAACTTGAAAGCCGCGCTGTAGTGACTTGCGACTCAAGTTATAAATGTCCGGCTCGGACGTCGTGAACGTACCTTTGCTTTGCGGCGAATCGCTGTAAGGTTCCAGCAGGGCCGCACCGCGAGAGCCGAGCGCTCCGTCAGCAAACAGCTTGAATGCGCGGATCGTCAGCTGATGATTGGGGTCGATTTCGGGGCCGCGCTGCAGCCATTGGCTCACCAGCGCGGGATTGGATCCGTCGAGCATGGCGTAAACGCGGAGGGGCAGGCGGTTCTCGCGTATCAACTCCCGAAACGCATCCACCATGATCGGTGAAACCTTAGCTTCGTGAACGGAGGTAAGACCATGACGAACGCACTCCTGTGCCGCCACTTCGAGCGCTTGCTTGGTTTGCTCGAGAGTCATGGGTGGGATCTGCGTTTGCACCAAATCCTGAGCATGGTTGAGCAAAACACCCGTGGGCTCGCCGGTTTTCTCGTTCCTTCGAATGCTTCCGTTCGGCGGGTCTATTGTGTCCTTCGTGATTCCTGCCAGTTGAAGCGCACGCGCGTTGGCCCACGCAGCAAAAGTATGCAGACCCACGAGGTACACTGGGTTGTTCGGAGAGACATCGCTCAAAGCCTGATTGTCAGGATAGTGCGAAGCCCATTTGCCCTCATCCCAGCCCCACCCGAGAATCCATTCGTTGGGCGCAGATGAGTTGACTCGCTGCTTGACTCGTTCGACGGCCTCTTGCGCAGTGGCAACATCCTTCAGGTTCAAATGAACCAGACTCTTGCCCAGTTCTATCAGGTGCGTGTGCGCGTCAATGATTCCCGGCAGGACGGTCGCGCCATGCAGATCCATGGCGCGAGTTTCCGGGAAGCGCTTGTGTGCCTCCGCGGTGTCTCCAACCCAAACTATGCGGTCGCCCTGAATGACCGCCGCTGTGGCAGTGAGTTGTTTCGCGTCCATGGTAACGATATGAGCATTGATAATGAGCAAGTCCGCAGAAGGCTTTGCTGGAGCACGGTCGAAACCGGTCAGGGCAGCAAGGATAACGAAGAAGATCAAGCCGGGATTCATGGTTGGCGACTCGCGACGAGTCTAGCAGATCCAAGCCGACTTCTGGCCCGGAGTAACTTCCGGTTAGCCTGTCACTCGGGACGAACCCCGGAACCACCAGCCAGACTGCGCAGCCATTACTAGAATTGCAGAAAATCTTTTCCTGAATTCGCCTGGTGCCGACAACTGAATGATCCATTTTAAGTGGGGGCGCGCCGGATTCCAATGACGGAAAGGTATCTCGCGAGAACTACACTGTGCCGGCGAAATCAGCGGTCAACGTCATGGCCGTGGCATCGGCGCGAGTCAGGTCAACGGACTTATGCGAAGCCGGGGGGTTGGACTCGGCTTATCCTCAATGACCCCGCTGGCCGGATTCCATTAAGGCAGTTGGTCGTTCTCTACGAGACTGCGGCCAGCACTGATTCCTCCAAAAGCATGGTCGGGGAATGTACCGGTGCAACTCGACACCAGATATGACTTCAGCGTCCAGGGTGTAACCTCCAAAACTACTGGCGGTTAATGGACTTTTCGATTTCCTCGAAGCGGATCAAAGCTTTGGCCATGGAATTAGTCCGTGCCCGACCGTCCGCTCAGTCAGGCTGAACTCGATCTGCAGCGCCGTGAACTGTGTCCAGTCTCGAAGCTCCGCCAGAGTATTTGCCTGGGCGATCCACCATGCGGGGAGCGTCCGAGATGCCGACGTAGAGAACCTTTGATTCCGCTTTTGGTCAAATTCAATCGGCTGTCGAAGCGCGCCCATCTTCAAAGACCGTTGAAACAGTAAGATCTCGCCATCTCGCAGCCTCGCTCGCGCGCGTAGCCTCTGCTTCCTGCACCCGCTTTTCAGCATCGACACCGAGGATCAGCCGCACCGGCACTTCGTCGCTATTTGCTAGTTGCAGAATTACGCCCGCGATCTTTCGCGGATCGCTTTCCCAACGCCCTTCGAGGGATCGCAACATCTTCAGGAACGAACCGACCGTGGCCTCATACTCCGGCAGCAAGTCCGGCGCATTCTGAACGGCGCGCCGTGCCCAGTTGGTCCGAATACCTCCCGGCTCCAGCGTGCAGACCTTGACCCCGAACGCCGCGACTTCTATCGCCAGCGAATCGCTGAAACCGCCCACCGCCCACTTGGCTGCGTGATACGGCGTATTGCCCGGAACCGCGTGGCGGCCACCGACCGAAGACACCTGAAAGATGTGACCGCTTTTCTGCTTACGCATCACCGGCACTGCGGCACGTGTTGTGTACACCACGCCGTAGAAGCACGTGTCCACGATCGCCTGGAAGTCCTCCGCACTCATCTGCTCGAACGGCGCAAATTGCCCATAGCCAGCGTTATTCACCAGAACGTCCAGCCGTCCGAATGTATCCACTGCCAACTGCACGGCCGCTTTTGCGGCGGCTTCGTCGCGCACTTCCAGTTTCACGGGCTTGACCCGCTCGCCGTACTGCGCAACCAGGGGTGCCAGTTCTGCCGTCCGACGCGCCCCGGCTACCACGCTGTCACCTGCAGCCAGCGCCGCCTCGGCGATGTCTCGCCCCAACCCGTTTCCGCTTCCCGTAATCAACCAGACCTTAGACATGAAATTCTCCGTTCTCCTTCTTTAGATAGACCATGGCGCTTAGACTCGGCTAGCCGCGGCTGATTTTAAGCGGTTTGGGACACCGGGCGCGCCTTCTGTTGATAGTTGCCCACCTCAGTGCGCATCGTGATAGCCAGGCGGTTCCAGGCGTTGATGGTGGTCAGGGTAAACACCAGCGCAGTCAGTTCCTGTTCGTTGAAGTGCGCTCGTGCGTGTTCGAAGACCGCGTCGGGCACGTGGCCTTCCGCGATCCGGGTGACGGCGTCAGTAAGCGCGAGCGCCGCGCGTTCGCGCTCGGAGTAGAACGGCGCCTCCTCCCACGCGTCCAGCACGTAGAGTCTCTGCTCAGTCTCGCCGAGGGCGCGGGCGTCTTTCGAATGCAGATCGAGGCAATACGCACATCCATTGATCTGGGAGGCGCGCATCTTCACCAGATGGACCAGCGATTCCTCCAGGCCTGAGTTGTGGATGTAATGCTCCAGCTGATACATCCCGCGGAGCGCTTCCGGAACATTCGAGTAGTCGATACGAGCTTTCATCGCAGGCTCTCCTTTTGTCAGAAACTTATTTGTTAGAAGCTATTTTTAGTTCCCCGGCGTGCTCCGATTGAAAGCGAGCCTCCCTGCTCACGCCGGTGATAGGCGAATGATGGGTTTGATTGTGCTCCCTCGTTCACTGTCTTGCGCGGCTTGATTGATTTGATCGAGGCTGTAAAACTTCGTCAGTTTCTCGAACGGGAAGCGCCCCTGCGCGTTGAGTTCGATGAGCTGCGGGATAAAAATGTCGGGAACGCTCTCCCCCTCAAGAATGCCGCGTATCGCCTTACCAGGTATCATCAGGTTGTTCACGTCAAAGCTCACCTCTGTGCCTAGTGGCTCTGCTCCGACGATGCCGCACGTGCCGAGAGATCCGAGTGCTTCTATTGCCTGATGCAACGCACTGGGGTCCCCGGAAGCCTCTAGCGAATAATCGACTCCGCCACCAGTAATATCTCGGATCGCCTCAACTGGATTTGTCTGTTTACTGTTTATGGCATGCGTCGCGCCCAGTTCCTTTGCCATTTCCAGACGCGAGGGCACGATGTCTATGGCGATGATGGTTGTCGCTCCAACAGCCCCTGCTGCCATGATCGCTGAGCATCCGACTGCGCCCGCGCCGAAGGAAGCGAAACTTGTACCCGGTCTCACATTCAACGCATTCATCACGGCCCCGGCTCCGGTCTGAATACCGCAGCCGAGCGGACCGAGGCGTTCGAGCGGTAGGTCACTGCTGACCTTGACCACGTTGCGTTCATTGGCGAGTGCGTATGTCGCAAACGACGATTGCCCGAAAAAGTGATCGTGAACTTTCTCGCCATCGCCGTCGACTGTAGCAGTGCTGCCGTCCAACCTCGTTCCGCCGAAGGAGAGCGGGAACGTCTTCTCGCAATGTGCCATCCTTCCCAAGCGACAAGGCTTACAACGTCCACAGGTCAGGAATGTGAGCACAACAGAATCGCCAGGCGCGACTTTGACAACATCCGCTCCTACGCTCTCGACGATTCCTGCACCTTCGTGGCCAAGCACGATTGGATGCGGTACGGGGTAGCCCTTATCACGTGCAACCATATCTGTGTGGCACAAGCCGGTGGCCGCAACCTTGACCAATACTTCATCTCGCCGCGGGGCTTCCAAAGTTAGGGTTTCAACCTTGAAAGGCCCGCCTTTCTCGCGCACGACGGCAGCTTTTATCTGTGTTGTATTCTTGCTCATCGAACTTTGCTCCTCAGTTGAGACTCTGTAGTAACGACCTACGCTACTTTTCACGCGACCGAGCACAGCAGGCTCTCCCTCTTGCCGGGATCTGGCGGGCGCGCCGTCCATATTGTGTCCGAATCGAGAGTTCTTAGTTCCGAACTGATGCGTTGAGTTTCATGCGGTTTCTCCAGGTCGGCGGACCGGCAATCAGTTCACACTGTTACCCGACTTTCAGGACCGTCTTGCCTCGCGCGTGACCCGTCTCGTTGAGTTCGTGGGCGCGTCGGGCGTCGGAGAGCGGCAGCACGGTTTCGACCACTGGTTTCAGTTTCCCGGTATCGACGAGTTTTGCGATTTCAGACAATTGTGCAGAACTGGGGTGCACAGACATGAAAGCCGCGCGCACACTATGATTGGCAGCTTCCTCTGCCGACGGCGGAGCAACAATCGAAACCAGAATCCCGCCCTTTTTCAGCACCTCCCACGAGCGGTTCTGAGTATCGCCTCCCAGCGTGTCGAGCACCACGTCCACATCGTGGACAACATTCTCGAAACGAGTCTTTTCGTAATTGATCGGTTCGTCAACTCCCAATCCGCGCAGAAACGCTTGATTCCTCCCCGACGCTGTCCCGGTGACATGCGCTCCCTTCCATCTTGCGAGTTGCACCGCGATCCTGCCCACGCCTCCGGCTGCGCCATGAATCAGAACCTTCTGGCTCTTGCTTAATCCAGCTTGCTCGAACAGCGCCTGCCACGCCGTCAGCGCCACCACAGGAATGGCAGCGGCATGGATGTGGTCAGTTGACTTTGGCTTCAGGGCGGCTTCCGTTTCCTTGACCACGACATATTCAGCATAAGTGCCTTTGCCACTGCGGGCGCCAGCCGGGACAGCGTAGACTTGGTCGCCTTTCTTGAATTGGGTCACTCCAGGACCCATTGCTTCGACGATACCGGAAACATCCCAGCCAGGAATGTAAGGCAGGCGAAGCGGAAAGACTTGCTTCAAGTAGCCTGCTTGGGCTTTCCAATCGATGGCGTTCACCGAGGCAGCGTGGACTCGTATCAACAATTCACCAGATCCCGGTGTCGGGCGTGGTGCGTCTTCAAAGTGGAGCACTTCCGGCCCGCCATAGTGGTGGACTTGTACTGCTTTCATATTTTCCATTTCGCAATCTCCTAGGCGAGACATGCTGAAATGTCTCGAAGTAAAGGTTGGAGTGACCGAGCCCTCTTACCACAGTGCAATCCGTTGCAACAGTGATTCTCAGAGCTGCTATGCCGCCGAGAATCGTGCTCACCGGTTAGCGTCGATAGAATCACCGAGAGCAGTCCGGGTTCGAAAAGCAACTATCGCCGCGGAACACTTCCTCCTTCCCTTCCTGGAGAAGACGCGTCAAAGTCACAAGTTGATGCGTTTACCTGTCTCGGACGAATCTTGAATCTGCTCGAAGAGCTGCTGCTGCCAGACCGCATCGTGGAATGTCGGAACTGCTTGTGTTCCACTGGCCAGATCTCTGCTCAACGCCACATACAAGTCGCCGAGTTCCCCTACGCCTGTCTGTAGGCCGGCCCGTGGGAACCACTCGTACTCCGCAGGGATCGGGAGATGCTCCAAGGGCTTGCTATCCCCCTGTGCCCCAGTGACAATGAAGTCTTCATCGACACCACCAAATGCTGAGGTGTTGGTGATCTTGATATCACCTGCATCGCCCGTGATATCGATCTGCACGCC
>Ga0210410_10002263_pt1 | contig 17377 bp, 22 predicted proteins | sample IncBWC4MmetaG_FD_161058 | JGI IMG/M metagenome (GOLD analysis project Ga0210410, IMG submission 161058) | Forest soil microbial communities from Barre Woods Harvard Forest LTER site, Petersham, Massachusetts, United States - Inc-BW-C-4-M | ecosystem: Environmental > Terrestrial > Soil >... | reverse complement strand
ATCAAGCACAAGTTAGCTGAGGTACTATTACACCCAAAGACATTGCTCACTTTGCAAAGAACTATGTCTTTGCTATCAGTGTCCCGCAATATACCATGGACAGCGTGCGCGTGAATGACTGGTTTCAGATCACCAACTTCCCAGTCAGGGTCTGATTCAACAACGAACGTCGTTGCATCGTGGTTGATCAGACAACGCAGTGAAAGGTCGGGTTTCTTAGGTTGTCGGCGAAACAGTTGTCCCTCTCCCTTCTTTGATCGATCCATGAGCAGTGACGGTATGAATGAAGGTAGCAAATACACACGTACATACAAATGCGGCGGCTATCTCAATCAAGCGCCCAAGGTTGTAGTAAGATTGGACAATCAGATTTTCCCTTCCCCCAGCCCCTTGCCTAAATGGTGAAATGATTTGAACGCTGAGAACATGTGAGTGACGACTCGGAAGAGTTGGCAGACATGACTCGGAAACTAGGTGACGGAAAGTCAGACCTCGGAGCAAGGAGGGAACACCGAATATACGAGTGATGGCTCGGAAGAGTTGGCAGACATGACTTGGAAGCCCTACCACTGGGTGACGGGGGGTCAGACTTCAGAGCCAGCAGGGAGCAGCGAATGCACGAGCGACGACTCGGAAAAGTTGGCAGACATGACTCGGAAGCCATACCAGGGTGACGGAAAGTCAGACCTCGGAGCAAGGAGGGAGCAGCGAACAACACACGGCGAGTGATGACGCGGAAGCCATACCAGGTGACGGAAAGTCAGACCTCGGAGCACGGAGGGAGCACCGAACAACACACTGGCACGAGTGATGACGCGGAAGCGTTGGCAGAGATGACTCAGAAGCCATACCAGGTGACGGAAAGTCAGACCTCGGAGCAAGGAGGGAGCACAAAACACATGAGTGATGACTTGGAAGAGTTGGCAGACTTGATTGTTGAAATTTCCCCGGGCCAGGCACGAGCAGTGAAGGACGGGCATTGCATAGCCAATAGGGCTGGGTAGAATCCCACCTTGAGGGGCCAGGCTCGTACGACACTTCATACGTGGTCTGAGTCAGGACAAGTTGCTGATACTAGGATCCTGAACAGCCTTAGGCCAAATCCAACGTTGAGTGACGAAAAGTCAAACCTGTGGCAGGGGAACCAGGGAGAAGCAGTGGAGCGCAAGCGAGATGGATCATAGTAGGACGGTCGGATGTAGTACTAATAGTAAAACTTAGTACTGTCCTGAGACTCGGCGGCGCTTAAACGGCATTTTCTTTTGCTTTGCAACTTTGAGTAATGATATATTGCGTACTACTACTAGTGTAGGCGAAGTTGCCAAGGATATAAGTTTATGTAATCACAAATTGTGTGTTCAAGTTGTACTACCGTAAGTATACTATATACTAACCAGATGTGCCGATGTAACCACTCGCGGGAAGCATATATTGCCTCCGAGATCTGTTGGGATGGCAGGCAATCTCAGCCCGGTCCGGATGAATAAACCGTTTTAACAGCTACATAACTGCAAAATTGCGGTCTTTGAAAATGTGGGAAAAAAAACTTTTACCGCGCCTCACGAATGGTTTGGAGTCTGGGTTGCCACATGAATCATGATGATGTGCCAGTGCCTGCAACACGATGTTTGACACATTACCTGTTTTGGTAAGTCTACATCACGCAGTGCCTCACAATATACCATGGACAGCGCTCGCGTGAACAAGCAGTTTAAGTGCACCAATATCGTTACTTGTTGGCACTTTGACCGTGAAAGTGACTGTTTCACGCTGGATGATACAGCGGATTTGCCACTTCTGCAAGTCTGAGCCTGTCCGATTAGCTGTCACACACAGATGTACTAATCGCGATCTGATCGCGATCCTCACAAGACCAAAGAAAGGTATCACTGTGGAATATGCCAGAATATGCCACGGTCAACTTGAAGCCCGGTAACTCAGAGCACTCCGGCCATTTGCACTTGCCGCCTGGCAGCGCCTACAGCACAATTATATGCATTTAGCGCCACTTCAAGTTGTCCGACTGGGAGAATCATCTTCATGAAGAATCCATCGAGAACGGGTCACGTTGTGTCGCGAATGCTTCGACCAATTCGGACGAGAGCCACAGGCTCAGACTCGCAAGAGTGGCAAATTCGCTGTATCATCCAGGGTGAAACGGTCACTTTCACGATCAAAGTGCCAACAAGTAACGATATTGGTGCACTGAAACTGCTTGTTCATGCGAGCGCTGTCCATGGTATATTGCGGGACACTGATAGCAAAGACATAGTTCTTTGCAAAGTGAGCAATGTCTTTGGGTGTAATAGTACCTCAGCTAACTTGTGCTTGATCAGGTCAATATCGACCTCGACCACCAAGACAAGGAATCACTTGCAGCTTTAGGTGCGACACTGGACGATCAGAGCGCTGAAGAGTTAAAAGAATGGACCAAAGTCAATGCTGTCTGGTCGAGCCCACCGCCTGATGGCAGGATCCATATTTTTGTAAAGCATCAGCCTCCCGGTGAGCAGAAACTGTTCCTGTGAATGGAGCGTCACTGAGAACCTTTCTTGCCATTGCTCGATTGTTCTCTCACGCTCCAGCATCTCGATTGTTCTCTCATGCGCCAGCATCTCATTCATTTCCTGATGATCAACTCAAATTCTCTGTAACCATCGCCGCTATCGACGAGGGCGAGGTTCTCAGCCCAATTGGCATGCAAGTTCGTGCAGCAGCAAAGCCCCGAGAGTTACAGGATCACATACGCAGGGCGCTTAAGGCGCGCGTGCTTATCGGCGAAACCTGTTATTCTCCACTGGAGATTGTGCCACTGCAGCAAATGTGGGATCTGGATGACGTAAAAAAGCACAATCTCACTGACCTTCGTACCGGGGCTCAGCAGCTGGACAGTCTCCCGCGCGATACAGCCTTGTCCGGTATTTTTACTGCGCAGCCTGATTATTCGGATAGAATTCATTTTCTAGTTTGGTTACCCCCTGAAGATCGTGAGTTTCTTTTGTCGAATCCATCCAGTACCTGACCTTACTGCCTCAGAGCGATTTCCGGCCCCCCTGCCGCCGTTGCTGGCCGATACAGCCCTGCTTGAACAAATCTTCGATTTCAAGAGTGTTACTCGCAAATCTGAGCGCTCAGAAAAACGAGTCAAATTTAAAAAAGAATTAAAGAGGGCGTATGGAGATGTGCATAACGGCAACTTGTTCGATATGGCCACCGGAGCGTATCTTCCCTGCGACGGCGTCTGTGCAGCCCACATCTTCCCGCATAGGTGGGGAAGGTTCTTGCCCATTTTCACAGAATTGGAGAACATAAACGACGTCCACAATGGCCTATTCCTCTACAAGCCAGTCGAAGTCGCCTTTGATGACGCCCAGATATCGATCCGGGCAAAAAACGGAAAAATCAGGTTTCACCTGCTTGACGAGGACATCCGTCACGTCACACTTCTCAACAGGGCTGTAGAACTCCGACGGAACGCGAAGGTCGATAAAGAATTGCAGGAAGAGGAACTCTTGCTTGGATCTTTTACCTTTGGGGATCTCGACGGGCAGGAACTCCACTTCCCTCCAGGAACGGAAATACGGCCATCAAAGCGGCTGCTTGCCATTTACGCATATGCGTCATGGCGAGAAGCAAAGAAAAAGGGATACACGTCGGCAAGTACTCCAGACGTTTCCATTTCTGATGATGCGTCAACTCGAGCCTGTTTATCTCACTTCTCTCGTTAAGTTTAAGTGTTTGTATCAACGTGTGTAACATCAGGGAATTCTACATCTGTGAAATACTAATATTTGCTGATATCTATTACTATTTCACAATAAATACCAGATTATCTGAAATATGTATATTTGAAGTGTCGTCAGATAATTACTTGCCAAGACTTACGGAGTCCGATATTTTGCTGATATTTATCCTCACATTATCCTCAGTTAAACAAAATGTACAGGAACAAAATATCTATCAACCTAATACCATGTACAGAAACAAAGAACCAAACTACACAAAAACATGCTACCGTATAAGGAACAACTCCACCCCCAACCAATTCTCCCCACAAAGTCATGGCGTCATGTTATCCCTGTCCCTCCCTCGTCGTGTGCCGTGGGGCCGCACCAGGGTCGTTCATTGTCATCGTGGCGCCCACATGATTGCCATAGGCAGCTACCACTGGTGATTCATCCAAGGAGCGCAGTCGCTCGTAGGGCTAGGACAGATGCTCTTCGTGGTGGTGTCCCGACGTCGTTGACTAATCGCGCCCTTGATCCACCCTGCGAGCAGTTGCTCGCAGCGGCTAAGGCCAACTTGAAGAACAACATCATGTGAGCGTACGACGCTGATCAGCAACTTAGCGTGATAGCGTAGCTTTACGAAGTTTTGCTGTTCGGTGCGATGTAAGACGTAGTAGTCCTACCTTTGTTCCATCAAAATCCTCTTCGGGGTTAGCTAAAGAAGAATGCATGTCAGCTCTCAATCTTTTATTGACCCCTGCACCTACGCGCCGCTTGAGCCAATTTTCCGGGCACAAGTAAAAGACACGCATTGTGTAGTTGATGGGGTAGGTGAAAGGGATCTCACCTTGAGGTTCCGCTTCGCATGGCTCCTCATCTTGTTGCGGCGGTATCTCTTTTCACGCCGCCCGGCGGGTCAAACGCTGTTGCAGAGGAATCCCCCGGCATCCGCTGAGGGTCGGCGGGCGAAAGTGAGCCGATGGAGGGGAGATCCTTGCTATCCAGCAAAGTCGGCTGTTGAGCAGGCGAAGGAGGCGGTTTGGGTTTGGGTGAGGTGAGGGGGGAGGGGCTAAAAAGGCCGCAGCCCATTTCCCCACTGTCTAAATGGCCATGCAGCTCCTCCTGTACGATGCTTGATGCCAGCGCGGATTCAAAGTCGAATGACGCATCGGGGACGCATCGGGGACACTGATGGGGCGGGGCCAACGTTGGCCAACCGGCCCAGCCTTTGCCAACCCCTATCAGCCTGATTGGCACCATGTGGGAAACATCCCTACCTTTTTTCCATCCAAATCATCCTCTTCAGGGTCGACTGAAGGAGACGGTACGTTAGCTCTCGATCTTTCATTGACGCCCGGCCTCCAGCTACGCGCCGCTTGCGCCAATTTCCCGGGCACGAGTAAAGGACGGGCATCGCATAGCTGATCGGGCATGTCAAGCAGATCTCACCTCGAGGGGCCGTCTGATGCTTGGAGTTCCAGCAAAAGGCTGTAGGTTGGGCTGCTGGTAGCCTGTTCAACCGGGGGTGCCAGGGGTGATTCAACGGTAAAATTGAGTGACGACAAGTCAGACTCAAGGCAGGTGACAAAAGTCAGACCTGCAGGACGAGGAGCAAGGAGGGGACAGAAGGGAGGACAGACAATTAACAGGTGACAAAGTTCTCACTCCAACTTCGTAGGGTTAAGGTTAACCGCGGGCAAATCTTACACAGCCACCGAAATTTGACTTGGCCATGTTGGAAGGCGACGCACTGCCTGTGCCAATCCTACTCAGTGATTCCATTCTTGAGATTTCCGACAGTCTTGGTACACCCAATCTCGGTCGGGAAGACGCTTGTGTAATCTTCATTGAAAGTTATGTACGTTTCGTCTATTGTTTATAATACCTAAAGCCTATTATTAAGAAAAAGATTTCTATTAACTGTGTAATATGAAATGATCCACTATATATACCTATACCCGATCCAATATTGAATTTAGAATAATAGTTAAAATTAAATGTTGACACTATGACAACTTGAACTTCAAGTTTGACGCTGTTTGGTTCCTTTACACTGGTCACGGTTGAACTTGAACGATGTGTTGAACTCTACCACTGACTCAGTACTGAAATCCGCCATCCATCTTTCGCGGCAAGGACGACAAGCCCATTTTGTTTCCCACCCGTCCAAGTACGTTACCTGCAGGTCTGACTTTTCGTCACCTGCTTTGAGTCTGACTTTTCGTCACTTAATCCATTCCCTTCAAGAATCTATCTCCGGCTCGACCTGACTCGGAAGCCCTTGACCGAAAGCTTAACGCCATATTTACATCGCTGGTATGCCTTCGCCTATGCCTCTCTTAGTGTTCTCATGTCTTGTACCAGCTTATCGAAATGACTGCTGTGCTTACGAATGACGATTTGCTGAGGTTTCGTGCTCAAGGCGGCATGTTGAACTTTGGGTTTACGATGGCTTTGTCGCTAAATCCGTTTTTATAGGGCACATTGGTGCAATGGATGGCAAGGCTGGGGCTCTCCTCCTCGATGGAGAATATTTTGTCACCACCCCTAATCAGACCTTCATCCCCGAGCCGCCGGTTGGAGACCGCAAAGTATTCATGCGTGCCGACAGCCTCTATGCAGACGACGACCCTATCCGCTGGCCACAGCCTTATAACGCATTCAGCTGTCATCACGGTGCAATTCCTAGGCCTAAATCACTTTCCGCCCATTTAATTATATGGTGGGAGCCAGCACGCCAGGACTTCATTCTCTTGGAGAGCCCAGCGTCCCCCATTCGGGGCCTTGGCAAGCTATCTGATTCGAAGTTGGGCGAGCTGAAGTCTTCGGTGTCGATTTTGTTATCTAGGGTGCAAGCATTCATGTCAAATCGGTCCAAATCTCGGGTGCCGCCAACCCTCGGTCCAATGGTCAAAATGATCGAGCATGGCCTCGTCCGTCTTGGCTCGGTATGGACCAACTTCCGTCAGATGGCGTTTGGCGTGAGGGATGTACAGAGGTGCTGGCTTGATCTGATGGCGATGTTGGATTACATGGAGGTGTATAAACCCCGGATGGACTCAACTAGTTTGGCTGTGGGCTCCCCGCCTGCCGAAGTGGCCAATACCGTTGGTGTTTTCACCAATGATATTCGTGTTGCACAGGACTTTTTCCACGCAGGCCTTCCGTTCTGGCTGATCCGACCGGCCTCAGACCTTGGCCAAACAAATATACTTGCAGCCGTCCCACTTGCAATACCACGCTGCAATGGCATCTGCTTTGAGTCACACCGCTTCAATTACCCTATTATATATCAAGGACAAGCTACTTCTACTCAAAAGCACGAGGCAATCTTACAGTACGCTCGTAATTTCCTGCGCTATCCGGATCCATTCGCCGTCAATACCAGCGAAAGGAATACGTCCCCCTCAGTCCGATCGCAAGCGTCAAAAGACAGACCAAGCCCCAGAGCCGTTGTGGGCGTTAGCCATCAACGCGATGCCAACAAGGGTAGGGGCCCATACGGAAGAAAAGGAAAAGGAGCTGTTCGTAAGTGACTGGACTTTGCTTTCTCATCCGTCATCTCACTCTCCAATAGATAACAAGCAGAAATCTTCGAATCCGCCAACAGGCCGCAACAAGTTTGATGTGTATGAGAGCCCCTTGATGCCACTCCCAATCCCTGCCTGGCGTAATGCGTTGACAGCGGTTAATAGGGACGAAATGCCGGCATCTTATAACACGCGGTATCTATTTCCTGAGGCAGCGATTTTTGCTTCCACCAATGAAACTCGCCGGGCAAAATTCTTTGCTACATGGAATGCATTCCGACCTGCCTGCATCTTGCGTGTTTTTTCAGCGTACAGCTTAGTATCTCCCTTGTCTGGCCAGCAGTGGCGTGATTTCCTTCTTGATGGGCTTCTGGAACACAGCCACGAACCAACTTTGGTTCGTCAACGTGAGCAAGCCAAAGCCATCTTCGCAGATGCTTTAGATGAGCTTCAGATCGTCCCCTGCCCTCCACCCTCCAACCACTTTCCCACAGTGCCCGTTGACGAGGCTCAGCAAGTTCTATGGGAGTTGACTGAGCTTAATTTCCGCTTCGAGCTTCTGGCCCTCGATAGGCGTGCCTCAGCCTCGCCATCCCAACAAGACGAACACGAGCGGCAAGCGATGGTGCTGAAGTGCTTCAATGTACCCTCACTGGTCGCAGTTGATGTACAGCGAGCAAATTCTGGTTTGCAGGCTCATGACTGGCAAGAAAGATTACCGTTTTTGCTGGCGCTGAGGGCATTGATGAGGGATTGGGATGGACAGAAGCCGACGCCCCTTTTGCTACCTGATCTGGCCTCACATGATATGTATACCGAAGCAGATGTCCAACAACTTGAGGATCACGTAGCTCGTTTTTACACACAAACTTTCTATAATTTATTTGGCCGTGCCGCTGTTATTCCTACCCGACTTCCATAATTACCTGCTTATTACTTTGTAAATCTTATGGCCTGTGAACGCTCCTCTGTTATATTAGTACCCGCATGATCCCAACTTCCCGTCATTTTGGCATGCCCCATCATCTGACGCCAAAGCAAAGGTATGATCCTACAATTATTGATGATTGGAAATGCTTTGAAATAGGAAACTTCTCTAAGCGCAAGTTTGAAAGGTATGAAGCACACCCATCCCTCAGCATTGACATTTCTTCGCTCTAATACAATGCCTGTAGCGCGCCTTTTTGCTTCACCGGTTATTTACAAGCATCGGAATTTCAATTTACAAAAATGACTCATGCATAATCATCTCAACTTATATAATGACTGATCAAAATTTTGACCTATCCAGTGATTATTTTCTCGCATTGAACCCTGAGATTTTGCTATTGGCAGAGTTCTGCCCATCACCATTTTCATTACCACGCCATGGACTTCTCGCCAGCTTGGTGTCAAGTCTGTGTTTGTGGCCGAACGTTCTCTGTACCACAAGCCTATACTTTCCACAAACGGAGCTGCCAGAAGACAAAGAAACGGTTTTCCAGCGCTCTGGAAAAAGCTAAAGAGGTCTGGCAGTCCCAGAAGCGTCGAAAAATGCAAAGCCCAGCTGCGGAAAACCCTCTGGACAGAAATGTAGTTGTCGAACAAGAATCAAATGATACTGCGCTTGCCATGCTACATGAGGTAAGGTTTATGATGCTGGTGCAGCTTATTGCTCATTTACCCGTCAGGGCCCCCCCATGAATGACGAAGACTTGGATCAACCACTGGCAGAGCGCAGAGGTCGCCGGGAAAATCGCCAACTACCCAAGCGCTATCGGGATATACTACCCGAACCTCCGGCAGCACTTCCTCCAGCACCCCAGCCAGTCACGTCGGAATGTGCGCTAACCACGTCCCCTGCGACCATGTCATCACCCTCATCCGAGCAGCCCCAAAATATTCGTTCCTGTGACAGGAAGCTGCTGAAAACCACACAGAATACATTCGGCCTTTTCCGGCAGTATCATGCAACTCACTTCCCGGACCACGATCCCAACGAGAATATAACGCGCGACGACCTGATGGTTGCATCTCCGGATGCTTTTTCTGGCAATTCAGCTGACTCTTACCACCCATACCCGAATCAGTCCTCATTTTTACTAGGAGAATGGTATTGGAATGGCGGGTTAAAGAAAACGCAGTCGGGCTTTCAGGATCTCATCAAGATAGTCGGACATCCAAGGTTTCGACCTGAGGACGTTTCAGGGACAAAGTGGCAGCTTATTGATGCACAGCTGAGCGGAGATCGGTCGTGCAACCCGTCGAGTGATGAAGGCTGGGAGGACGAAGAGGATAACGGCGACTGGGCTAAAACCCCTATCAAGATCAGGGTGCCATTCCACAAGAGGTCCCTGCATCCAGGGCAAAAGGAGTTCAACGTGGGAACCCTTCATCACCGCAAGCTGGTATCAGTCATTAAGGAAAAAATTATGCGCCCCTCTAGCCATCCACACCTCCATTTCGAACCGTATGAGCTATTTTGGCAACCAACTGAAGCTTCTGAACCAGTTAAAGTTCACGGAGAACTCTACACTTCAGAGGCATTCATCGAAGCTCACCGTGGCCTTCAAGAATCTCCCAGAGAGCCGGGATGTGATCTTCAGAGGGTTGTTGCGGGTCTTATGTTCGCCTCTGATGGCACTCAGCTCACGGCGTTCAGTACTGCTAAATTATGGCCGATTTATCTTGCGATGGGGAATGAGTCGAAGGACAGAAGGACAAAGCCCTCCTGTCAAGCATTTGAGCACATCGCCTATCTGGAAACGGTAAGAAGGATCTCATTAGCTTTGCGCCAGAGTGTGATCTTCCTTCCTTTTTGACTGACAGCTTCCAGATGCATTTAAAACATTCGCCACGGAGCATCTGGGTGGAAAAGGCCCACGCAGTGCATTCATGACCCATTGTCATCGAGAAGTCTATCATGCTCAATGGGCGATCATCCTTGATGATGAATTCCTGGAAGCATACGAGCACGGAATTGTGATAAACTGTTGCGATGACATTCGGCGTCGTTTTTACCCTCGTATATTTATCTATTCTGCGGACTACCAGGAGAAGTAGGTATAGACTTTTAAAATGTCGGCGTCTATTGCTGAAAATTTTCACAGAATTCTTATAGCCAGCATTCGTAATCTCGGTCGGTGCCCTTGTCCCCGTTGTCTCATACCATTAGATCGTGTTGCCAACATGGGGATGCGTCGAGATATGGCACAGCGCAGGACTCTCGCCCGGATCGACAATGTGAAACGGCGTAATCGTGTTGAGATGGCGCGTGAGAAGATATATAAAAACGGCTGTGTGGTTGATAGTACGGCAGTGGAAGCTCTCCTGCAAGAAGATTCTCTTGTTCCAACAGCGGTACGTGCCTTCTCTTTTCTACGACGATTGATTTCAATGTTCATGCTTTGTCAGAATGCATTTTCAAGCAAGCTAGCACCATTTGGTTTCAACATGTTCAGCATGCTCGCTGTGGATCTAATGCACGAGGTTGAGCTCGGAGTCTGGAAGGCATTTTTTATACATCTACTACGCATTCTAGATTGCGTGAATGAAAGCCTCAAGCATGAACTGGACAGACGGCAAGCATTGTTCGAAGCCTTCAGAAGGCTTGGTACTGATATTTCCATTAGGTTTCGAGAAATACCTCCTTTCGGGGTTGATGGAATAAGAAAAATAAGGTCGAACCGGTCAGAGCTGAAGAAGATGACCGCTCATGATTACGAGGATATGCTACAAGTGGGTGCTATTGCCAGCATTCTCGACTTGACTAACATCATTCACATAGTGTGCTATAACCGTTTTTGATGGTCTTCTGCCTGAACCCCACAATACATATGTTCTCAAGCTCTTATTTGAATTAGCCCACTGGCATGGTCTTGCCAAGCTCCGCATGCACACGGATGCGACTCTGAACATTTTATCCTGCGTCACTACATCTCTGGGACACAGCCTACGCACATTTGAGGAAAAGACATGTGGAGCATTTGAGACTCGAGAGTTGGAACGCGAGCGGGCTGCTCGGCAACAACGTCAGGAGAAATCCGCGGCTAATGGGGCATCCAAATCAAAAAGACCTACGGCGCCCAACAGCAGTAAAGCACGGAAGCAGAAGGGATTTAATCTGATGACTTATAAGTTTCATGCGCTCGGCGACTACGTTGACAACATCCGACGCTTCGGTACAACTGACTCGTATTCCACTCAACCAGTAAGTGTTTACATGGTCTTTTGCGTGATATTGCTTACCGTCGTGGTGGGCATCAGAGCGAACTCGAGCACCGAACATCCAAAACTCGGTCACTTCGGACTAGTGGCCGATCAATACCACAGCAAATAGCGAAGGTTGAGCGACGAGAACGCCGTATCAGCATGATTCGCGAGAGGCTAAATCGTCCAAAACTTGGCTCACCCTCTGAAATAGAGTCCGAGGACGTCACACATGATCCTGGGGTACAGTATAACATGGGAAAGTCACAGAAATGTCCTGTGCACATACCGACATTCCTGCAAAAGAATGAAGGTGACCCCGCGATCAAGGTGAGCAGCCTTCGTATTCTGCTTCTGCTGATTTGTACTAACCCCTCTGATGCAGAACTTTTTACCAAAGTTAAGAGAGCATCTACTTCCTCGAATCCAAACGGCACTTCTCCAGGAAGCTGAATCGCTTTCGGATCTGTCCAGCGTCAGAACTGAGTCAGATACTGGACCGTATCATAGCCCCGATGAAAATGCATGCAATTTCGTGTTCTTGAAGAACGACTGCATATACCACCACAAGCTTATTCGATTCCACTTCACCACTCATGACATTCAGCGTGGAACTGACATCATCAATGCAGGGACATCCCGCTGCAACGTCATGCTTCTTGCTGACGATGTGGGAAGTTCTTCGAATCCGCATCGTTTCTTGTACGCACGGGTCCTTGGCGCATATCACGTAAATGTGATTTATACTGGGCCTGGCATGCAAGATTTTGAAGCTCGCCGCTTCGATTTTTTGTGGGTACGATGGTTTGAGGTTGTTAACCCAGGGTCTTCAGGATGGAGTACTTCCAAGCTGGACTTGGTCCGCTTCCCTCCTATGAAGGAAAACTATTCTTTCGGTTTTGTGGATCCGAAAGATGTCCTGCGTGGGTGCCACATCTTACCAGCCTTTGCAAAAGGAAAGCGACAAAAGGATGGGATTGGTATCTCATGCTGTGCCAAGGACGGTAAAGATTACAATCAATACTTTGTTGGCCGGTAGGTTCATCACTTACTTGCCGTTCTGATTTCACTATATCCCCCCAGGTTCTCCGACCAAGATCTTCTTATGCGCTATCACTGGGGGCTAGGTATTGGCCATTTTCATGCACATCAGTCGGCATCCACCTTGGGCTGCGTTCCCGATCTGGCTGAGGACGCCCAGGATATCCAGGATCCAGATACGGAGTCGCAGGAGGCATCGGGAGAGTCTCTTGCACGAGCCAATTACAGAGGTAGTGACGCGGGTTATGAATCAGACAACCCAGAGCTGTGCTTAGAAGACCGTGACTTGGAAGGGTGGGATGACATTGAAATGGATGACATAGAGGATAGTGATGGGGGTGAGGACCTCGAAGAGCCTGAAGATTTTTCAGGGATGTACTAGTGGTACATTCCTCAGCGTGCATCAGCTCAGATTGGACAATTATGTACGTAGCATTCCTTTGTTTGTTTTTTTGCCTTCATCTGTCATTTCATAGGCTTTACCGGGCCTAGCTTAGGGGAGTAACCCACCCCTTGTCACTTGGGACAACTGGGCAGCTTCAATATTGTATAGCAGAAATCTAATAAACTAACATCTACCCCTGGACGGCTTTTAGCCATGTTCCAACTTACCGGCTGGCTATCGAGGGCTTTCATTCCCCTAACACTTGACAGCTTTAAATCTCACCACTGCCCACACTCCTTAGGAATGCCTCTCAGTCGCTCCACAGATGACTTTTGCTAATGCTCCTTCGCACCCAGCACTGCCACACCCCAGCCTTTTCTGCCAGCTTCCGCATCAGGACAATAGCTCGCATCTGCACCCCAGCCTTGTTCACCAGCTTCTGCACTAGGGCAATCAAGCGGTGTGGGATATGGGGATGAGTTGCCCCCTTGAATAGCTTCCAGGTCATGCTGGGCTTCAATGCCATATTTCACATCATTGAACTTTGCTCTGAAAGCCACTGATTTTCACACTACGATGGTCTGTGCAAGGAAATAGCAGTTTTGTGTTAGCAACCGGTACCGCTTTCCAGAATTGTTGTGAATTTCGAAAAAGATGTCGAATGGTCTTGCCGTCACCCCCGTCATGTCCACATTTTAATGCACCTGCTGTTCGACACCCTCCAGACGTGCCTCAACCCGGTTAGTTCTCGCTCGCTGGATTTCACTCGCTTACTGTTCGGCAACTTTCAGACACGTCTTAGCCATCACCTACACTCATTAGTTCATACCAACCAGCAGGTCTTTTCACTCACTTACCATTCACCGACCTTCAGGGGCCCCTTCACCTTGCCCACCCATGTTGTTCTGGTGCAACCACTATGCTACTAAGTCCGACAAGGAGAACGCAGTTGAAAAGCTTGATGAGGCCATGGAGCGGTCAGGGATGAATTAGAGTCTTTTCAGGTGAAATACCTCGTGTTAATGTGCATATCATTGATTTTAAGTGTGAGATGCCATTCTAACGGTGCAGCTATAGTACATTGCATCATTCCTATTCTGCTACCCACATGAAGGAAGCGAGGAATACGGTATGAGCTGACGCGTTTTCTTTCTCAGTTAATTCCGAAGTTCGTTCCGTTCTCCGAAGGGTATCCATATTTCCTATGTCAGACACGCCTGGCTGAAATACTCGGGCACAGGCACAGGGATAAAGGGCAAGGTGTGGATGCATGAGTTTATAGGGGGCTTGAACGACTCGCTGTGGCGGCTAAAACTGTAGCAACAAAAGTGTTGGCAAAGGAAGTTCTGTCCTTGAGTTGGAACCTGTCGGTACGCTCCCCTCTCCATATCCCATATTATATTTATGACAGGGCATGCTGTGAGACTGCCGCGGCTAATCGTGCATCCTGTCCATCTAGACCTGATGTTCACAGCTCAGTATATTATTAATCGACTCCGAAAACGTTGTATAACTACCCAGTTGATTTTGTAACACTATGTATGAACCACTACGCGATTGTCTACTTTCTCATTTCATTTTCTTCATTTGAACCGGGTGTGATTTCCTTCAACTTATTTTCTAGTTCAAGTCAAACACGCAATATCAAATGAAACTAGGAATACTACCACGACCAACAGGAGTCTTCGCTCCCTAATACCACCTTGCTATTTGTGAGTTTGTTTTTTAACCCCTACCATCATCTGACTAAACGCCCTACATACTTCCAACCTCTTAAGCACAACTTCTATCCTCCCTCCCTATCTCTAACCACAATCATCACCTATGCATCGGGTTTCTAGAACCCCAATCGTTGAGCACAAACGGCCTTTCAAAGTAAGCGCTTTTATTCCATTTTTACTTTATCTAATTGTCACCTCTTCACAGCGCGGCCATCGTGTCGAGGTCCGTAGGGACGGTCGGTGGTGCAAAGCCACCTTCCATCGTTATGATTATCAGTTTCTTAAATGCCGTAAGAAACCAGGTGAACCGAGAAGACGAGCAGTAAGTCTGTATAAAATTTCGTTGGCTTTTTCTGAATGTTCTTTTGAAGCAAACATGCATTGGGGCCCTGGTCGTATTCGATCATGATGGGGAGGACGCGGTGTACGCGTTTGGGGATGTACGCAGGGTGTTCGGTCGGAAGTGAATATCATATTTCAATTGGTACCCTCGGTGATCGTCTAACGCTGGACCCCACAGGTAAATAGAAATTTGCATTTTTGATTGTGAACTAGATGCTAAAAAGTGGCTGTAGCTACTTAGAATCGATTGAATCGGGGTATAAGGTAGTGCCCTAGGTAATTTATTTTTCAAGTTCTTTTCTTTCTTTTTAACTAACTAATGTTTTCATTTGCTTTTTCTAGGTTTTATCTACCACGAGACGGCGCCAAGACGGCACACCCACACCCATGCCACCGCTACGAGCAACTAGCACGGCGAAGATGGGGAGGGCGCAACGACGAAAAGAAGACGAGCCACGACGACAAAAACAACGTCACAGGACGACACCGAAACCGTCAACGAGGGGACAGACGACAACAACAACGAGGTCGAAGACCGAAAAGGAGGAAGACGACAAGGAGGACAACCACAACACGACGACGAGGAGAGCCACTACACGACGACGAGGACAACCATTACAGGACGACGACAGGGACGGGGACGGGGATGGACAACGACACGACACGACAAAAACGGCAGCAGCGCATGAGGAGGAGGACAACGAGGATGGGACAAGAACGGAAGGCGCAGGCGACGGATCCGGCGACGGATCCAGCGCCGTACGATGAGGAACACAAAAAAGGGCCCAAGAGACGTCGACGTCTCTTGGGCCACAGGTAAGTTTTCCTTGTTCGTTTCATTTTTTTGTTACTAACAAAGTTTTTAGATATTAACTATTGACGACGACGACGACGACTACCCTGGCCCAAAACGGTGACAGACGACGCAACACCCGCCCCCAGCCTCACGAGCAACTGCTCGTGGGGTGGATCGCGGGTGGAATGACGACAACAGCGCCCGTGACGAGGGACACAGCAGGCTCGTGGAGACGGCACCCCAGCACCCGGCTCCCACTACTGCGAGCCCTTGCTCGCAAGGTGGAACGGGTGCTAACGGGCCTGCCATCATCTCCTCGACGATGAGCAAGACAGCAGAGGGGGAGGGGAGGAGATGACGACGACACCAACGCCATCGGCACCAGCAACAGCACCACCAACGCAGGATGACGACAGGAACGAGGGGGAGACGATGACGCCCATGGCACCAGACCCCTCCGCTACGAGCAACTGCTCGTAGGGAGGAAGGCTGGTGCGTACGGGCCAACCGGGAGGGCGAAGGGTCAAGGAGGGGAGCGAGGTGACAGAAGCCAGCAGGGAGAGGGAACGCCACCATGGGGTGTGGTGCAGCCCTGGCAATGGGAGATGGGGCGAGGGAGGTGGGTGAGCGCCCAGCACCCGACACCCACCGCTGCGAGCGCTCGCTCGCAGGGTGGATTGGGTGCTAATGGGGTACATCCGGCCTGCCTGCGCCCTCCATGCCTAGTTGCACCCCTGGCTCTTCAACTCCAAGTCTTTGCCTCTGCTTTTGTTGTGGCCTCTTCAAGCAACCTGTTGTGCTGCTTGCTTGGGATCAATCAGGCTGGATCCCTTGTTTGCTGGGAAGAATGAGGTGTAGCTGATAAAATCATTTCTTTCACTGGAACACCTGTATAGAAGCATCAACTCATGAACCTTTGCTTCAAGCATGTGGGTCCAATATCAGCAAGTGATAGGTTGCAGGAAAAATGTAATATAGAGCAAATCAGATTTCATCCACTTGAACAACTGTATATTATGATAAACAAAAATCATACATAATAATTGTGCTAGTATAAGCACCAGTTCCTGAATCTTTTCTGCAAGAATCAGAATATCTGGTCAGTAAGTGACAAACCTCAGGAAGAATGACTGACCAAGGAAATGGTAGTGTAAAATTATTTCATTGGGTCAAAAAATTGCATGATCCTATATGATAATATCATACACTGCAATTCTGTCTAAAAAGGTGTCAGTGGCTGACCCTTTGTCATCTGGGTTGGATGATGTTTTAACCCCTTTTAAAGTCAGGATAAGCTCTAGAAATGATGATGTTCAGAGGAAATAACAGCTAAAATCATTTCTTTTGCTTGAATTATTGTATGCTACAATATAACAATATTGTACAGCACAATCCTGATAATTGAAGGATCAGTGCCAGACCCCTCTTCATATTTATTTCACCGTCTTGTAAGGCCTGCTCAAATCTTATCTATTGATTGCGGAGTGTTAATCATTGATCAATTCTGTCTAGTCATACCGGACCCCCGCCGATTTCCAGATGTAAGCCTCATCTCTATTCATTCTCAAAGCTTAGTCCAGTGTATTAAGCTTCATCTATATTCAGTCTATTGTTGATTATAGTCAGTGTACTATAATTATACTAAC
>Ga0210410_10002262_pt1 | contig 17386 bp, 15 predicted proteins | sample IncBWC4MmetaG_FD_161058 | JGI IMG/M metagenome (GOLD analysis project Ga0210410, IMG submission 161058) | Forest soil microbial communities from Barre Woods Harvard Forest LTER site, Petersham, Massachusetts, United States - Inc-BW-C-4-M | ecosystem: Environmental > Terrestrial > Soil >... | reverse complement strand
GGAGAGGATTTTTTTGCAGTCACGAAATCATTCCATAACGCGCTGCACGGCGCGCCGTATCATGCCAGCGCGAGGGACTTCGAAATCTTTCTGGCGTACAACGAACGAAACCGGGCTCGCCTGCCGTTGGATGCGGAGTTCATGGTCATCCATGACCCGCAGCCTGCCGCGCTGATTGAAGGCCGGAAGAAAAACGGAAACCACTGGGTGTGGCGCTGCCACATCGATTTATCGCATCCGAACCGCGCGGTCTGGGATTTTCTGGAAAAGTATGTTGCGAGCTACGACGGCTCGATGTTTTCCTCGCCGGAGTTTGCGCGGCAGCTTCCCATCCCGCAATACCTCTTCTACCCGGCGATCGATCCCCTGTCCGAAAAAAACCGCGATCTGGAGCCGGAATTCATTGCGGACATCTTGACGCGTTATCAGATCGATCCGCTGCGCCCGATCCTCACCCAGATTTCACGTTTCGACCGGCTGAAGGACCCCGTGGGGGTCATCCGCGCGTATCGTATCGTGAAGCGATATTTCGATTGCCAACTGGTGCTGGCGGGCGGCGGCGCTTCCGACGATCCGGAGGGGGCTGTTGTGCTGAAAGAAGTCCTCGCGGAAGCAAACAAAGACCCCGACATAAAAATCCTGGAGCTGCCAGCTTGGGCGCCGCTGGAAGTCAACGCACTGCAGCGAGCCTCGACGATCGTGATTCAAAAAAGCTTGCGCGAAGGATTCGGTCTCACGGTCTCCGAGGCGCTATGGAAGAAGAAACCTGTGGTGGCCTCTGCTGTCGGTGGCATTCCCGTGCAGATTATTCACCGGCATACGGGGATGCTGGCGCATTCCGTGGAAGGGACGGCCTATCAAATCCGCTTTCTGTTGTCGCACCCGGAGATCGCAGCCAAGCTTGGTGAGCAAGGCTATCTGCACGTGAAAGAGAATTTCCTAATTACGCAAAAACTCAAACGTTATTTGACGCTTTTTCTGACACTTGCCCATGTAGCCTAGACTGCTCGGTTTGTGTTTCGGTGGAGTTACCGTACTGGGCAGCCGTCTGTGCCTGCTCGCAGTCTTCCTCCATGTGGATGTTGGGGAGTGCTACCATTTCCGCGACGCACCGAGTTAGGGAAACGGCTTCCAACGTAAGGTTCAGGAGAGCACGACATGAAATGGACGCCCGGAGGCGAAAGCCAGGACATTGAAGATCGCCGCGACGATGACCCCTCAGAGGGAGGCGGCGGAGGTTTTGGATTTGGCGGGATGCACATCGGCATTGGCGGCGCGATCGTGCTGCTCATCCTGAGTTTCGTGTTCCGAACAAATTTCTTCGCGCTCCTCGGCGGAGGTTCGACCGGACCGCATACTTCCAGCATCAGCCAGCCGGGGCCCGCAGGGCATAACTCCTCGCGCGATGCGGCGGAGAAGCCACTGGTACTGTTCATCTCGTTTGTTCTGGACGACACACAGAAAACCTGGACGGAATTGCTTCCCGAGCAGACGGGCAAGCCATATCGCCATGCGAAGCTGGTGCTGTTTCGCGATGCCACACGTTCCGGCTGTGGCGAGGCGGAGGCCGCCACCGGGCCTTTCTACTGCCCCGGCGATGAGAAGGTATACATCGATCTGGACTTTTACGATGAGCTGAAGCGGCGTTTCGGCGCGCCCGGTCAATTCGCGCAGGCTTACGTGCTGGCGCACGAACTGGGCCACCACGTACAAAAAATTCTGGGTATCGAGCGCAAAGTGCGCCAGATGCAGCAGGGAAATTCGCGGGAGCAGAATCCGCTTTCGGTGAAAATGGAATTACAGGCGGATTGTTTCGCGGGGATCTGGGCGCACACGACGCAGCAGCGCGGGCTCCTCGAGGAAGGCGACATCAAGTCCGCGCTTGGCGCGGCCGCAGCGGTGGGCGACGACCGGCTGCAGAAAATGGCTACCGGGCACGTGACTCCGGATTCATTTACACACGGCACTTCGCAGCAGCGCATGATGTGGTTCCGAAAAGGATTCGACAGCGGCACGATTGCGGCGTGCAACACGTTTGGTGAATAGGGAAAACTCCAGGTCCCAACCGCCCGCGCGAGCGAACGGCGCCGTGTCAATTACCGGTAGCCCATTTCCGGGCTGAGCGCGAGGGTGCTGGGCATGAAGCTCCCGCTGCCGCGCGCCACTTCCTTGCCGCGGTCGTCAAGCAAAACTCCCTCCGCAATGTACAGGCGCTTGGATCGGCTGATCACCCGGCCGTGCGCGAGGAGACTTCCTTCGCTGACCGGGCGCAAGAAATATAGCTGGAAAGAAGCGGTAAGGACGAACGCGTCCGTGACCAAAGACTGCACGGCAAAAAATGTGGCGTCATCGAGCGCTTTGAAATACACGGAGCCATGAATGGCGCGGCCGGCGTGATAGAAATCCTCGCGCACGGCCATGGCCAGTTCGGCGCGGCCTTCCTCGGGAATGCGCAGACGGGGGCGGAAATACTGGTTGATGGGCGCCCGATCGTACATGGCAATCAGGTTTTCAAAGTGCGAGGTCATATTTCGAGCCTCATGCTTTTGGAGTGGGAACGGCGCCAGAAGGATAATTGTCGCCGTCCTTAAAGCCGGGCTGGTGGCTTTGCTCGATGGCGATTCTCGCTGCCTCTGCTTTTTCCGGATCGACCCATGAGTCCTTGGTGACCATTGTGGTCTGTGATGGCAGGGCCAGCGCCGCGCCGGTGCGATCGATGGTTTCCATTACGTGGAGCATCAGGTCTTCCTGCGCGTCGAGGAAGGCGGAGTAGTCACGCTCGATAATGTAAGCGTAGATTTCGACCTCGATGAAATAGTCAGCGAAACGAACGAGACGAACGCGCGCGGTGGAATCTTCCACCTTGGCGTTGAGCGCAACCACGTTGTGAATCTGATTGAGAACATAGCGGACGTGGTCCGGAGAGAGGTCGTAGCGCAAACGAATGGTTTGCCGGCAGAGAATTTTGTCGCGCAGACGATAATTTTCAAGGACGGCCGTGGCCACGGTGCCGTTGGGAATGGATACGAGCGTGCGGTCTTCGGTGCGCAGCTTGGTGGAGCGAAGCCCAATATCCTCGACGACGCCTCTCTGGTCTCCGATGCGGCAAGAATCGCCGACGACCAGCGCTTTATCGGTCAGAATGGATATTCCGCCGAGAAGATTTTCGAAAGTTTTCTGCGCGCCCAGGCCGATGGCCAGGCCGCCGATGCCCAATCCGGCGAGGGCAGCGGTGATGTTGTAGCCGAGCCGGTCGGCGACGGCGAAGCCGATCAACAAGAACACAACGACTTCCAAGACCCGGCGCACGAGGGAAACGATGGAGCGTTCCGCCAGACGCCCATTGTTCGCCAGTCGCTCGCCGATGCGACGCGAGACCAAACGCGTGACCCGCGTCACCGCCCAATAGAGGCCGATGGACAGCAGAACAAGAATGATGCGCGTGTAGTATTGCCGGTAAAGCAGCGATGCGCCGACGAACTCGACAAAACTGTAGTGAATCATTGTGGCGACGAGCAGAGTGGCAGGCCCTAGACGCCACACGGTTTCCTGTGGAATGGACGGCAGGCCCCGCAGGCGGCGCAGCAAAGCGCCAGAAACGCGAACCAGCAACGTGAGAAGCCATGCGATGCCGACCGCAACTGGAACGCAAAGAACGATGGTGAGCCATTGCCAGAGCGGCATCGCGAGCAGGCGGTTTTCAACGAGATACTTTGGGAGGCGCTTTTCAATCTGCGGGTGGCGCAGGGAACTGTAAACCTGCGGGACCTGGTCGAGTGTTTCGCGCGAGATGAACCATAGCTTCGCGCCGTGCTCATTCTCAATGCGAACCAGCAATAAGGAGAAGGCTTCGTTCTGTTCGCGAATGCCGCTGACTCTTTCCTGATCGGGAGGAAGGCCGTCATCGAGGCGGCCCTGCGGATCGCGACTGATGGAATCAAGAAAGGGGCCGAACTTCTGATTGAGAATGTCGAGAAGGTTGGAAGCGAGTTCCTGCTCCTCTTGAAGGGAAAGGCGGCGACGAGGGGCGGCCGGCTGAAAGTATTCTATGGCGAGGAGATATTTTTCTTCCTGTGCGGCGTGGACGAAGCCAAGAACCGTGCCATGCGGCGTTTCGCGACCCAGCGGATCGGGAGGCGCCGCCGCGGCGGAAGCTGCGGAGGCCGTTGATGTGGTGGTGGGGACAAGGGACGGGACCTGCGCGGATACGGAAATCGCGCCAGCGAAAAAGAGCAGCGAGAAAAGTACTTTTGGAAATACGCCACGCACTCAGCTTCCTCCAAGAGATCAGGGAGCGTGTCCGGGTAGTGAAGTCATTGTACCTAGTTGGCGGCTAGACGGAAAAGTTTGAAGAGAGTCAGAGATCGGAGACGTGCAAAAGCGGAGGCGGCAGTCGGAGATCACGCGCCGAAATGTTCGCGATGCTGGCGGAGAAGGAATTGGTCGGTCATGCCGGCGATGTAGTCGCACACTACAACGTGGCGTGGTTCGGAGTGGGAGGCTTCTTCGTAGGAGGGCGGCATCGAGCCCGGGGTAGAAAAATAATGCGCGAATAGTTCCTCTAGGCAGCGGATGGAACGGTCGCGGTCTTCCGTGATGGCCGGATGATTGTAAATGTGAGCGAATAGGAAGCGCTTGAGCTCAGCATTATGCGCTGCGGCTGCGTCGCTGAAGCCGGCGAGGCGCTTCTGAGAGCGGCGGATGTTGTCCACACTAGTTGGGTTTGAGTCCTGGACGCGCTGACGGGTGGTTTCGATGAGATCCGTGGCGAGAAGATCGAGGACGCGCTTGAGAGCTTCATTGAATTTGAGCTTGGTGCGCGCGGCGGGATAGGCGGCGTCCACCTCCGCATATGCCTCGCCGAAGAAAGGAGCTTCCTTGCACAGCGTGGCGAGGTCTAGAAGTTCGGCCTCGAGAGCATCGTCGAGGTCGGCGGTGTTGTAAGCGATTTCGTCGACCCAGTCGATGAGCTGGGCTTCTAGCGGGGGGCGGAGATCGAGAAGATATTCGGCGAACTGGGGGAATTCGGCGGCGGAATATTCCCGGGAGTGCTTGAGGATGCCTTCGCGAACTTCAAAAGTGAGATTGAGGCCGGGAAAATCGAGATAGCGCTGCTCGAACTGTTCGACTATGCGCAGCGCGTGGAGATTGTGATTGAAGTGGTCACCGTGCGGGCGCATAAGTTCATCGAGTTTGCGTTCGCCGGCGTGGCCGAAGGGCGGATGGCCGATGTCGTGAACGAGAGCGAGGGCTTCGGCGAGTTCCGCGTTCAGGCCGAGGGCGGCGGCCACGGTCCGGGCGATCTGCGTGACTTCGAGAGTGTGCGTGAGCCGGTTGCGAAAGTGGTCGGAATAACGAATGGTGAAGGCTTGCGTTTTCGCTTCCAAGCGGCGAAAGGCGCGCGAGTGGATTATGCGGTCGCGGTCACGCGCGTATTCGCTGCGATAAAGGTGGGGTGATTCCGGAAATCGGCGGCCACAGGAATCTTTTTCATGCATTGCCCAGGGCACAAGGTGAGGAATCGGTTCGATGGGCCGCTCCCATGAAGCTTGCGTTTCGGCGGGCCGCAGAAATGCACGGCCGCGCCGGTTTCAGGATTTCGGCGAAAGAAACTCGAGGCCGCGGTCCGCCTCGTCGGCGATGGGCGTATTCGGGAAATCATGCTTGACCTGCTCGTAGATTTTCGCGGCTTCCTGCGGATTGCTCTGGCGCAGAAGCCCGGCGAGGTCGAGCAAGACGACGGGCCGCGGCACGAAGGCGTACGTCTTGTCGGCTAGCGCACGGTAGAGCTTGATGGCGTCGTCGATCTTGCCAGTGCGCGCGTTGATGGTAGCGGTCTGATACTGCGCCATGGCCGCCAGCTCTTTATCGCCGCCGGAGCTGATTTTTTTCAATTCTTCCAATGCTTGATTGTGGCGCTCGAGATCCTCGAGGCACAGGGCCGCGTAATAGCGCGAAAGCCTTCCGGGAGTGGTGTTGGGATATTTATCGGCGACGGTGGTGAATTTTTGCAAGGCGTTCTGAGAGCGGGAAGCTTCGTCGGGGAAAACCGGCTCGTTGGGTTCCGCCGGGTCGGGAGTGGGAGCGATGCGGGCGGAGTATACTTTCGTGGCCGCGTCGTATGCGACGGAAGCTTGGGCAGTTTGCCGGTCGTGATAGATGGTCCAGCCGCCCCAGCCCGAGGCGAGCACCAGGATGACCACCAGGACAATCAAGGTCAACTGACTGTGAGACAAGACAGCTTCGGCGCCGTGCTCGATGGATTCCTTGATTTTGTCCTGCTTGAGTTCTTTGCGCGAAATATGCTCTGGCACAGACGCTCTCCTGAGAGGTTTGGAATCTTCAATCGTAGCACAAGAGGACTGGGGGACGCTGTACAGTCCGGGACCGAATTGGCGTTTTGCGCTCCGATTTACCCTTGGGGCAAAAACGGCGATAGCCTGCGGCCACGCCGCGATGGACGTGCTAACTTTAATATATGCAAGCCGCTTGCGTTCATTGCGGAATGGAGCACAAGCTGAAGGACGCCGATCTGGGCATCCATCCGAAGGTGCAATTTCGTTGCTCGAAGTGCGGCAAGACAACCGTGGTGGAATTGAAGAGCCGGCCCGACTCGACAGTGGTGATTTCGCCGCTGCCATCGTTCGCGCGGGCGAAAGCGTCGAGTTCCAACCCGCGGCTGCCGCCGCTGGATGACGGATTGTGTTTGCCCGCGGACAAGAACGTGGTGCTTACGGTACTGTCCGGGCCGGGAAAAGGGGAAGTCCACCGGCTGACGAAGGCGCGCGTGATTCTGGGGCGGCAGGGAGCGGACATTCCCATCGACGACCCGGAGATTTCGCGGCACCATTGCCTGTTGGAAGTACGCGAGACTTATATCAACCTCAAGGATATGGATTCGACCAATGGGACCTTTTTTGACGGAGAACGCGCGCGCGCCGGGATGCTGCTGGACGGAACGGAATTTCGCATCGGCGAAAGCTTGATTCGCGTCGGCTTCCAGCCGAAGTAAATTGCCCCTGCATTCAACTACACGATGTTCCCACTTTGGCGTCCTGTTTGTGCTTTGCGGTTGTGAGATACTGTCGCGCAAGCACCGATGACCTCGTATTCGACGAACCGTCTCTCCGCCTGTCTGATCACCCTCAACGAAGAGCACAACCTCCCCCGCGCGCTGGCGAGTCTCGCGGGAATTGCGGATGAAATTGTAGTGGTGGATTCCGGGAGCACCGACCGCACCGAAGCCATCGCGCGGGAGCACGACGCGGCGTTTTTCGTGCGTGCGTGGACGAATTACGCGGAGCAGAAGAATTTTGCGGCCTCGTACGCGAGCAACGATTGGATTTTATCGATGGATGCGGATGAAGAATTGAGCAGCGTGATACAGACCGCCATCCTGGAGTGGAAAAAGCATGAGCCAAAATTTGCCGTGTATGAGATAGCGCGCCGGACGTGGTATCTCGGCGCCTGGATCAAGCACTCGGGCTGGTATCCGGATTTTCAGCGGCGTTTGTACCGGCGCGATACGGCGGAATTTGCGGGGATCATCCACGAATCGCTGAGATTCGAAGGCCAGGCGGGGCGCTTGAACGGGGATTTGCTGCATTACACGGTGAGGTCTTTCGCCGAACACGAGGCAAACGTCGAGAAGTATTCATCGCTTTCGGCGCAACAGATGTTTGAGGCCGGGAAGCGTAGCTGGCGAGGAGGAATGTGGGTGGCGACACCGTGGAGCTGGTTTCAGAATTATTTTCTGCGCGGGGGATTTCTGGATGGTTACCGAGGTGCACTGATCGCCCAAATGGCGGCGCGCACGGTCCGTTTGAAGTATGAGAAGCTGGGCAGACTCATTGAAAAAGAGCGGCGCGGGAACGCTGGAGCTGGATCGTGATTCCTCTGCTGATAGACCTCGAGACCGAGTGGCGCGGCGGACAAAATCAAATGCTGTTGACGCTGAAGGGGCTGCACGCGCGGGGGCACGCCGCGGAATTGGTGGGCGCGGCAGGCTCCGTACTAGGCAAACGTGCGCAAGCAGCCGGCGTAAGAGTGCACACCGTATCGCGAGGCGCGCTGAGAATTCCCGCTGCGCTGAAGATTTTTGACATGACGAAGACGGGCCGTTTCGATCTCGTGCATGTTAATGAGGCGCATGGGCTTACGGCCGCATGGCTTGCCCGGGCGCATCGCCGCTTGCCCCTCATCGTGTCCCGTCGTGTTGGATATCCCCTCGGGAAAAGCCGGATCGCACAAGCGCGCTACAAAGCGGCGACGCGCATCGTCGCGATATCACATTGGGTGGCGCGGCAGTTGGCGGATTCCGGAGTGCGGCGAGATCAGATGGCGGTGGTCTACGAAGGGGTTGAAATTCCACCGCCGCCATCAGGTGAAACGCGAGCGCAGGCACGCTCACGATGGAGTATTTCGCCCGATACGCCGCTGCTTGGCAATGTCGGCGTACTTTTGCCGGATAAAGGGCAGGAATGGTTGATCCGCGCGCTCGCTACAATTCGTAAAGAATTTGCTGGGTGCCGTTTGTTGCTTGCGGGTGATGGACCTTGCCGCCCCCGGCTCGAGAAATTGACGGAAGAGCTGGGGCTTGCCGATGCTGTGATTTTTTCCGGCTTTGTGAAGGATATCGAAGGTGTTTATTCTGCCCTCGACGTCTTTCTCTTTCCCGCGCAGTTCGAGGGGCTGGGAACTTCACTGCTGGCCGCAATGAGTTACGGAATTCCGTCCATCGCCTTTCGCGGATGTGCGTTCGGAGAAATTATCGAAGATGGCCAGAGTGGAATCCTCGTTGAGAACCAAAGCCTGCCTGGGATCGAGCTGGGGATAACCCGATTGCTGCGCGAGCGGGAGTTTGCTCGCAGTATGGGGGCAGCAGGACGCCAGCGCATTGAAGAGGTTTTCTCCGCCGATCGCATGGTGGTAGAAACCTTAAAGGTATACAAGGAAGTTTGCGCAAAGTAGTAGAAAGAGAAACAACAGACCGCGTCAGTGCAAAGCAATCGGTCCCAAAAAGGAAGAAGCGCCGGGCGGTTCCTTCTTCCGCACGACGCTTCCTCGTTTACTGCTAATTTCGCACCAGTTTTCTGACTTCTGTTCCAGGCGTTCCCTCCTCTCCGCTTGCCGTTTTACGTCAAGCTATCTTGGGGATTGGACAACCCATCGCCCTTTTGGCTCGAGGAACTCCACGCCAATCGCAAAGCCGTCGCCTTGCAGTGGATGGCAGTAGGCTACCCGGGCCGAGGAGCGAAATTCTCCGGTACGCGAGACGAAGGTCAGCCTTTCGTCTGGTTCCCAGCGCCGCACACTCAAAACACGCGCACCGCGCGCACTCACATTTTCCGTAAAAGTCGATTCCGCGCCGGGAACGATGCGATGCCCATCCAGGTACACGGGAATCTCCATCGGAATGCGCCGTTCGGCGCGGTGAAACGTATTGGCGTTCCTCTGAGGCGTGCTGGGCATGCATCCTCACAGGCACGCGGCAATGCGCGAAAGATTTTGCACGCCGCTGCCGCTGCGGTTCTTCATCCGGTAGAGCGCGCGGTCAGCGGCGCCGAGAAGTTTTTCGGGCGTGTCGCCGTCCTGGGGATACGCGGCGACACCAGCGCTGACGGAGAGGGCGGGGACTTCGCTTTCCGCCGCCAGGCGTTCGCGGATGCGGCTGACAACGCGTGTGGCGATGTCGGGGCCGGCTTCCGGCAGAACGAGAGCAAATTCGTCGCCGCCGTAGCGCGCGGGAGTATCGATGGCGCGCGAATGATTGCGGAGAATTTTTCCGAGACGCACCAATGCGCGGCTGCCGGTGAGATGCCCGTGGTGATCGTTGATAATCTTCAGACCATCCATGTCGAGCAGCACGATGCTGAAAGGACGCTGCGTGCGGCGCGAACGGTCGAGTTCGGCTTCGAGCACGCTGACGAGACGGCGGTAATTGGCGAGGCCGGTGAGCGAATCGCTTACGGCCATGGAACGAACCTGGTCAAAGAGGCGCGCCTGGTCGAGCAGCGCGCCGCCGAGCATCACCACGTAGCTGGCGGTCTTGCTCAGTTCCGCGAGGAAAAATGGCCCGTCGAAAAGCTGGCGCGAAAAAACCGCGGCCGCGTGGCAGATGAAATTGAGGGATGCCACGATGAAGAGTGAATAGTCGTACAGGCTGGCCGGATTTTTGCCGGCTTTGCCCTCCTGAAGGCGCTGGTGGAAGCAGATCGCGGCGACAAGAAACAACACGCCGGGGAGCAAATCCCACGGACGTGACAACAGATTTGCCGGATGAGCTACCGGGGAAGACGGTGCGGCGAGAAAAGCCGCGCTGGTGAGATATGCCGCTATGGCCACCACGAGCAGTGCGCCGGCGGTCTCTTTGCTGGGCTGACGCGCTGTGGGCAGGTAGCGCTCAACCGCGACAGCAGCCAGAAGCATGACGGCGAGCAGGGTACGGCTCACCATCCAGCCCATCGGAACCCGTGAAAGAGCAGCGGGGCCGATGGCCATGGTGTCGCTCAGGCCAAAATAACCGACCGTCTCAATGATTCCCGAAAGGACAAACCCGAATGCCAAAATGAGCGCGGTACGATCATGCGTGCCGCGAAAACGGACCAAGGCATTGGCGGCGTAGCAGAAGCTCAGCAATGTGCCGCCAACTTCAAGATAAAGGTAGGTTTGCGGAGAGCCGGCAATGCTGGCATGGCGCAAATAGAGAATCGCGCCAAGGAAAAATACGGCTAGCGCAATCGTGGAAGCGATAAGAACACGCATACGGGCCTTCAGCGGGGAGGCAGAAGAGCTGTCAGCCCCGAGAAACCCGACGATATGTCCCAAACCGCCCACGAAACCCCCTAAATGCCGGAGAAAAACACCCAACTCCCGAAGAATGCAAGTTGATGCCCTTTTATGTCAGAGAAATGCGTCTTGTAAGTAATTGAATTATAGATAGTTATGAGCTGCCCCAAAATGGAACAGGGAGCAAGAGACAAAGCGAGACGGCGCATATCAGAGGGAGACGGCCTGATTAAAAAGCTATCATATTTGTTTCGTTAGAGTTACCGGGCGGAAGGGCAGTATCAGCGAGAACCTAGTGGCCGTCTCAGGATGAGACGGTCTCACCTTAGAGATTCAATTGGTGATTCCTTAATCGAATTAAATTTTTGGCTTGGGAGGAGGGAGGTCGCGCGCTGCGGCGACGTCCTTGAAGCCAGCGGTATTGTGCGAGCCGTCGCAGAACGGCTTGTTCGCGGAGTGGCCGCACCGGCAGAACGAAATCGTCGTGCGCCCCGCAAGACCGAAGGCCTTTCCCTGGGGATCGACGATCTCGAAGTCGCCTTCGACGCGAAGCGGACCGTTGCTGTTCACAGTAATTTTTGTTCCGGGCATTTTATCTCCGCGCCACTTTTGTGGCGCAAGTATTTGGAGAAACAGGATACACGACGGAGCGGGTACAAAGCTAATACGACGCCCCGGGCGCCGAACTATGCATTCGGGCTTGCCGCTAGCTCAATATTTTGGAACGGTCGGGTCAACCTCGTCGGACCACGCCAGGATGCCGCCCTTGAGATTGAGAATTTTGCGGAAGCCGGCTTTGCGCAAAAAATCCACGGCTTCGGCGGAGCGCTTGCCGCTGCGGCAATGCGCGACGATCTCGCGGGAGGAATCCAGTTCGTGGACGCGGCGCGTCAGTTCGCCGAGCGGGATCAGGTGTCCGTTTAGGTTGCAGATCTGGTATTCGTGGGGCTCGCGAACATCGAGAATATAAAGATCGTCGCCGCAATCCAGCCGCGATTTCAATTCGCGCGGCGTAATCTCCGGAACCTGCAAGTCGGGGCCGGGAGCTTCTTCGCCACGCACGCCGCAGAATTCGTAATAGTCGATGAGCTTGGTGATGGTGCGATGTTCGCCGCACATCGGGCAGTTGGGATTCTTGCGCAGCTTCAGTTCGCGGAACTTCATGCCCAGCGCGTCGAACAGCAGCAAGCGCCCGGCCAGACTGTCACCGATGCCGAGAAGCAGCTTGATCGTCTCCATCGCTTGAATCGAGCCGACGATGCCGGGCAAGACGCCGAGCACCCCACCTTCTGCGCAGGAAGGAACAAGCCCAGGCGGGGGCGGTTCGGGATACAAGCAGCGGTAGCATGGGCCGTCGGGCATGCCGAAAACGGTGGCTTGTCCTTCAAAGCGGAAAATCGAGCCGTACACGTTAGGCTTGCCGAGCAGGATGCACGCGTCGTTCACCAGATATCGCGTGGGGAAATTGTCGGTACCGTCGACGATGACGTCGAAATCCTTGAAAAGTTCCAGGGCATTTTCGCTGGTGAGCTTGGTTTCGAAGGCCTGTATCTCGATCGCGGGATTCAGATTCGACAACCGCTCGCGCGCCGCTTCGCTTTTGAATTTGCCGACGTCGCTGGTACCAAACGTGACTTGGCGCTGCAAATTCGTGAAGTCGACTACGTCGAAATCGACGAGCCCGAGCTTGCCGACGCCCGCCGCAGCGAGATAGAGCCCCAGTGGCGCGCCGAGTCCGCCGGTGCCAATCAGCAGCACCTTGGCGTTCTTCAGCTTGAGCTGCCCTTCCATGCCCACTTCGGGCATGATCAAGTGGCGGCTATAGCGCAGAATTTCATCGTTCGAAAGCGTCGCGGCCGCTTTCGCGCCTGTCTGCGGTTGTGTGATGGTGCCCATGACGATTCCTTGCTCCTTCTCAATTCCTGTGGGTCTAAGAAATAAAGAACAAAGAGAGATTTCTCCCTGTGCTCGAAATGACAAAATCAAAGACTAACAACACCCGCCAGCAATGGACGGAACGATGCTTATGGTATCGCCGTCTTTGGTCGGCGTGTTTTCTTTCGCGAGATAGCGGATGTCTTCGTCGTTTACGTAGACATTGACGAAGCTGCGCAGCTTGCCGTCCTCGGTGAAGAGGTGCTTGCGCAATTCGGCAAATTCCGTGGTCAGGTGGCTGAGCGCCTCGCCGACGGTAGCCGCCTTGAACTCGGCGGAATCGCGTTTGCCCGCATACGCGCGAAGCGGCGTGGGAATCATTACTTTCACTGCCATTTAGGGCTCCTCAATAAACCATTCAGAAAAACCGCCGGTCTGAAGACCGGCCACTACAAAACCTTTGCTGCGATTCGCGCGGGAGCGTCGCTCCGCCCCGGCGCTTAGACCGCCGCGCGATGCCGAATCTCGATGGCTTCCGGCGAAAACTCTACGCGATCATCGTTGAGGCGCCATGAAGTCATGTCCTGGGGCGTGCCGTTGTGTACGCTCACGATGATATAGCTGTACCACGGCCAGGCGTGATCGCGGTCGTACTCGCTGGGCCGCGCCGGGTGATCCGGATGGGAATGATACCAGCCAATGACGTCCATGTTCTGCCCGCGCGCAGCTTTCTCTGCGGCAAGCACATCTTCGGCGGTCACCGAAAAACGATTTCGCGGCGAATCATCGCGCCGGTTCACCAGAGGAAAAAGCTCGCGCACCTCGCGAATGCGGTTTGGCCAGGTCCCGGCAGGATTCTCACGGGAGCCGACATCAAGTCCCTCCCGGTCGTGGCCCAAGAGCGCGCCGCAGCATTCGTGCGGGTACGTTTCCACTCCATGCGCGCGGATCTTGTCCGCGAGATGGTTGCTGATCCAGAGTGTGTGGACGATGGGCGGCATCAGTCTTCATCCCAGAAGCGTTCGTTCAGATACTTGGACGCGGAGTCCGCGAAAACGGTGACGATCACCGCGCGCTCGTTCTTCGGAACGCGCGCGGCAACCTGGAAACAGCCGAGAAGAGCCGCGGCCGCGCTGGGGCTGATGAGCAAGCCTTCCTCGCGCGCTACGCGTTTCACGAGGAGATACGCCTCTTCCGTTCCCACTTCGAGGTTTTCATCCGCCAGCGTGTCATCGTAAATCGCGGGACGGATGGCCGTCTCCATGTGCTTCCAGCCTTCCAGGCCATGAAACGGCGCGTCGGGCTGCAAACTGATGCACCGAATCGACGGGTTCAACTCTTTCAGCCGCCGCGTGGTGCCCACAAACGTGCCGCTCGTCCCCAGCCCGCAGACAAAATGCGTGACGCGCCCGGCCGTCTGCTCCCAGATTTCGTTGGCCGTCGTGCGGTAATGCGCCTGCCAGTTGGCCGCGTTGCTGTATTGATCGGGATAAAAATATTTTTCCGGATCGCTCGCGACGATCTGCTGCACGCGACGAATCGCACCATCGGTCGCCTCATCGCCGGGAGTGATCACCAGTTCCGCGCCAAAAGTGTTCAAAATGCGTTTGCGCTCGTGCGAAGCGCTGTCCGGCAAACACAGTTTGACGGGGTGGCCGAGCGCCGCGCCGATCATGGCGTAAGCGATCCCGGTGTTCCCGCTAGTGGCATCAATAATGGTCTTGCCCGCGCGCAGCGCGCCGCTCGCGAGCCCCGCCTGAATCATGCTCAGCGCAGGGCGATCTTTTACGGAGCCCCCGGGGTTGAACCATTCGGCCTTAGCAAGGAATTCCACGTTGGGAAAATCGCGTCCGACGCGGTCGAGCCTCAAAAGCGGCGTATTGCCAATAGTTTCAAGCACCGATTTCCCCGCGCGACCCAATCCCAGTTCGGCGCGGGATTCGCTGCGAGAAGGACGTAATGCGCTCAGTCGTGGCCATTTCCTTCAATCTCGAATCGCTCTCCAGGTGCTTTTGGTGCGCGAATATCCGACCATTTTACTCCGAATTAGATGCCGCAGCCATTCTCCCAGTTATAGGCTGATCTTAGCGTAGCTTAGGAGAATCACCCGCATGGTTGTAGACAATCACATTCAACCAGGTATTCCTGAGTAATGGATCTCAGTCTGCTTCCCGCAAATTGAAAAGAAAAATGGGGAGGAGACCGGTGTGCTGGTCTCCTCCCCAAGGTTGGCTCGTAGTCGGCCGTTAGAACGTCAAGTGAAGGGCGAACTGAATCAGCCTCGGGCTACCGATGGTGTTCTGAACGAATCCTCCGCCCGAAGGAGCCTTCCCGTTTCCAATGGGCCCGCCGGAGCCGGCCACTGCGGGGATCGTGCCAAACCACTGGCATCCCCTCACCGGATTCGTTTGAATGTTGGGACCGAAGCAAGGATCCAAGTTGAAGTTATTGTTGGGAGCATCAAAACTCGGATGATTGAAAGCGTTAAAGAACTGAGAGTCGAAGCGCAAGGCATACCGCTCAGTGAGTTTGAAATTCTTGAAAATGCCTGAGTCGAAGCGGGTTTGGAACGGCCCGCGGAAGGGATCGCGCGGACCATTAGCGAATGCGGTCTCCGAAAAGTCGCAAGCCGTGCCGCCGTGCGTCGTGGGGCCGCAAGCTGGTACCCCATTGGTGCCTGGAGCATTTACTAAAACTCCGAATCCCCCGCCGTTGAGCACCGGGTTTTGAGGATTCACGCCGGTCGTACCCTGTAGCTGTACACTTTTCGCGGTTCCTCCCGGAATGGCCAGGATCGGATTGGTTATGAAATCATTGCTGGAAAAAAATTGACTCGCAGTGCTACCGGAAAAGTCAGTTACGCTGTACGGGAGACCACTTTGTGCGGTTATAATTCCGGAGATCCCCCATCCATTGACTAAGTAACCCAATTCCTTTGACTTCGCAAGGTTCGGGACTTGATATAGGTAGCTAATCGTAAGAACGTGGGTCCGATCAAAGGCTGAACTGCCATACGCGCTGCGAGCATTGAGTGGGTCGTTTCCGTTGAAGAAAAGTCCCTCCGCAAGGCCGCTACCTTCATCTAGAACATGAGAGTATGTGTAGGAGGCGTTAATCATAAGCCCGTGGCTCAGCAGCTTTTTTACGCTGAACTGAAGTGCATTATAATTCGAGATTCCTTCCGCCTCCCAAAAGTCGGAATTAGGAGCGAAACCTACGAAGCGCGAGCGAAGGTCGGTATTCCCCCCATCAAACGTGTTTACTTGTTCGGCGAGGAGGATTCCGGGGTGCCCGTTGGCATCCAGAATGTTATCGGTGGCTTGGAATCCATAAGAGGACGTTTGCCCGTTAATAGGATTTGTGGGAGTAGCAATTCGCGCCTCGTTAAACGGAATGGGTAGAAGCAAATGCTGCCCGTGATTGCCAACATACCCCAGATCGAATACTAAGCTGGAGAAGGGCTGCCATTGAAGATCCAAGGTCCAATTCTCCGAATATGGCAGGGTGTTCCTTGGATCATATCCTCCGAACGTGAATGGTGTCGCTCCGCCAGCGCCCGGGACTGGGGTGCACCCGGACGTCACAGGCTCCACACACCCACTGAGTTGCGCCAAGTTAGGCACCAGCCCGGCGATGCCGTTGAAATTGCTCGGCGGCGCTGGTGGCGCTGTTGTACCGAACGGACTGGCCAGGCATCCAGAAGTCGCACAGGTTGCTGCTTGTACAAGGGTGAAAGGCTGCTCGGTTGTGACTCCGAAAGGACCGCTGATTCCCCCTCCGGCGCTCGGCGAAAGTTCTGTGAAGAATTCCCCCCGGTCCGCATATAGCCCGTATCCCGCGCGAACTACAACGTTCTTGAGAAAGCCGGGAGTCCACGCGATACCAATGCGCGGTTCAAACAACCACTGCCGCCCCGTAAGTGAGGAATCATTGGTGCAAAAGTTAGCCTTCGTGCCGCAGAACTGCTTGTTGTTTCCGGCCACGACCAGCCCGATGTTGTTGATCGTATCCGTCGCTTGGTCAAAGCTGTACAGCGACGGGGAAAAACTTGTGAGCAGCCCCTTAGTCTCATATAGAGGTCCGTCCCAATCCCAGCGAAGCCCAGCCGTGATGGTGATGTTGGACCGCAACTTGTAACTGTCCTGGGCAAAGAGCCCTACTTGCTTCGCCCGGTAATGGCGGTTGCTCTCGCCATTGAGGAACTCGGTGGGGTTGCGGTTACCGAGGGTGCCCGTCAGGAAACCGCCAAAAGTGTCAAAGTTTATACTTGCGACCTGGTTTTCTTTGTTGAGGACATTCAGTTGTCCATAGTCTCCGTCGAACCCAAAAGAAAGCGAGTGGTGGCCAACGACCCAGTTGTAGTTTGTGCCTACCTGAAAATGATTCTGGAATACTCCGGCGTTCGCAAAGTTATTCGTCGGCCCAATACTCAATCCATTGCCGGTTCCTGCTCCGTTATCTGCAATGGAAATACCGGGGAAAAACGAGCTCCCGAAAAGGTTGATTCCCACTCCGCTAGGAGTAAATGCCTGACTCGTTGTTGCGTTGGCAATCTGCCGGATAAAGCCGATCCTCTGTTCCCAGGTCGTATTCGGTGTCAAAACCGTGGTGTTCTCTAATGAAACCACTTGGCTGCCGGCCTGAAGCTTTTGGGGAAATCCTTCGACTTGACTCACGGCAAAAGGGCTAGTGGAGGGGTCATTCTGGAAATAATATTTCGCAG
>Ga0210410_10002261_pt1 | contig 17388 bp, 16 predicted proteins | sample IncBWC4MmetaG_FD_161058 | JGI IMG/M metagenome (GOLD analysis project Ga0210410, IMG submission 161058) | Forest soil microbial communities from Barre Woods Harvard Forest LTER site, Petersham, Massachusetts, United States - Inc-BW-C-4-M | ecosystem: Environmental > Terrestrial > Soil >... | reverse complement strand
CCCCCCCCCCCCCCCCCCCGAAAAAAAAATCCAAAAACAGTGACATAAAATAACCTCATGCCCATCGACCTGAACGCTCCGCTGGCCGCCTCCGACCCTGAGATCGCCCAACAGATTGAAAATGAAGTAAAACGCCAGCACGAAGGCCTCGAGATGATCGCCTCCGAAAACTTCGTCAGCCGCGCTGTCTTAGAAGCCGCAGGCACCGTTTTCACCAACAAATACGCCGAAGGCTACCCCGGCAAGCGCTACTACGGCGGCTGCGAGTACGCCGACATCGTCGAAGACCTCGCCAGAACCCGCGCCAAACGCCTGTTTAACGCCGATCACGTCAACGTCCAGCCCCACTCCGGCTCTCAGGCCAACGCCGCCGCCTACATGACGCTGCTCAATCCAGGCGACTGCATTCTAGGCCTCGACCTCGCCCACGGCGGCCATCTCACCCACGGCCACAAGCTCAACTTCTCCGGCAAACTCTACAAAATAGTCGGCTATCAGGTTCGCAAAGACACCGAAACCATTGACTACGACGAGCTCGAAGCCACAGCCAAACGCGAGAAGCCGAAGGTCATCGTAGGCGGCGGCAGCGCCTACCCACGCCAGTTTGACTTCGAGCGCATGCGCGCCATCGCGGACAAAGTCGGTGCTTATCTCATGATCGATATGGCCCACTTCGCCGGCCTCGTCGCCGGCGGCGTACATCCATCGCCAGTTCCTCACGCACACGTCGTAACGACAACAACCCACAAAACACTGCGTGGACCACGCAGCGGATTGATCCTCTGCAGTCAGGAGTTCGCCGCAGGAATCGATCGCAGCGTCTTTCCCGGCCAGCAAGGCGGCCCGCTGATCCACATCGTTGCGGCGAAGGCTGTAGCCTTCAAAGAGGCGCTGGCGCCGGAGTTTGCGAGCTACGCCCAACAGGTCGTGACCAACGCAAAGGTCCTCGCAGAGGCGATCGCCACCGAGGGTTATCGCATCGTCTCCGGCGGAACCGACACCCATGTGATGTTGATCGATGTGTTTCAGAAAGGGATGTTCGGCTCCGAAGCAGAGCATGCGCTAGGAGAGGCTGGCATCACGGTCAACAAGAACGCGATCCCCTATGACACAAATCCCCCAATGAAGCCCAGCGGCATTCGAATCGGAACACCCGCCCTTACGACGCGCGGGATGAAAGAGCCGGAGATGCGCGTCATTGCTGGATGGATCGCGCAGGCGCTTGAGCATAGGACGGATGCCGCGAAGCTGCGGCAGATTCGTGGTCAAGTGCTCGAAATGGCTGAGAAGTTCCCGTTGTACGGCTGGCTCCGCAAGGAATAAACTTCGGCGAGATCACACTTTGAACTGAGATATGCGGGTGCTGGTGCTTCCGATTGCGTGTCGATGTTGATGCGTCGATCACGGCCAGCGAACAATCTGCGAGTATAGTTCTGGTTTGGAGGGCTGCGCTATGAAGTGTAGTCGGCCCCAGCGCACCTCCCGGCGGAAAGGAGAGCTATATGGCGATGGCAATATTGACGTGGCTGATTGCCATTCCTTTGCTTGGCCTTGTAACAGGGATGCGATCGATGACCGCCATAACCGTGCTCTGCTGGTTTGCCTATCGGGGCGATCTGTCGCTGGACGGCACCTGGGCTTCCTGGGCTGGGAAGCTAATGACAGCCATCATTTTTACCGTGCTGGCACTCGGCGAACTAGTCGCGGACAAGTTGCCAAAGACACCTAACCGGATCGCGATAGGCCCGCTGCTTGTGAGGATAGTGATTGGCGGCCTGGTAGGCGCGATCGTGGCGGCAGGTTTGAATGGGTCAGAGTTCGAAGGAATTATTTTAGGCGTGGGCGGCGCTTTGATAGGTGCATTCGGCGGATTCCTGATTCGGCGCGAACTTGTGTTGCGAATGGGCGGCAAAGACTGGCCCGTGGCTCTGGTAGAGGATGCGAGCGCGATCCTATGCGCGATTCTGGCGATGGGTGTCGTGACAGGATAGCCGCCCCAGAAGAAGGCTACCTGCATCCAAAATATCAGGCCGTATCTTAAACTTTTTGCCGTGTCTTCCACTCCTCACTGGAGAAGAGCCGTGGCCCCACCTCAATGAGGCGCGGCATCATATTGAAGACCGCCACCCTGCTCCAGGGTTTGCCGTCCCGCGTCCGAAAGCCCTTTTCATTCAGATCGCTGACGATGTGAGAGTAAGAAAAGTCCTGCCCCAGCAAGTCCATCATCAGCATAAGTGCCTGGTTTTCGTTTGGCTCAACCTCCAGCCGTTGGCAGTCATCCGAGATGCGCAGACCGTATGGGATGTCCTCGCTGAATGCGCCTTCGGTTGGCGCTTCCGAATCGGGCAGCTCTCGTCGCCATTCAATTGAGACCAGCTGCCATCCTGCCGCTGTGCGCTGCCCGATGATCTCAGAGCTAAACGGCCCGGAAATCACGTCGCGAATCCGTTCAAAATGCGCCATGGTAAGCCCTCCTTGCAAGGTTCTTTGAGCCGAAGTACTCGCAATCTACCTGCCAAAAATCAGTTGCGTCCCGAATTGTTCAAGTAGCCCACCACCAATGAAATAGCCCCCAGATCCTCCATTCCGGCCACGCCGCAGGCTGTCCAGTTTCACGAATCCCTGTCCGCTTTTGGACGCCACCTTCCCTGAGCTGTCGATGGAGGATTTCGCCGGCCTTCCAAGCTCCATTTCAACCTGCAACACAGGAAATTATGGCCGAAACCGGTTAGGTTGGAGTAGGATGTGCGGAAAAGAGGCACCAGAAGACGGTCCAAATCATTTTTTAGATTTAGCGACTGCTAGTGCGGGGAGATAGACAATGTCGAAGGGCATCCTACGAATCGTGCTGACGATTCTGATGTATGCAGGAGTCGGCGTCTTCCTTTTTCCCTACTTCACAGGCCGGATTACGGCGGGAATCCCCTTCATGATCCTTGGAGCTGCTTGTACTGTCGTCTGCGGTTTGTTGCGCTGCTACCTCACCGAGGGCGATTGTGCGCGCATTCCTCACCAAGGGCGGGACTGGTGAGTTGGAGTTGACTGCAATGCGCTGGGACTGCACCACACGGTGTGAGGACTAAGCGAAATCTTAGGTTCAGTTAGATGTCGCGGAGGCCGCGGAACGCAACCAGGCTTCCATGGTTTCATGACCGACAACTCCGGCCTGCTGCTTGACGAGTTTTCCCGCGGAGAACACAGCGAAGTTTGGGATGCCGCGTACGGCGAACCGTGCGGCGAGTTGCTGATGCTTATCGGTGTCGACCTTAAGGACGAGGGCGCGACCCGCCATGTCCTTTGCGGTACGCGCGACCTCCGGGGCGGCGGTGCGACAAGGGCCGCACCAATCTGCCCAAAAGTCGACAAGGATGGGAACACGCGAGTTTTGGACGATCTCGTCGAAGAGTGCAGTGTCCACCTGCATGGGTTCGTCGAGCGGAGGCAATGGGGTTTTGCACGCGCCGCAGCGGCCGGTGTCCGCCAAATGGTTTGCAGCGATCCGGTTTTTCTGGTCACAGCTCTTGCAGATTCGTATCACCGGCATCGTTGACTCCGTCCGATAGGATTGATCTCGCAGACTTCGGTTGCGTAGCTACCGTTACTCAGGTCAACAGGCTCGTCGGTGTCATGCCCCATTGAGCGTGTTATTTAGTTGGTTGAAAGCCACCATCCCGGGCCGGAGCACCAGCAACTCTCGTCGACCTCATCGTTTCGATGCAGTGACTTTACCCTGGTCCAACTATTATCCCGAAATGCTTCAGCTAGTTTTTGTGCCGTTCCCTCCCTCCGTGCCCCGATGCAGGGGACAAATTGTGCCTGCAAAAGAAAACGAGCTGTGAAGTTTCCATCTTCTTGCTTCGTGATGAGCAGCATAGCTCCAACCCCACCGTCGGGTGTCATGGGAAAAAGTAAACGTCCCAGGGGCCGTAAAGCATCAAGCCAAACGGCCAATGGCTCAGTTGCGCCGGCATTTACATAAAGAACATCGCATGTGGGAAGCGTTCCTTCGGCTCCCGACCGGGCGTGCACCGTTACATTAGGAAACACAGCCAGGTTATCGGTGGCACGCTGCGCAAGCGTTGGTTCAATCTCGTAGGCATCGACCACTCCGCTCTCCCCCACCAATTTCACCAGTAGAGTCGTGTAGTATCCGGTTCCCGCACCAACATGGACGACCCGTTCGCCTTTCTTTGGGGACAACGCTGCGAGACAAAGAGCGTGCAGGGTCGGCTGCCCGTTGTTGAGAGGTCCTTCGCTGCCAAGGGAGACGACGACGTCCTGGTACAGAACCGCCGGATCATCCGTGAGCGTCTCAACATACCCCGAGCGGGTGAACACCTTCCATGGTGGCGGCCCCACAAACTGCTCCCGTGGAGTAGATGCCAGCGCGGCGGCGAGTTCGCTACCCGGAGGGATACCAGCCTGGGCGGTTACCAAATTGGCGAAGAACAATCGATGTGATTCTATGCGATCCACAAATTTCCTCGTCCTAAAAAATTGGCAAGCCAATCAGAAACGCTAGGCGCGACGGCGATAGCGGATGGCGAACTCATACGTGGGGTTGGGCGGAAAGAGACGGGCGACGAGGCGGAGACGGTCGGCAAGAGCCTGCGGAGCGAGCAGCGGGTACTCGCGTTCGCGGAGTTCGGAGTAGTCAAAGTCAACCGAGAGCGAAAGCTGGTAGATGGCGACGGCGTCAGAGAAGGCAGATTCAAGAAAATTATTTCTCGCCTTTTCGTCAACAACCGGTCTGCCGTCGATCTTGTCTGTCTTTCCGTTGCTGGCGAGAGAGAGATTCCGGCTCTCCCAGGCGTCCTGGCTGGTTTCGCCACGAACGTCGGCGAGAGCCTGTCCCCAGACGAGTTGGTCGAAGGCTTCCGGAACTCCGATAACGTCGACAAAGGCATGGCCGACATTAATGAAGAACTCAAAAGCCAGGGCGAAGCGATCGCCGAGCAGGCGGGTGGAGATGAAGACGCCCTCGGTTCCGTTGTGAGTGACGTTCCGATGACAGATCGCCTGGTCCCCGAGCTCGGGTGTATAGGCTGGGGCAACCAGTGTGGCCTCACCGCCGCGACGATCGCTCAGAGCAAGCGGAACGAAGTAGTAGGTCTTGCGCGTAAGCGCACCGGCAATTGCCATGGGCACTGCCTGGACCATGCGCTCAAGGTCACTGCCGCCGAGGTTGTTGTCCCCAAACGCTGCGTAGCGGATGCCGTTCGCTGCATGACGCACTGTCGCCTCGTGGATGACCTGCGTCGCCTGGATTAAGTCGCTTTGAACACCTTCTGCCATAAAGCAGTATTCTACTGGTATGGCGCACGCATCGCAGCATGGAACCTCGACCTCTTCCCAGACGCCCGGCTCGGGCTATCTGTTTGGTATTCCTTTGGGCGATCTGGGATGGTTTACGAGCCTTGTGATGAGCTTCGCGCTGGGGTTTGCGGCGTTCTTCGCGGCGACCTTCTTTGCCATCTTTGGAGTTCTGATCTACAACACGGCGACGCACCACACGGTGGATTTTGCGTTGACTTACAAGCGGGTCGGTCTTCCGGTGGGGTTGTTGGTGCTGGCGGCGGCGCTTGGGTATCTGGGAACGTTGTGGGTGCGACGGCAGCTTCGCAAGGCCTAGTTCACAGGAGTTTGCTGTCGGCGAAACAATAGCGGAAGCGCTTTCGTCTCTAGAGTGTTCTGCTATTCTGCGTTCCTAGCTAAATTTCTGGAGGACCACCTCGTATGTCATTTGTTCGTGCTTTTGTGCGATGGGGCTGTTGTGCGGCCTTACTCGCAAGCGTTGCCGTTCCTGCCTACTCTGCCGACAAGAAACCCAAAGAAGCCGCAGTTGTCGAGACAGTTCCTTCCTACTATGGACCGCAGCCAGCGACCGAAAGCATCGACCTGACGATGTATTCGCGGATTCGCGATGAAGGTTTCAAGCACTCCCATGTGATGGAGTTTGGCAGCGCGCTGGCGGATGGCATCGGGCCGCGGCTGACGGGCTCGCCGAATATGGCGAAGGCCAACCAGTGGACGTGCGATACGCTGACGAAGATTGGCCTCGAGAACGCGCACCTGGAGGATTGGGGCGAGTTCGGTATGGGGTGGCAGCAGATCAACACATGGGCGCGGATGGTGTCGCCTGACCCGGAGCCGCTGTGGATGCAGGCTGCGCCGTGGTCGCCCGCGACGAACGGGCCAGTGACTGGCGAAGCGGTTTATATGGACCTGCAGAGCGAGAAAGACCTCGACAAATTCAAGGGCAAGCTGAGCGGCAAGATCGTGCTGCTGGGTGCGATGCGTCCGACGCCGGATCTTACCGAGCCTCTGTTTCATCGGTACACAACGGCTGAGCTGGAAGAGATGGAGACGTATCCGACCGGCGAAGGACGTCGCGGTGTGCCGAATATTCAACAGTTGCTTGCTGACCGGGCGCGTTTGACCGCCTTGCGCACCGCCGCTGTGAAGATGATGACCGAAGAGCATGTGGCCGCGATCATCACCCCAAGCCGCGATGGAGGCAATGGCGGAGGAACGGGCATCATCTTCGACGATAACGGCGCGAACATCGCTCGGAACGCACAGGTGAAGGCGAATGCCGTCACGATTCCAAATGCCGTGATGATGATCGAGCACTACAACCGCCTCGGCCGTTTGCTGCAAAATCACGTGCCGGTGACGCTCGAGGTGAACATCGAGACGAAGTTCACTGGCGATCATGAGCACGGGTTCGACACCGTCGCCGAGATTCCAGGCACCGATCCAAAGTTGAAGGACCAGGTCGTGATGGTCGGCGGCCATCTTGATAGCTGGATCTCCGGTACAGGCGCCACCGACAACGGCGCGGGCTCGATCATGGCTATGGAAGCGGTGCGCATCCTGAAGGCGCTGAACATCAAGCCGAAGCGGACGATCCGGATTGCGTTGTGGTCGGGCGAAGAGCAGGGGCTGTTCGGTTCTCAAGGTTACGTGAAGAATCACTTTGGCACGTTTGCGGAGCCGGAGCATCCCGATCCGAACGCGCCGGCCTTCCAGCGCCAGCGCGGCAAGCTGACAACAACCAAAGAGTGGGAGACGCTGGACGCCTACTACAACCTCGACAATGGAACCGGCAAAGTTCGTGGCGTGTACACGCAGGAGAACTATGCTGTTGCTCCGATCTTCCGGCAGTGGATCGCCCCGCTGGCCGATCTTGGTGTGACGACGATCTCGTACCGGAACACGGGTGGCACGGATCACCTGTCGTTCGATGCCGTCGGCCTGCCGGGCTTCCAGTACATCCAGGATCCGATGGACTATGACACGCGGACGCATCACTCGGACATGGACACCTACGACCGGCTGCACGCGCTCGATCTGGAGCAGGGTGCGGTGCTCGAGGCGATCTTCCTCTACAACACCAGCGAACGGGAGGCGATGATGCCGCGCAAGCCATTCCCGCATCCTGAGTTGGAGAAAGAGCAGACAGCTCCGCTTCCAGGGATTTATCCGAACGCGGTTCCTCCGGCGAAGTAGGCTGTCTTCCGGCTGAAAAAGGAGACCCCTCCTCGCGGAGGGGTTTCGTTTTTGCCGGGTACTCCTGCTTCTGCTGCGATTGCGAGGAGGGGGCCCCACCTGGCGATTTTGTGCAAAGTCCTCATAGCAGATGGTTTAGTTCTGGACCTTCCCGGCATAGTCTTGACAACACAGGGCTTCCTTTTTCAAAGTATTCCTTCTAAACGAGTTAGCCCCGAGGCTATCCGGGGCTTGGTTTGTTTTCGATCTCTCTCTCTCTCTCTCTCTCTCTCTATTCATTATAGCGGTTTGAGGGTAACTAACTGCCATTTGGATATTCTTGAATGGTAAAGGGTTAAGTGGGTTCGGGACTTGACATGCGTTTTCTGGGCTGAAAACGCAAAAAATAAGTTTGGAGAGAAGGACGGCCTTTCCGTCCAATGAGTTAGGCTACGGGGTGCGCGCCTTCGCCTAAATGGGCCAGGTACTCTGCAGGGGAAAGCACCCTGACGCCCTTTCGGGCAGTTTCGGGAAAATGTTTTAGATTCCCTGTCACGGGCCAAGCGCCTGCCACATGAGCCAAGGCAAGGAACGGCATATCCTTTGGATCCGGACCTCGCTCAGCCCATGGCGTGGGATCTGGGAGATGCAGGCTTTCCTCGATCAGAAATTCCAACCAAAGAGGAGGAAATCCGTAGCGTCGAAACTTCGTGCGCCGGGCAACCTGGCGATACTCCTCTACGATCCCTGGACTGGTTACAGCTTGTATCTGCCCTTCCAATACCCAGTCCATGATGAGGTTCGCAGGGGGGCTCCCCGGCTTGATACCAGCGGACACGATTACATTGGTATCCAGGACAATGAGCCTCATCTTGTCTTCCGGCGTCGGCGGACTACGCGGACCTGATTGATCTCTCGGTCAATCTCCTCCTCACTCAGGCTCACTCCAGACGCTTCCGCCAGCCGCCAGTTCTTGCGCAGGCTTGCCTTTGCCATGGCCCGCCGCAGTTCGCGATCTTCCACGATGACATCCCCGAGTACCGGGATCAAAAAGTAGGCAGGTCCGTTCTGGCCAGCCAACAACACCGTTTCGCCTTCCGGCACGGCCTTTAAGGCTTTAGCGCCCCTGGTCCGGAACTCCCGCAGCGACACTTGACGCATAGGCCATCTCCTTCCTTCAGTGTAGCCATTTCGGCTACGCTCGACAAATTACCTTCGCTGTCTGGCGGAGGTTCGCGCTTTATGCTTTGGCTATTTTGCGGCGGAAGCAGTTGGGACTATGATCGTTGACGATGCCGCAGGCCTGCATCCAGGCGTAGACGATGACCGGGCCGACGAACTTGAAGCCGCGTTTCTTCAACGCAGCCGAGATCTCTTCCGATAGCGGAGTCTTCGCGGGGATAGGTCCGTGGTTTTGAATCGGCTTGTTGCCTGCCATCTTCCAGATCCACGTTGAGAAGTCCTCCCCAGCGTCGGCCATGGAGACATAGATGCGCGCGCCATGAATCGTCGATTCGATCTTGGCGCGGGAGCGGATGATCGCTTCATTCTGTAACAGCCGCGCGATGTCGGTCTCGCCCATGCGCGCGACCTTCTTTGGATCGAAGTTGCGGAAGGCTTTGCGAAAGGCCTCGCGCTTCCGCAGGATGGTGAGCCAGGAGAGGCCGGCCTGGAATCCGTCGAGCATCAGCGACTCCCAAAGCGCACGGCTATCGCGCTCCGGCACACCCCACTCCTCGTCGTGATAGGTGCGCATGAGCGGATCGTTTTCGGCCCAGGAGCAACGATGGATAACTGGAGTCTTTTTTGTCATGTGTGTCTCCCAGAGACAGCAGTCGTTTCCTCATTCTATGACGTTCATCGCGCAGAGTTGGAAAACGCTACAGCCAGGCGCTGAGAAGACGGCCGGCAGAGCCGAGGACTTTGAGGTTATCGATGCGGCCGGTGAAGTAACGTGCGTTGATCTCGGCCGAGCCCAGGTCTTCAAGGTTGCGGAAGGCGGTTAGTTCTGACGCGATCTCAGCCGGGGTGAAGAAGAGTTGAAAGGGCTCGCCGGCGAGTTTGACGCGGGAGGCGAGAGAGTCGTGGGCGAGTTTCTCCAAGAATGGGAGTGCAGAGCGAGGCTGGCTGTAGTCGAAGACTACTCCAGTGCCGGGCGGCTGTGCAGCGATGAAATGAATGGTGGAGCGGAAGGCTTCAAGAGTGAGGTAAGGCACTACACCCAGCCAGGCGAAGAGTGTCGCGCCGAGTGGATTGAAGCTGGATGAGCAGAGCCGATCGGAAAGAGACTGTCGTTCGAAGTCGACCGGGACATAGGTGAGATTGGCCGGCGCAGGGAGGCCACCGGCTTCGAGCAACGCACGCTTCCACTGTTGTGTGGCAGGGTGGTCGACTTCGAAGACGCGAAGATGCTGGTAAGGGTTGCGGTGGGCGAAGGTATCGAGGCCTGCACCGAGGAGAACGTACTGGGTGACTCCGTTTGCGACGGCGTGGGCGAGCGAGTCTTCGGCGTAGCGGCTGCGCGCGACAAGGAAGGCGCGGAGGGAGACGGAGAAGGGCTTGTGGAGTTTGGTGGCGGTGCGGTGGACCTCGGGGAGGTATTCCCTGCCGAGGATGGGGATGGCGAAGGGATCGTCAAAGACGAGTGGTTGCGCGTCGTAGAGCTGGTGCGCCGCGCGACGCAGAGCGACCCGAAGTGCGGTTCTGGAGGGGCGAGCTTCTTCCATAGTTCAGTCGACCGCGGATTTTGCACGGATAAAGACGGATAAGAACGAAACCAAATTGAGTGGACAGAATTATTGTGACGATTGCGGCAGTATGTTTTTATCCGCATCAATCCGCGGTCGTACTCTAAGCGGTTTTCTGAGATTCGCTGGTCATCCAGGTGAGCGCCTGCGAGAGATACTGCTTCATCTCTTTGCGCGGGACGATGGCGTCGAGGAAGCCGTGCTCGAGCAGGAACTCAGAACGTTGAAAGCCCTCGGGAAGCTTTTGCCGAATGGTCTGCTCGATGACGCGGGGGCCGGCGAAGCCGATGAGAGCGTTTGGCTCAGCGATGTTCAGGTCGCCGAGCATCGCGAAGCTGGCGGTAACGCCGCCGGTGGTGGGGTCGGTCATCACGGAGATGTAGGGAATCTTTGCGTCGTCCATACGGGCGAGGCCTGCGGAGATCTTGGCAAGCTGCATCAGCGAGGCGATGCCTTCCATCATGCGGGCGCCGCCAGAGGCCGCGACGATGATAAGCGGATGTTGCGTGGCGAGCGAGCGGTCGACGGCGCGGGCGATGGTCTCGCCGACGACCGCGCCCATGCTGCCGCCGATGAAGTTGTACTCCATCACGCTGAGCACGACATTATGCGGGCCGAGCTGACCGATGGCGTTGATGATTGCGTCGTTGAGGCCGGTCTTTCTCTGGGCTTCGGCGAGGCGCTTCTTGTATGGCTTCAGGTCGGTGAAGTTCAATGGGTCGGTGGAGCGAAGGCCAAGGTCGACCAGCTCGTAGCCTGGTTCAAGGAGGTTTTCGATGCGGGTGCGGGCGTCGATGCGAAAGTGATGGCCGCAGTGGGGACAGACGTGCTGATTGGCTTCAAGTTCAGCCTTGAAGAGGATTTTGCCGCAGTCAGGACAGCGTATCCACAGGCCCTCGGTGCGGACGGTCTTCTCCGAGTCGTTGACGATCTCATGGTCTTCGCGTTTGAACCAGCTCATGCCTGCTTGCCTTCCCGGAGGTGCCCCGACTATTGTAGCGGTGACAGACAAATTCCGGTCTCCATGTGGCTTTTTCATGTAAGTCGCTCATTTTTAGCGAGATGATGTTGGAGCAGCGGACAACGTTCTGGATACAAGGGGTTTACAGACAAAGTCTGGCTTGTCTCCCGCAGGGAGGTGCCCCTGCTGCAATTTTTTTTGAGCTGATCTGCCTCGGATCAAATACAACTCGATGACCGGCTAGATCCTTTTTTCATGAAAAGACACAACTTAGCGAGGTAGGCGACTCGCAGCGATGAATATTGGGCTTGGCGATGACTAGCTAACGATGGGCCATTACCGGCATCCAAGGTGACATGATGTCTGCTTATGCAAACAGCCTGCAGAAGCCTGAGGGCTTCGACAGGTACGTCAGAAAATTTCGGTCCATCTGCATGCTGCATGGTGTGCAGATCGGATCACGGACGCAACTTCCCGGATTCATGCGGAAGCTGGTTGAAGATAGACACCTCGCCATGGATTTCTGGGCGTTTATCAGTAAGCTCAGCGACCGCGAGGGTGGCGAGCTTTCTGACGATCAGATGCTTGGCGTCGTCGTCGAAGGCATCGCGGATGGCGCGATCTCGGACGAAGACGGGGTACAGATGCGGACCGTCGATGATCTCCGCGCCATGCTTGCCGGCGTGGATATTCAGGGCGCTGATGCCCCGGTGGAGATGGCGCCGTTTCCGCATAGTGAGCCGAACGTTAGATCGGACGTACAGTTTGACGCGCAGCTTGATGACGTACAGCTTCAGCAGTCATGGAAGCAGGCAGAGGAGCTATCACCCCTGCTCGCCTCAATAAGCAATACGAGCGTCACCGATACACCACCGACTCCAATAAAGCCATTCGATTCTCAAGCGCCTTTCCCGCAGGAAAAGCTCAACGGGGACCTGCCGCATGGCCCCACGGCCGTTTTGCCGACGATACCGCCTCCGCAGCTGGACGAAGCGCTTCTGCGTCTCGAACTCGCTAGGCTCGCCTCAATTAGCGGTACGAGCGCCACAGACACACCGCCGACTCCAACAAAGCCGTTGGATTCGCAAGCGTCTTTCACGCAGGAAAAGCTCAATGGGGACGTGCCACATGGCCCCACGGCCGTTTTGCCGGCGACCCCCCCTCCGCAGCTGGATGAAGCGCTTCTACGCCTCGAGCTCACGAAGCTGGTGCAACAGTATTTCGACAACATCGACAAGAGAATCACCAAACTGGAGCCACAGGGGGAAGGAACCATCGCGACCGCGGTGACTCCCCGTTCGTTGGAGGAACCTGCTTCACCGGAAGAGTCCGAAGAGCTGCTCCTCCGGCGTATGGATCGAACGAGGCTGGTTTTGGATCCTCCCCTACCTCTTGTTCAAGGCTCGCTACGGCCGATCAGCGACGACGATGATATTCCGATGCGCATTCCGCTTGAGCACTATTCTCCGCCGCCGCGGTTTGGAAGGGCTCCTCTGCTTCTGGTGTTCGTTTTGATTGGAGCGGCCTTCGCAATCTACCGGGACCCCACGTTGTTGCGGAAGGGGTTTGCCATCGTGGTTCGCCAGTTCCATAGCAACGGCCCGGTGGTCTCCACGAGTCGAAGCGCACCAGCACCAGCACCCCCGCCCCCCAGTGCAGCGACCTCAGCGAAGACGGAACAGAGTCAACCCGATGTGCTGCAAAGAGCTCTCGAAGGCGCCTCGACCCCAGCGCCGGTGAGCGCTCCGGAACAGACAGCATCCGCTGCCCCGCGCCCCGTGGAAGACAGCTCTGACTCAACCAGCGGTCGCAGGTCGACGACCAATCAGGTGGTAGCTCAGACCGAACAGGCAATCGCAGACAGCATATCGAGCATCGAGGTCCCGGGGGCGATCAAGGTGAACCCATCGATAATGGATGAGAATCTGATCGTGCAACGGGTTCCTGCCTACCCGGAGATCGCGAAAATGAGCAGGGTCCAGGGAGACGTCGTGATGCAGGCGCTCATCTCGAAGGAAGGCACCGTGAAGCGCGTGCATGTGATGGAGGGCGATTCGCGCCTTCGCAGTGCAGCCGAGGAGGCGGTCTACAAATGGCGGTATCGACCCTACGTGCTCAACGGCCGGCCAGTAGAGGTAGCAACGACCGTCACGGTTAATTTCAACCTCGATCGTCGATGACGCGTCGGTGAACAAGCTCCGGCGGCTTTTTTAGAACAACCTTGAGTCAGGCCAAAGTGATATTCAGCGTAGTGACGCTCGCAGCCGGAAAAGTGTGAAGCAAACGTCCAGCCGCCGGCTGCCCAATCGTTGCGGGTTTCGGATGCACAGCATTGGGGTGATCGAAGTCGTTGTGAGCGTGGATGTCGGGTTCGTTGAGTACGGTGCCGGTGGCGCTCGCGATGCTGGCGCCGTGAACGACGACCTCGGTGGTCAAAGGCTGGTCAAGATGCGGATTCACCACAGTGAGGGTGATCTGTTTGCCATTCCCTGAGCTTGCGACGGAGGCCGAACCGCTAAGGCCTGCGAGAGTCTTGCTCGCGTCAAGCGATCCGCGGTAGCTGTTTCCGCCAGCAGGAATCGGCGCATTCGCGAGCGGGTTGTTAATACTGGGGGCAGTAAACTCGGCACGGACGGCCTGCGCTCCACTATGCGGCAGATACATCTGAAAGACGTGGAAGGTCGGAGTGACGGTGAATTTGTCTCCCTGCGCAAGCATCAACGAGTGAATGCAGTTGATGGACTGTGCGACGGCAGCGACCGCGACCTTGTCGGCGTGGCGCTGGAAGATGTCAAGGGTAATCCCGGTCAGCAGGGCATCGCGCATAGTGGACTGTTGCGAGAGGTTGTACTCGGGCGCAAGCTCGGTACCCTTGCCGTACCATCCGCCCCACTCGTCAACGACAAGCTTCACCTTCGGCTGGCCCTCTGCGCTGCCCATGGCATGCCAGTGGTCCGTGACAACGCGCTCCATAATGCTGCCGCGGGTGAGCAGATCGTAGTAGTCGTCGCTGTTGAAGTTCAGAGCGTCGCCGGCGGCAAACTTCGTTGGGCTGCCGGAGGTGTAGTAATGAACGGAGAGTCCCCAGAGATGGCGGCGCTCCGGATTGGCATACAGAGCTTTGAACAGGCGTGTGGTCCAGTCGACGTCGTCGCCGTTGGGGCCGACGGCGACGAAACGAAGCGGAGTCTTGCTGTAGCTCGGTGTCCACGCGGTGTAGCGACGAAACTCGGCGGCGTACTCCTCCGGATTCAGGTTGCCCCCACAGCCCCAGCTCTCGTTGCCGACACCCCACAGGTCGATGTCGAAGGGCGCCGGATCGCCGTTAGCCGCACGCTGTGCTGCGAGAGCATTGGGTTGTGCCTTCGCGGCGGAGTTCGAAGGCACATCGCCCGCGGGAGCGTTGCAATACTCGATCTCCTGATAGAAGTCACGGGCAGGAAGCGATCGAAGATCGGCGGCAAGGTAAGGCTTGCATCCAATCGCACGGCAGGTATGCATAAACTCGTGAAGGCCGTATATGTTTGGGTCCTGCTGGTTCCAGAATCCGGCGCGGGCGGGACGTTTGGCGGAGGGACCGATGCCATCCCGCCAGTCGTAGCTGTCGGCGAAGCAGCCGCCAGGCCAGCGCAGGACGGGCGCTTTGACGGCGCGCATGGTGTCGATGAAAGCCTTGCGGACACCGTTCACGTTGGGAACTTTAGAGCCTTCACCGACCCATACGCCGTCATAGATGACTCCGCCGAGCTGCTCGATGAAGTGCGAGTAGATCTCCGGCGAGATGGTGGCGATGGGCTCGGCGGGGAGAATGTCGATCCGCGCGTCGGCCTGGGCGGACTGAGCCAGAAGAAGATTCGAGCCGCGAAGAGCGACGGCGGAGGCGGTAAGAGTGGAGGTCTTCAGGAAGGAGCGTCGCGTGGTCGCATGCAGTGACATTGGGTAAACGTTCTCCGGTAACGAATGAAACGATATAGAGTCGCGATCAGGCCTGCAAGTCATTTCCAACCGCGGGAGTTCCTGTCAAGGAGTACCGCCAGGTATGACTCTGAGTTACGAGTCTAGTGGCCGGAGTGGTACGGGTGTCCGGCGAGGATGGTGAAGGCACGGTAAACCTGCTCAGCCAATACGACGCGAGCAAGCTGATGCGGCAGGGTGATGCGGCCAAAGGAAAAAAGCAGGTTGGCCCGTTGGCGTGCCGCAGGAGACCACCCATCCGCCGGTCCAATGGCGAGCACCAGGCGCTGGACGCCCTCGTCACGGATGCGGCCGAGCTGCGCGGCGAACTCCTCAGAGGTGTACTGCTGGCCGCGACTATCCAGCAGAATGGCATAAGCCGGGGTGCGGCCGGGTTGGCGATCCAGCCAGTGAAGAACCGCCGTCTCCGAATCGAATCGCTCAGAGTCGCAGGGGACGTATCGTGTGGTGCGCTCTATATAGTCGGCGATCATACGGTCGCTTGCCTCCGCTTTCGAGCGGGTGCTGCGCGGGGCGACGGCAGCAAGGGTGATCTTCATCTATTGACCGCCTGAACCATCGATTCCGAATTTCCCCGGTTTCGTCACTGGGTTCGCTTCGTCACTGAATCTCCGAGTTCCATCACTGAATTAGTAGATTCGGTCACACGATTATCCAATATTTCATAGCCAAGATTTTCTAGCCAGGGAGGGAAAAGCCGAAATTTCTGGGAATCCATAATTTCCCAATTTGGCCCTCGACGTGCACGCAATCAGGCCAAGACCTGACAAGTGAAGGGGACTGTGCAATGAGACTGATTTCGGTTTGGCGTCGTGTGATTGTTGGAACCATCCTCGCGGTATCGTTCAGCTATGCCCACGCAGCGGACGTCAACGCCCATATTAAAGGTACTGTGACCGATCCGGCCGGAGCCGTCATCGCCAAGGCCAGCGTCATCGCCACCAACGAGGCTACCGGTGTCAAATACACCACGGAATCTCAGGCGGATGGCGGATACCTCTTCCCTCAGCTTCCTATCGGCACCTACACGATCAAGGTCTCCGCCCCTGGATTTAAGGAGTTTCAGGCGACCGGCATCGTCTTGAACATCGCACAGGAGTATGTCGAGCCAGCCGTGCTCACTGTTGGTTCAACCTCCGATGTCGTCGAAATCCATGCCGATGCCGTCCAGGTGAACACTACCGACATGCAGCTCAGCAACATTGTGAACTCTTCCCAGATGGTGGAGCTTCCGCTGATCAATCGTGCCTTTGCGGGTCTCGCGCTAACTCTTCCCGGTGTGCAGGGCTCCAGCGACCGCTTCGGAACGATCTCGGTCAGCGGCGCTCAGTCGCAGCAGTCGGAGTACCTTATCAATGGCGCCGACGATAATGACATCGCGCTGAACACTCTCGTCGTTTCACCAAACCTTGACGCGATCGACCAGTTCAATCTCATCGATGGCCCGCTCAATGCAGAGTATGACCGTAACTCCGGCGGTATCGTCAGCGCCACCATCAAGCAGGGTTCGAACCACTTTCACGGCAACGTGTTCGAGTTCTATCGCGATACGTTCCTGAACACAAACAACTTCTTCCAGAAGACCTTCAGCTCTACCACCGGCGCGAGAACGGACAAGGTGGCCAAGTTCCACCAGAACATCTTCGGCGGTACCCTCGGCGGTCCGATCTTTAGAGATAAACTCTTTTTCTTTGGCGCCTACCAGGGAACTCGTCAGGCTGTGCCACAATCCACCTCGAACGTTACCGTCTACTCGACTGCTGAGCTGGGCGGTGACTTCTCCCAGTTCAACGGAACGTCAGCGACCCGTCCGGCAAGTGCGACATCGACGACTCCCGCCCAAGCCTATGGCACCTTCTCGGGCAAGTCCATTCCCAGCACCATCTCTATCCCTGGCTGCACAACCCCGTTGGAAACATGGGCCCAGTGCGCCTTTGACCTGAAAGGGAAGTTTCCCACCGGTGCGTTCAACTCCATTTCCAAAACGCTGGTGCAGCAATACGTCCCTGCCCCCAATAGCGGCACAAACTTTATCTACAACTCGACCACGGCAACCGTCGGCAACCAGTACATCGGACGCATTGACTATGCCTTGAACCCCCGGAATCAGTTCACCGTTGTTGGCCTATACAACAAGTCAACCGCGAGCAATGGTCTCCCCTTCAGCGGTGCAAACCTTCCCGGTTTCGGGGATGGCAGCTTGACTCACTCACA
>Ga0210410_10002260_pt1 | contig 17391 bp, 13 predicted proteins | sample IncBWC4MmetaG_FD_161058 | JGI IMG/M metagenome (GOLD analysis project Ga0210410, IMG submission 161058) | Forest soil microbial communities from Barre Woods Harvard Forest LTER site, Petersham, Massachusetts, United States - Inc-BW-C-4-M | ecosystem: Environmental > Terrestrial > Soil >... | reverse complement strand
CTGTTCGACAGTCTTGCGGATCAAATCATCGTAGTCGATGATGGCCGTTGTGGTGATTTCACCTGCAACGACGACCAAACCCGTCGTTACCAAAGTTTCGCAGGCGACCCGGCCTTTGGGGTCCTGACGCATGACTTCATCTAGCACCGCGTCCGAAATCTGATCGGCAATTTTATCCGGGTGGCCTTCTGTCACCGATTCGGAGGTGAACAGGAAATTACGCATGTTTCTGTCGCTCAAAACGAATCTCCTCTAAGCTCGACTTCTTTTTTTGGGAAGGTGTGAACCACCTTGGTAGCGCCTGCGTGCCGGAGGCAAAGCAAACTCTAACCAAATCAGAGTAGCACCGGCATGAAGTGGAATCAACGCATTGATTTTGCATGGGTTATGGAGGCAGTGAGTGGTTATTTTCGGGCACTGAACTGAAACTAAAGGCATTAGACGGTGTCCACATCTTCGTCGGCTTGAATTTCGAGCTTGCCTTTGGTCTTTTTGGCCATTAGATAGGTGCGGATGAATGGGGTAAGGTCGCCGTCGAGGACGCGGTCGACATCGCCGACACTGAACTTGGTGCGGTGGTCCTTGATCAGGCGGTAGGGCTGCATGATGTAGGAACGGATCTGGCTGCCGAAGGAGATGTCGAGCTTCGATTCGTCGAGGCGGTCGGTTTCGTCGCGGCGCTTCTGGATTTCCAGGTCGTAGAGTTTCGAGCGCAACATCTTCATCGCCATTTCGCGGTTTTTGTGCTGGCTGCGCTCCATCTGGCAGGCAACGATGATACCGCTGGGAATGTGCGTGATGCGGACCGCGGTTTCCACTTTGTTGACGTTCTGGCCCCCCTTGCCGCCGGCGCGGAAAGTGTCGAGTTTCAGGTCGTCGGGCTTGATGTTAATTTCGATGCGGTCGTCCACTTCGGGAATGACGAAGACGGAAGCGAAGGAAGTGTGGCGGCGCGCGGCCTGATCGAATGGCGAGATGCGCACCAGGCGGTGCACGCCGGTTTCGCCGGACAGCAGTCCATAAGCGTTTTCGCCGCTGAATTGAATTGTGGCGTTCTTGATGCCGGCCTCTTCGCCCGGAGTTTCGTCGAGCAGATTAGCGGTGATCCCGTTGCGTTCCGCCCAGCGGAGATACATGCGCAGAAGAATCGAGGCCCAATCCTGCGATTCGGTGCCGCCTGCGCCGGGCTTGATGGTCATTATGGCGTTGAGGTGGTCGTTCTCGCCGGAGAGCAGCGTCTGAGTTTCGAGTTCGCCGATGTAGTTGTCCGCGGTGGAAAGTTCCTTGCTGAGGTCCTTCAGCAATTCCTCTTTTTGTTCGGCGTTGGATTCGCCTTGGGCGAGATCGATGTACGTTTCGATATCGCCGGCGAGCGATTCCAGCTTCTCGTCGGCGGCGAGCTGGTCTTCGACGCGCTTGCGATCACGGAGAATGCTCTGCGCTTCTTCCTGATTGCTCCAAAAATTGGGGTCGGCGGTGCGCGCTTCGAGGGCTTTCAGCCGCGCGCGGTTCTGAGGAGCGTCAAAGAAAGCTCCGAACGAGAGTGATGCGCTGCTTCAATCCTTCATACTGGTGCTGCAAATCTTCAAGAATCATGCGGTGTTTGGGGTGCCCGGGCGACGCCGGGCGATTTCGCCTTTCGGAAAGTGAGCAGTACAAGAATAGCGGAAACGGCGACGCACATCCAGGCGAACCAGTCGCCGAAGCGCGTGTAAATAGTTTTGTCGGTGCGGAAATCGTAGGGCAAGTCGGCGGCGGCGCGGGTGTCGCGCTGCATCACGCGGGTGACATTCCCGTAAGGATCGATGGCGGCGGTGATGCCGCTGTTGGTGTCGCGAATCAGCCAGCGGCGATTTTCGACGGCGCGGACGCGAGCCATGCGGAGGTGCTGCTCGGCAGCTTCGGATTTTCCGAACCAGCCGTCGTTGGAGACGTTGATGAGCAGTTGCGCGCCGTTGTTGGCGAACTGGCGGATCTCGCCGGCATAGATCGCTTCGTAACAAATAAAGGTGGAAAAGGTATTGCCGTTGGAAAAGCGGCCGACGTTGCGAGCGGTGCCTTTGCGGAATCCGCCCACTTCTTGGGAGACACTGCTGACGACCTGATGTATCAGGGGAAAGGGCTCGTATTCGCCGAAGGGCACGAGGTGGATTTTGTCGTACAGGAACGCCTCTTGGCCGATCGGATTGAGCATCGCGGCGCTGTTGTACGGCACCAGTCCAGTGCGGGGAATTCCTTTTCTGCTTTCGACTATCGGCTTCCAGTCGATGACGCCAACCACAACAGGATGCTGGAATTCCGTGGCCAGGCGGGAGATATAAGGCCCGAAATGGGGATCCTGAAACGAGAAGGGAGCGGGCGCTTCGGGCCAAACGAGGAGGTCGGGCTGCCGCAAGCCAGGCGAGCGACGCAGACTAAGTTGCTCTAGCTCCGTCACGTCGGCCTTGTGATCGGCGTACCAATCACCAGCATAACCCTCAGTTTCGGGAAAATTCGGCTGAACGACGCGCGCTATGTGGCTGGCAGGGGCAGTGGGGACGAAGCGCGGTCCGACAATCTGCACCGCGAAAAGGAGAACAAGAATGGCAGTAACGACCATCCCCCTGTTCTTTCTTTTTGCCGGGGGGCTGGCAACGATCCAGATGAGAAGCGCATTGAAAACGGCCACGAGGAAGGAGATGCCGTAAATTCCGGTGATGGTGGTGATCTGCACAAGCGCTGGATTTCCGGCCGCGGGATACCCCAGTAATGCCCATGGAAAACTGATTTCCGGCAGATAAGCGCGGAAAACTTCCGTAGAAATCCAGAGGAAGGGAGCACCGAGAAGAGCCAAGCCCATTTCCTGCTGAGACAACCGCTGAACCATCCAGGCGAAAAGGCCGATCGAGCATCCCCAGACGGTGGCGATGAGCAATAAAACGGCCCAGCCTGCCGCGGCGGACATGCCCCCGTGAACGGAGAGAACCTCCGCGACCCAGGGAACGCAGGTGACGACGAATATCAGGCCGTGCAGATAGCCACAGATAAAGGCAACGCGGGCACGGGCTCCAAGGATGCTGAACAGCAAGATCGCCAGGCAGAACCAGGAATAAAAACTGGGATGCGCGCCGTAAAAAGAGAGAGAAAGAACCGCTCCGCTGAGCGCGGCGAGGAAGAAACGAGCGATTGCGGGAAATTCCGGAGGTAGCAACCACCCCAAAGGGGAAAACCAGGGACGCGATGCCATCAGTGTTTTACGACGAATGCCTTGAAGCCGGCGCTTTCGAGGCCTTTCTTCGCGGCGTCGGCACTTTTCTGGTCTTTAAACGGGCCCACCTGCACGCGGTAATACTTGTCTTTGTGCGGCGGCTGCACGTACGCGGAGAAATGTTTTTTCTGCAGGCTGCCGGCCAGAGCCAGCGCGTCATCCTGTTTCGCGAGAGCCGCCACCTGCAAAATGATTGCGGCGTTGGGAATCAGCGGCGCACTTGCGGAATTTTTCTCAACAGGCGCGCGCGGCGCAACAGCCGGCGGCGCCGAAGCCTTGGCATTCACCTTCCTGGACGGCGGCGGAGCAGGCGCGGCCTTAGGCACCGGCTCCAGATGCGGCGGAACCTTTGAGGACTTGGCGTTGTCGTAAAAATTCCACGTGGAGTCCGAACCAGTGGAAGTTGCCGGGTCAGAGTCGGCGGAATCCTTCGTTGGAGTGACAGCCTTCTTTGGCGCAACATCCGGCGCGGCGTTCAGCACAGGCTCGGCGATTCCCATGCCATTATTCGCGGCGCGCACCTGGCCGTCATACTGATTGCGGCCCATCACGTAACCCAGGGCAAAGAACACGCCGGAAAAAACCAGCATGAGCAAAAAAAGACCGATCACGTGCCTGCTTTCCAGCACGCGCTCGCCCGCCCCGCGTCTCCCCCCAGATGCCATTTACTTAGAGGCGCCCCCCGCCGACTTCATCCATGTATTAATAATATCTATAGGAAGGGGAAACACAATCGTTGTGTTCTTCTCGACACCTATCTCGGTCAGGGTCTGGAGGTAGCGCAACTGGATGGCGGAGGGTTGAGTCTCCAGCACCTTGGCGGCATCGGCGAGTTTTTGCGAGGCTTCGAACTCGCCCGCCGCGTGAATGATTTTCGCACGGCGCTCGCGTTCAGCTTCCGCTTGCTTGGCAATCGCTCGCTGCATTTGTTCGGGGATGTCGACCTGCTTCACTTCGACCTTGCTGACCTTAATGCCCCAGGGCTCGGTGTCCTGATCGAGAATGGTCTGCAACTTGGCGTTCACTCTGTCGCGCTGCGAAAGAATTTCGTCGAGTTCGAACTGGCCGACGACACTGCGCAGCGTGGTCTGCGCCAACTGCGAGGTCGCATACTGATAATTCTGCACCTGGGAGAGCGCGAGGTTTGCGTCCACTACGCGGAAGTAGCAGACGGCGTTCACCTTCACGCTGACGTTGTCGCGGGTGATGATGTCCTGCGGGGGGACATCGAGTGTTTCGAGGCGCAGGCTGATGCGATAAAGCGTTTCGATCGGCCAGAAGACGAGGCGCACTCCCGCGCCCTTCGCTTCGGGAAGCAGGCGGCCAAGTCGGAGTACGACGCCGCGTTCCCACTCCTTGATGATGTAAATCGAATTCCAGATCCACAGCAAAAACAGCGCAATGACGATCAGCGTGCCCAATCCAAAGAACTCAAACATGATCTGCCTCCGGACCTACGACAACACTGGCTGCCTGCGGTGACCTAGGCTTGCTTCGGCTCCACAAACAGTTTCAAACCTTCGACGCGTGTTACGCGAACGAGTGTACCTTCGGCAACGGGTGAGGATGCGGCCGCGCGCCACAGTTCACCATGCACGCGGATCATGCCTTCCCCCTGAGCGGGAAGCGCGGCGGTGACGATGCCTTCTGCGCCGAGCATCTCTTCCTTGCCCGTGGCCGTCTTCCATCCGCGGGACTTCAGCACCAATCGCATTAAAAACACGGTCAGGAGAGCAACCGGCACGGTTACTCCGAGCGCGACCCCGAGGCTGACACCACCTGGCGTCAGCGGAGATCGAATCAGAAAGATCGCGCCCAGGAACATCGAGACAACTCCGCCCAGCAGGAGAACGCCGTGGCTGGCAAATTTCGCCTCCATGATAAATAGAGCAAAGGCGAGCAAAATCAGCACCACACCGGCAAAATTTACCGGCAGCAGATGCATCGCGTAAAGGGCGAGCACGGCGCAGATTCCGCCGATGACACCCGGAGCAATCACGCCGGGGTGAGTAAACTCCGTGTACAGGCCCAGGACTGCAACAAGCATCAGGAGGAAAAAAACGTCCGGGTCCACGATATGGGCCAGAAATTTCTGACGGGCGGAAAGCTGAAATTCGTGGATTTGATAATTTTCGAGCGAGAGTCTCGCGGTTTTGCCGTCAAACCGCTTGATTTCGCGGCCGTTCAACTGCTTGAGCAGATCCGCGTTGTCGCGGGCGATCAAGTCAATCAAATGGCCAGCCAAGGCTTCGTTTTCGGTGAAGGCCTGCGCGTCGGTTACGGCAGTTTCGGCGAGTTTCGGATTGCGGTTGCGCTTTTCGGTGAAACTGCGGAGGAAGGCGGTCGCATCATTATTCAGTTTCTTGCGAAGAACTTCGTCCACCGGGACGGAGAATCCGCCGGGAAGAAGAATGGGAGTGGACGCGCCGGTACGCGTTCCGGGCGCCATGGCCGCGACGTCGGCGGACAAAAGAATAAAGAAACCCGCGGAGGCTCCACGCGCGCCCGGGGGAGAAACAAACACTGCGACGGGGACCGGCGATTCCAGAATGTGATGGATCATGTCGGTCATCGAATCGCTGAGGCCGCCCGGCGTATCCATGGTGATCAGGACGAGCGAAGCCTGGCGGCGGGCCGCTTCGGCGAGGCCTTCATCAATGTACGTGGCGAGAACCGGTTCGACTTCACGATCGAGTTTCAGTTCCAGGACGAGCGGCGAGTTTTGTTCACTCGGAGTTGCGGCACGCAAAAAACCGATTGCCAGAACAAATAATCCAGCGCAAATTCCGGCCATGCCAAAAAATGTGGGAAAGCGAAACCACCGGCCACGAGCGTTCATTGTGCGCCTCCCGTGGGCTTGCTCTTTTCGAGGTGTTCCAGCAACTGCCGCGCTTCCGCGTAATTGGGCGCGAGCTTCACGGCCTTTTCCACTTCCGCGCGGGCCAACTGGGGTTTCTTCTGCTCCAGATAGATACGCGCCAGCATCACGCGCCCGGAAGCCGAATCGCGCAAGGCCAAAGAGGTTTGCAGTTCCTGGACCGCTTCGTCGAGTTTACCCCTTCGGCGGTAAATATCGGCAAGTTCGCGGTGGGCAAGAGGGTTCTTCGAATCAGCGGCGAGGGCGGCTCGAAATTCCTTTTCAGCGGTGTCCAGGCGCCCGGCACCCAGCTCCTGGCGACCGCGACGAATGTGCGCGACAGCCGGATCGATGGGAGCCGTCGATTCGGCGGCCGCGCTGCGTGGAACCGCGGGTGTAGCAAGCTCCATACGCAGCGCCGTGGTATCGATTTCCCGGCTCACGCGTTGATATTTTGCAAGCGAGTCGAGTCTGCCATCCAATTTCAATGCAGGCAGGCCGTTGGGGCCAAAGGCTTCGAACGCGGTGTCGCGGACTTCGGCGGCTTCTTCTTTCTTCCCTACCTTTTCCAGGCAGTAAATCAGGAACGCGCGGTCCTCCGCATCATCGGGCTCACGTTCCATGCCATTTCGGAATTGGGTGATGGCGGCGGTGGCATCGTTATTCTGCAAAGAGAGCAGGCCGAGGTTGAATGGATAATCATCCTCGTCGGGATCCAGGTCTCGGGCACGGGAGAGTGCAGGAATTGCTCCGGCGAGCTTGCCCTGTCGCGCGAGCGCCAGCGCCAGATTGTTCGAAATTTCCGGCAGTTCGGCGCCACTGACCATGCTCAGCTTCAGGTCTTCCTGGAGCTTGGTGAAAACTTTTTCGGCTTTGTCGGGTTGATTGAGGCGCAAATAGCAAACACCGGTTGCGAAAATCGCCTCGACGCTGCGCTCGTTGGTGGGAGGGACGCGGGCAAACCAGGGTAGAGCCGCAGCGCAGTCGTTGCGAGTGAAGTAGGCCTGTCCCAAAGAAAATGCCGGGTCCGGCCAGTTTGGCTCCAAACGCACCGCTTCCTTCAGTTCGCGGATGCGGACCTCGTCCTCACTGGCACGCAAGCCGCGAATGTAATGCTCGAAGGCGCCCAAATAAAGCACTCGCTGGAGTTTCGAAAATTCCGTCAGGTTCAACGGGAAATTGTGGTCGACGGTGGTCAACAGGCGCCAGGTGAGCCGCGTGTACAGATTCATCATGGAATCGAGCGGGCCGGATTCGCGCACGGCGGGAAGAAGAGCGACGGGATTGACCCGCAACACGCGGGCATTGACGGTCAGCGACGTGCCGTCGGACGTAAAATTCCCGAACACCACGTAGTCGGCGTCGAGGTCCTGGGCGATGTGCAGCATGGCGGCGCGGCTCAACTTGGCGTTGGGAGGCAAGCCGGCGCGATCCATTTCGTCGAGGCGGCCTTCGTGGGAGAACGCCTGTTGGCCGGCGGCGGAAAGCTTCTGGATGGTGAGTTCCTCAAGCCCCTCGCCGATCCAGTCCAACCGCGGCGATGCGCCGGCGTTTTCAAAAGGAAAGACGAGAAAGACACCGCTCTGGGGAAGCGAGGCAGAACGGCCGGGTACGAGGGCGGCGCTTTGCTGGGCAGGCGTCGCGCCGGGCCACAGTAACAGTAAACCGCCGAACAAAATCAGAGACAGCTTGCAGTACCGTTGCCGCCGTTTTTCCATTAAGACAACATTCTAGCAGAGGCAGAGGACGAGGGGCGGCGAGATCAACCGCAAGCGGCATTACTTTGACAAGTAGACAACGCGGCGATTCGCATCGAGCGATAGCACGCGAATACCCAGGGACCGGACGCCGAGCAATCCGTCGAAGAGAGGCTCATCGCTACCAGGAACGAAATAGGCGTTTTGATGGAAGCGCTCGCCGCTCAACTCAAATTCCAGCGGAGAAACAGCGCGAACCGGAACAGCGCTGGCCACGCTGTTGCCATGCAACAGGCTGTTGGCTGTTTTGGAAGAAAGTTCAGCGGCAGAATTGGCGCCGAAAAACACCAGGCGGTCGGAGCCCGTGTCCACCAGGAGATGCAAAAGCTTTCCTCGGATCCTGATTTCGGCAATGGGAAGATCGCCGCTGGCAGACAAATTTACCGCGATTCCCGCTGGAACGATTTCGCCAAACTCCATCAACTGATGTCCGTAGTCGAGACGGAAGCTGGTTTTGCCTAGAACGTCCATTCCCAAAATTCCAGCGATAGGAAGGTTCAAATCATGCCGGGCGCGGCTAAGGTCCGACACGAGAACGGGCAAAGATATTGCCTGTATCGGGCCCAGACGAATCTCCGGCACGATGGTGGCGAATGCTTCCGACTGGCGACCGATGGCAGAGAGCCTGCCCTGAGAAAGGGGCAAGCCGAGGCGGCGGGCGACTCCGATATCAAGGATGCTGGGCGAAGTTCCGGTGTCGATGATGAAATTCTGGCCGGTAATTTCCCCGCCAAATTGGCCCTCGGCGACCACCAAAAACCCGCGGTAAACTTTTACCGGAATACTCCCGCGCCGAATCGAACGATCAGAGTGATTTGACGGATCTCTGCGGGGAGAGGCCGCAAACGAAGTCCCGCAGATCCAAGAGCCAACCAGAAACAGAGTACCGAAGCGAATGAAAAGGCGATGCAAAGTTGCCGCACGCTCCTCCGACGGTATTGGTCACCGTAGAGGTCCGGCGCGGTACCACAATGGTTTGGGCGTGGATTCCGGATAGATTGTGGGTAGCCAGATAACTAACGTCTGTGGCAGGACTTATTCAGAGAAAAGCGAGGCGAGTGGGCGAAGGGACTATCACAACTTTCAACATTTCTCGTCCAATACATCGAGGCTACCATGAGTACATCGAATCCCCTCCGAGCCATTTTTCGATTTGGCGCCTATGAGGTCGACTCCCGTACCGGGGAACTCCGAAAAAACGGAATGCGCATTCGGTGTCAGGAGCAGCCGATCCAGGTACTGGTGGCGCTGCTCGAACGCCCGGGAGAGCTGCTGACGCGGGAAGAATTGCGGCAGCGCGTATGGCCCGAGGATACGTTCGTAGACTTCGACCATGCATTGAACACGGCCGTGAAGAAAATCCGGGCGGCCTTGAATGATGAGGCGGATTCTCCCCGGTATCTGGAAACGGTTCCGCGGCGAGGATATCGGTTCATCGCGCCGGTGCAGACCGAGGTGACCCCTGCGCGGATCCCCGAAGAGCTTCCAGCGGGAAAACTGGACGTGCTATCCACCGCCGGCGAGAATCCCTTCTACTATCGTCCCGAAACTCACCGGCCGCTGTTTAACCGCCGGGTGGTGTTGCTGGCCGCCGCGCTTATCGGCGTTGTTGGCGGGGGATATTACTGGAGCAATCATCGCGCGCGGGCCAGCGACAATAACGCGCCCAATCGAACCATGTTGGCCGTGCTTCCCTTCGAAAATTTGACCAACGATCCCGCCGAGGAATATTTCAGCGACGGGATGACCGAGGAAACAATTTCGCAGTTGGGCCGCCTGAATTCCCAGAACATGGGCGTGATCGCCCGGACCTCGGCGATGAAGTATAAACACTCCGGAAAAGGCGCGCAGGAAATCGGCCGTGAATTGAACTCCGACTACCTTCTGGAAGGCAGCATCCGCCGCGACGGGACGCGAGTGCGCGTGGTGGCTCAGCTGATCCGCGTGGCGGACCAATCGCCACGCTGGAGCCACCAGTTCGATTATGAATTCGGCGAGCCGCTTTACATCGAGACCGACGTCGCAACAGAAATCGCGAACATGGTCCACACGGCGTTGGAGCCGGCGACCCGCAAGCACGTGCAAAAGGCCGATTCCACAGACTTTTATCTACGGGGGCTGGCGGAGTCCAACGTTCACACCGTCGAAGGCCTGGACCGTATCTTCCAGGCGTTTGACGATGGCATGAAAAAGGACCCCAACTGCGCGCCGCCGTATGCCGCGCTGGCCCGCATTTATGAACGCGGCGCGAATCTGGGATTGTTGAAGCCGACGGATGCTTACGCGAAGGCGCGCGCGGCTGCGGAAAAGGCTATCGAGATCGATCCTTCGAATCCAGAGGCGCACATTTATCTTGCGGACGCCCTGCTCACCGTAAATTATGACTGGGCGAGGGCGCAGGTGGAGATTCAGCGAGCGTTGGCGCTGAATGTGAATGATCCGAGCGCCCACGAATGGAACGGAATCTTTCTTTCGTTGCAGGGCCGGTTCGATCAATCCATCGAGGAATTGCGCACTGCCGTGGAACTGGACCCGCTCAACGCCGAATACCTGGTGACGCTGGGGGAAGTGTTGACGGCGGCGGGGCGGCTGGTTGAGGCGGAAGTACAATTGAACGCGGCAATCGGACTGGATCCGGCTTCCGACAGCGCCCACTCCAGACTTGCCGAGGTTTACACGCGGGACAAGCGCTATGCCGAGGCCGTCAACGAGACCGCCACCGCGTTCTTCCTAAGCGGGCAGCGCGATACGGCCATGAAGATTAAGGCCGTGTATGAACAGTCCGGCTACCAAGCCGCGCGACAGACGGCGCTGCGAGAGCGGGTAAATTACCTGCTGCGCCAGCGGGAAAAACGCTTTGTTTCCGCGTTCGATATCGCCGTGCAGTATGCGAAGCTGGGCGAAAGACAACACAGCCTGGCGTGGCTCCAAACGGCCTACCAGGAGCGTGATGTTTCGCTGTTGTGCCTGAGGCAGTCGCAGAACGATCTGTTCGTTTTCGAGAAGGATGCGCCGGAGTTCCAGGCTATTCTGCGAGATCTTCATTACCCGCAGTAAATGAGCGTCCGGGCAAAGACACCAAAACGCAAGCTACTGGACTAAGAGTTAGAGAACCCCAGGCTGGTGAATCAGGGCTGCGCGGAATCCACGGGCTTCGGCGCCAACAGGTCCTCTGCCGCCGGATTCTTCAGGACGGCAGAAAATATCGGGTCCTTCTGAACGGTATTGAATTCGCCATAGCCTTCGTCACGCGCCTTCCTTAAATAAAGGATCGCACGATCCACATCGCCCTGCTGGGCGAAGGATTTTGCAAGTAGATAGTAAAATCGCCCGCGGTCCACGCTGACAGAACGGTCTTGAATTACCGTTCCCCCGCGCGACCGTGCGGGATCGAGGGACGTGGGGTCCAGTTGGAGAGCCTTGCGGAACGACACAATCGAATTTTCAAAATCTTTCTGGCTAAAGTAGGCATAGCCCAGATTCAGATAAAACGGGGCAAAATCATCACGGAGAGAAATAGCCCGCTTGTAGGCGCGAATGGCCTTCGGAAATTTCTTCCGTTCGTAGAGCACGGTGCCGATATTGTTCTGCGCGTCCGCGTAATGCGAATCCACTTTGGCGGCTTTCTGATAGCACTTCAAGGCCAGATCCAGCTGGGCCTGGTTGTGGTGAGCGATTCCCAATTCATTCCAGTACCGCGGATTCCTGGGGTTGGTCACCGCGAGGCGATAGAAAATATCCTCTGCTTCCTTGTATTCCTTGCGCGCCATGTGCAAACGCGCCATCTCCTCGTCGGCCAGGCCCGAAGAGGCGGGCTGCTGGGCGGCGGTGGAGATGGACGAATTCGCAACCTGAACGAGCTTTTCCTGGGAAGACAACGAAGGGGAGAGGGCAACTGCGAGGAAGGTCACTGCCGGGATCGCCAAAAGTTTCCTGGTCATGGCGAATCTCCTTTGTCCGGGTTGGGCTTCGCCGGATCCTTTTTCTTCTTGTCCCCAAAGATACCAAAAAACTTCTGTAAAGGCCCTTTTTTCTTTTCCTGGGTCTTGGCCGGGTCAACAGCCTGGTCGGCGGGTTGTCCCGCTACTGGCGCACCGTTTTTATCCGGCTGTCCATTGGGGGAAACGCTGGTGTTTGGAGGGGGAGGATTGGACGAGCCGCCACCGAAGATATGCGAAAGGAACGAACCCGTAGCATTGAGAGGGTTGTGGCCGCCATGGAGTTCGCAGAACTGAGTCGGTCCCGAACCCGAGACATAGACCTCTTCGCGGGTCACTGGACAGTTCGGTGTCGCCAGCTCCAGAGTATCCGCGTCGATGATGTCGGAATCCACACCAGCCGGCTTATCAAAATCTTTGACGTCGCGATAACCCGGCAGAGCCGTAGCCCGAATCATAAAGTCGGCCCAGATCGGAGCGGCGGTCGCGCCACCGGCGAGGCCGAGATCGTGATTGTCGTCGAAGCCGATCCAGATCACGCAAACGAGGTTGCTGGTAAATCCGGCAAACCAGCCGTCGCGGGAAGTGCCGGTCTTTCCGGCCGCGGGCAGCGTGAACCCTTTGGCGCGGACCTGCGCGCCGGTACCTTTGTTGAGAACATCTTTCAGGATGCTGTCCACCAGATAGGTGACCCGGGGATCGAGAGCGAGCTTCGTGGTGGGGCCGTATTTTTCGAGCGAGTTGCCGCCCGCGCTGACGACCGACTTGATGAAGTAAGGTTCCGCGCGGGTGCCCATGGTGGCGAACGCGGTGTAGGCGCCGGCGACCTCGAGCGGCGTCAATTCATAGGCGCCCAATGCGACCGCCGGGGTGGGGCGAATGTTTGCCGTCAAGCCCATCTGGCGGGCAATCTGGACCACGCGGCCATAGCCAACCATTTCGGCGACTTTTACTGTCGCGACGTTCAGCGAATTGGTCAGGGCCTGGCGGATGGTAACTTTGCCCATGAAACGCTCGCCGTAGTTGTTCGGCGTGTATTCCTGGCCGTCAAATTCGAAGACGGTGGGCTCGTCGTCAACCGTCGTTGCCGGGGTGACAATCGGCTGGGCGCCGTCAACGGCATTATTGAAAGCGGCAGCGTAAACAAACGGCTTGAAGACCGAACCCGGCTGGCGATGGGCGAGCGCGTGATTCAGCTGGCTCTGCCCGTAGTCTCTTCCGCCGATGAGCGCCTTGATCTCGCCAGTGCGCGGATCGAGTGCGATTAACGAGGCTTGCACCTGGGGAATTTGCTCCGGCTCGGTTTTCTTTCCCTTCGCCTTGCTCTTTTTTGCGTATTTCACGGCCAGCATGGCGTCGACGTTCTTCATGCCGGCGTCAAGCGCGGCAGCGGCGACGCGCTGCAATTGAGGATCGAGGGTCGTAAAGACACGGTAGTTGGAGCTAAGGAGATCCTGCTCGGAATATTTCTCAAGCAGGTGATCCTTGACCATATCCACGAAGTAGGGGGCTTCGTTGCCGGAGAGGGCGGAGCGCACCAGTTTCAGCGGCAGGTTCTTGGCATCCTGCACGTCGGCATCGGTGATGTATTTGTTTTCGAACATCTGCGTCAGCACGCGGTCACGCGCCTGGGCGGCCCGCTCGGGATGCCGATCGGCAACGGAGTAATAATTCGGCGCGCGGATCAACCCGGCGAGAAAGGCGCATTCGGGGAGCGTCAACTGGCGCAAATCCTTGCCGAAGTAAGCTTCACTGGCTTCGGCGAAACCACGAATGCCGAAACTCCCACGGTTGCCGAGGTAGACTTCGTTCGCATACATCTCAAAAATGCGCTGTTTGCTGAACCGCTGTTCCAGTTCAAAGGAAAGCATGGCCTCGGCGAGTTTGCGCTGCCAGGTGCGATCCAGGGAAAGAAAGTAAGTGCGAGCGACCTGCATGGTGATGGTGCTGGCGCCCTGGACGAAGTTATGGGTGTGCCGGAGGTCGGCCCATGCGGCGCCGACAATGCGGATGAAGTCGAACCCAGGGTGTTCAAAGAAACGCTTGTCTTCGGCGGATAGGATGGCTTGTACCAATTGGGGTGGCAGATCGTCGTAACGCACGGGCCGGCGCTTTTCGCGAAGGCTGTCAAACAAGTTGGTAATCAGCTCCGGTTCGATCTCGGCCGTGCCCATGTCCGAGCCACCGCCGAGAGGACGGATGCTGCGAATAACCTTGCCGTTGAACTGCACGGCCAAAGCGTTGCCGCCGGCAAAGAAAGAGAGCTTCGAAGGCCTGATATCGAGCGTGTTGCGCTGAATGGTGTAGGTGCCAATGGCGTTCTCATCCGCGTCGGGGCGGTAGCCCGTGCGCTGGAGGTAGGTCACCAGATCGTCCACGTCCCAGGCTTGCCCATCGGAGATATGCTCGGGAGCCGAGAAAATCTGGGTGGTGTTCTGGAGGACATGGCCGGAAAGCCGTGCATCGATCATGCGAGAGTACTTGACGTAGTAGAAGGTAAAGATGGCGGCGGCAAGAACGAAACAAGCCGCCACGGCGGCGAGCACGCTCAGCCCGAACGCAGACGTCCAGAAACCTTTTTGAATGCGCAATCGCAATGAATGCTCCCTGAGGGTGGGCTAATTACTATTGTCTCTTAATAAGGAAATGGAGCAAAACCATAGTTTGCTCCAAAGAAGGAGTCAGCCTCCTGGTATGACTGTTTGCCTGTGCGCCGCTTACTTCATCAGGTCTCGCCCTTCACTGGAGGGCGAGAAGGAAATCTCGGTCTTGTAGACCTTGAAATCGACAGGAACGCTGTAGTTCACGCTGATCATGACACCGTGACTGGTATTCTGCACTTTAATGTCCTCGCGACTCGCGGGGATGTCGAGGTCCTGGATGACTTTGAAGATGATGTCGCGAACCTGGTCTTCTGAGTAGTGGTTTACGACCGCAAACCGCGCTTGCTCCGAGATCTTGTCATTGAGCTGATATTCGGCCACATATACGGGCACGACTTTGACAGCCGCGTAAACGGCAGCGACCAGGATGACGGTGTAAATGATGGCTTTAAGTTTTCCCTCGCCGCGTTGCGAGCGCTTCGAATTGGATATTAGGAAGCTCAATGAAAAATCTCCGATTGCCGCCAGGACGCTGCGGCAGGATTAATGTCTTACTTTTTACGCTAGCACTGGGTTATCGGACTGTCGAGAAGCAGGGCGTACAGGTGTTCTACAGGCGCAACGTCCCGCCGAATGGCTTTTCACCCCTTGGTTCGGCCAGCCTTAGTAAGCCCGGCCGAAAATGGCCCGGTCCTTGCCAGGTTTGCCGCAGTACACGCAAGCGCCGCCGGTCGCCACTTCCCTGCCCAGCACCGCCGCCTGATCTATTGGGATGCAGCGCATGGTGGCGCGGGTTTCCTCTTTGATTTTGGCTTCGCAGTCGCCGCTGCCGCACCAAGGGGCGAAAGCGAAACCCCCTTCTACGGCTTTCTTGAGGTCGCCATAGGTCTGGGTTTCGCGGGTGTTGGCACGGCGGAACGCGAGAGCCTTGTCATAGAGCGCCTGGTGAATCTCCACCAGCAGTTTTTCGATCGTAGCGGCGAGGTCGGCCAGTGAAGCGCTGACTTTGCCTTCCCTGCCGGGGCGGTCGCGACGGGCGAGCATGGCGGCCTGTTTGGCGACGTCTTTGGGGCCGAGTTCCACGCGGACCGGAACCCCGCGCATTTCCCAGTCGTTGAACTTCCAGCCCGGGCTAAAACCTTCGCGCTCGTCGAGATGGACGCGAAGGTTGGCCTTGAGGAGTTGGGCTTTCAGTTCCTTTGCCGCTTTCTGGACAGTGGCTTTTTCTTCGTCCGTCTTGTAGATGGGCACGATTACGGCCTGAATGGGGGCAATGCGCGGCGGCAGCACCAGGCCCTGGTCGTCTCCGTGGACCATGATGATCGCGCCGATCATTCGGGTGGAAAGACCCCAGGAAGTCGTCCAGCAATGCTGCAAGGCGCCGTTTTGGTCCAGATATTTTACTTCGAAGGCTTGTGCGAAATTCTGCCCGAGGAAGTGCGAGGTGCCGGATTGCAGCGCCTTTCCGTCGCCCATCATGGCTTCGATGGAATAGGTGACGTCGGCGCCGGCGAATTTTTCGGCGTCGGATTTGGCGCCGGGGATGACCGGGATTGCGGCCTCGTTCACGGCGAAGTCGGTGTAGACGTCAAGCATCTGGCGGGTCTCTTCGATGGCTTCTTCGCGGGTGGCGTGGGCGGTGTGGCCTTCCTGCCAGTAAAATTCGAGGGTGCGCAGGAATAGCTTGGTGCGAAGTTCCCAGCGGATGACGCTGTTCCACTGGTTCATTAGCACGGGAAGGTCGCGATAGGACTGGATCCACTTTGACCACATGTGGCCGATAATGGTTTCGGAAGTGGGGCGAAGGATGAGGGGCTCGGCTAATTCTTCGCCGCCCCCGATGGTGACGACGGCCAGCTCCGGGGAGAAGCCCTCTACGTGGTGCTTTTCTTTTTCGATGAAGCTTTTGGGGATGAGCAAAGGAAATGCGACGTTCTGGTGGCCGGTGGCCTTGAAGCGTTTATCGAGCGCGGCCTGAATGTTTTCCCAGAGCGCCCACCCGTAGGGGCGAACAATCATGCAGCCGCGCACCGGCGCGTAGTCGGCGAGCTGCGCCTTCAGCACCAGTTGGTTGTACCACTCCGAAAAATCTTCCGCCCTTGTTGGTAGCTTCTCTTCGGCCATGCGTCTCCCTGTCCATCCTGCTTCCGCTTAGTTAAGCATTCGAGCGTAGCGAACACCGTCTGCCACTGTCAACGCGAGGGCTAAAGGCTTGAGTTGCGGGGCCGAGGTCGTCTAGAATCCGCCCATGCGCAAGGTGGTCCTTGGCCTTGGCATTAGCCTCGACGGGTACGTCGCCCGTCTCGACGGTTCGGTGGACTTTCTCTTCATGCCCAAGGATTATTCGATGGGCCCATTCTTTCGCACCATTGATACAGCCATCATGGGCCGGAAGACGTATGACGTCGGCCTGAAAATGGGAGGCGGTGGTGCCTTCGTCGGGACCTCGACTACTTACTTCGTGATGTCCCGCTCTCAGCTTCCCGGTGAACGCGGTGGAGTCATCTTCACGAATCAGCCCCCTGCCAAGCTGATCGCGCAAATCCGTAAGCGGCGCGGCAAGAACATCTGGCATATGGGCGGCGGTGAACTTGCTCGCGAATTCCTGAAGGCCGATCTTGTGGATGAAATCTATCTCGGCGTCGTGCCGGTTCTGCTTGGCGAGGGTCTTCCCCTGTTTCCAAGCGGCTTCCCTCAACGCAATTTTGCACTCCTCGAGAACAAGACCTATTCCAAGGGCCTCATCGCACTCAAGTACGAACGCGTGCGCACAAGGGCAAAACGCAAACGCTGAAGGGTTGCATCGTACGCGCAGTGCGGTGAGTGGCCCTAAATGGCGCTGCCCAGGAACCAGTCTTTGTCGGATTCCTGGGTTTTGCTGCGGATGAGCAGTTCGGGGTCTTTGACGGTGACGCGGCTGTAGGGTGCGACGGAATGGGTGAGCCAGACGTTGCCGCCGATGACGCTGTGATGGCCGACGCGCGTGTCG
>Ga0210410_10002259_pt1 | contig 17401 bp, 14 predicted proteins | sample IncBWC4MmetaG_FD_161058 | JGI IMG/M metagenome (GOLD analysis project Ga0210410, IMG submission 161058) | Forest soil microbial communities from Barre Woods Harvard Forest LTER site, Petersham, Massachusetts, United States - Inc-BW-C-4-M | ecosystem: Environmental > Terrestrial > Soil >... | reverse complement strand
AGCGGCTGGCTCGCCCGGGATAGCCCTCGTTCCGGTCGTCGCCGCCGTTCTGAAAGAGCGAAGAGACCTCGACCGGCGAACGCTGGGTCGATGCCCGCGCCGGAGACTATGCTGCGTCAAAGCCGGAAGCGCAGATATGCCCCCATTGTCATAGTTGATGCCAGCGCTGCGAAACGTCGTGAGATACCCCCGTCAGGGTTAGTGATTAGCCGCGTCTGACAAGCTTCGGAGCGTTACCCACCTCCCCCGGCCGCGCTTCGCCCCACGCTCTCCTCACCCGAGCGGGGAAGGGTTGAGGAGGAGGCGAGGGCTATCCGGGAGGCTCCTCCTCTCCACCTTTGGAGCTTGCATTTATAGCCGGAACGTGCTACTTTATCAACTCATAAAGTGTTGTTATCACAACGACGGCCCGATGCCAGATGCCGACGCGAATTGTCCCTGCAGCCTCCCTCAGCCTCCCTCAGGAGCGCCAAACGGCTCCCTGCTGCCCGAACCCGGTTTGGGCGGCTGAGTATTTGATTTCTATAGCCTTATGGTTGATCGTACGGGCGATTTTCCGCATCGCATCGAATTTTCTCCCTGCTCTCAGGGAGGGAGCGGGTTTACCAGGCGGCGCCGAGCAGGGTCCGGATCACCGCCGGCCGTCGATCTTGCGCGGCGTAGTCGCCGGCTCAGCGCGTCAAGTTGAGCACGAGACCGGCAGCGGCGGTGGCGATGCGGGCGATCGCTGCGGCGTCGACGGCGTGCGGCCAGCGGTCCTGCGGCAGATGGAAGAGGGGATTGCTGCCGACCAGGGTCACATAGCGCCCGCCGGCGCGATGGATGTCGCGCGTCTCGCCGCTCGGCACCAATGTCTTTGGCGCGATCCGGTCCGCCGGCCGGCCGGCGCACGCCAGCTCGGCGGCGGCCTGAGCACGCAGATCGTCGCTCGTCGAGAGGATCGCGAGTTCGCCGCCAACGGCACCGATGTTGGCGCCGTAATGGACCCAGACGGCACCCCCCGCCCCCACCGGCCGCTCCCAGCCGGGACGGCGGGCGATGAAGTCGTCGAGCCCGAGATGACCGAGCTCGTGGCCGCTGTTGGCGGTGAATACGACATCGCAGAGCGGCGGGGCGGCGAGCAGCGCGCGCAGCGATTCGAGCCAGCAGACGAGCCCGCCGCCGCGTTCGGCGGTCGATTGCCACCACGAGCTGCGCGGGGTCATGACGACGACAGGCGCCCTGTTGCGGTCAAGCCCGGGGATCGTGACGACCACGTTGCGCGCTTTCGTCCGCGTTCGTCGGCTGGTCGCGACCAGATGCCCCGGCGCCTGCCGCGCCGCGGCGGCGAGCACCGTGTCGCGGGCCTCGCTCGCGATCTGCAACGCCGGTGGGCCATAGGGGTGGCGGAACTGCTCCGCATTCAGAAGCCCAAGACCGGGCCGCTCGCCCGTCGAGACGATGACGAGCCCGCGCTGTGGCGCCTCGCGCCGCATTTTCTCGTAGGTCGGGTCATAGACATTGCGCGGCGACAGCTCGACCACGGCGATGTCCCGTCCCAAAGTCCCGGCGATGCCGTCATCAGGCGTGGCGGGGGCGTCGAACACCGGCACACCGGGGATGCGCCCGCCGCCGCATTCGAGATGGGCCTCGACCGGATCGAGGCGGTCGAGCACGAATTCCTCGGTCGTGGGGGCCGCACCAAGGCCGACGGCCTCGGCGACCAGCCAGTCGGCGCCGGCCTCGTCGCCCTTGGTGGCGGTGCGATGGATGCCCTGCGAATCCCACGCGGCGGCGCGGGCAGTGCGGTCGTCGGCCGTTGACCCCATCGTTCCTCCCGAAAAGCGAGTTCAACAGCATCAGCCACCTCGGCTCGCGGTCGAGCGAGATATGCTACACATACGCCACGGTGCGACAGATGCTCATCACCGCCGCGCGCAACATGCTATGCTTCCTCGGCTGCGGTTGGCGGCGGATCGGATCAACCCGGGCAGGGGATATGCGCACGGACAGCTGGCTCTATCGTCTTTTGGTCGCGCTCTCAGGAATAACCCTGGCGCTGGTCGTCGCCTATATCGTGCTGATCCAAGACAACCGCACGGTGCAGGCCGAGGTCAACCAGCGCCAGCAATTCATCAATCAGAGCATCCAGCTCGGGCGCATCAATGATACGTTGATCCGTGCGCTCGCCGCGGCGGTGGTCGAAAACAACGACGACAAGCTGCGCGAGCTGCTGGCGCAAAACGGGATCACCATCAACCCCACGACTGGGGCTCCCGAAAAGCAAGCGACACCGGCGGCGGCGCCGGTTGGGACGGGGCGGTAATCATGGCGCTGGGGAGGGAGGGCGAACGGGCGGTCGGCGGTTTGGAGCTGCCGGTTATTCTCGTGGTCGTGGCGCTCTTCGTGCTGATGGCGTTCGAGACCTTCCAGGCCATCCATGACCGCGGAGCTCTGGCGGATTTACGGCGCTCGCAAGAGTCGACTGTGCAGGAGGCGATCAAGCTGCGCCAGCAGCTCGAGACGCTCGCCGGGCGAACGGCTCAGTTGGCGGCGGAAGGCGACGAAGGCGCCAAAACCGTCGTCGATCAGATGAAGCGCCAGGGAGTGAACCTCAGCCCGCCAAAGCAGTAGAGCGGTGATGTCGGGAGCTTTGGCGGGCTGCGGGTTGGATTATTCGGCCGCCTCTTCTTTGACCGGGGTTAGGTCATAGCGCTCCATTCCGAAGCTGATCGCTTCGTTCCAGCCGCGGCTGCGGATATCGATCTGCACATCGTCGGGGCCGAGATATTTCAGATTGACCGCGTCGCCCATCGGGGTCGTCTCGGGCCTCTCGGTTTTCGGGATCGGGACAGGCTTGAAATTCGCGGCCTCCAGGGACTTGGCGGTTGCCTGCTCGTCGTCGACGTAGAACCCGATGTGGTGAATTCCGCGGATATCCGATGTCTGCCCGAGGCCGAGCTTCGGAGCGCCGGGCTCGCCATGTTTGAGGATCGCGAAATAGATGTAGCCGTCGCTGAGCCACACGCCCTTTTCACCGGTATTGCTGGGCCGACGATAGAGCTCGGTCAGGCCGAACTGTTCCTTGTAGAAATCCGCGGTCTTCGCGGGATCGTCGGTTACGAGTGCGATATGCCTGATACGAGCCATCCGCCATCTCCTTGATTGCCTGCGCTTGTCAAAAGCGCAGTTTCGCTGTGTAGGCTCCCTGCCGGTTGACCGTCAAGAGGTCACCTCGAACCGCGGTTATGCCGCCAGCCTTTGCCGCGCCGCGGCTTTGATCATCGTGGCACCCTTTTCGGCGATCATGATCGTCGGGGCGTTGGTGTTGGTCGAGCTGACCGCCGGCATGATCGAGGCGTCGATGACACGCAGCCCATCGAGCCCGTGCACCCGTAGCTCGCTGTCGACCACACTCATCGCGTGGTTGCCCATCATGCAGCTGCAGCTCGCGTGATAAACAGTCGAGCCATTCTGCCGCGCATAATCCAAGAGCTCGTCGTCGGTTTGCACGTCCGGTCCCGGCAGCTTCTCGGCGACGATGTGTTTCGAGAGCGCGGGTGCGGCGAACAGGCGGCGCAAGAATTTGAGCCCGCCGATCATGGCGCGGCGGTCGGTGTCTTCGGCGAGGTAGCGCGGGCTGATCGCCGGCTGATCGCGCGGATCGGGCGAGCGGGCCAGCACATAGCCGCGCGATGTTGGCCGCATCTGCCACGGGCCGCCGGTGATGCCGGGCTTGTCGTCGAGCACGCGGATCAGCCCCGGCTTGTAGCTCGCCGGGGCGAAAACGCATTGCACGTCGGGGGTCGCTGATTCCTCGAGCACCTTGACCGAGGCGGCGCACAGCGAGGCGCTGTAGGTTAGCATCCCCGTCCCCGAGGTCAAATAGCGCAGCACCTCACCGGCGAAGGAGAGCCCGCGGCCGCGCTCGTTCAGGGTCTCGACGCCCTGCACCTCGCAGGACATGCGGGCAATGTAGTGATCCTGGAAATTCTTGCCGACCGCGGGCAGCGCGTGATGCACGGGGATGCCGGCCCTGGCGAGCACCTCCGGGTCGCCGACCCCGGACAATTGCAGCAGGTGCGGCGAGCCGACGGCACCGGCGGCGAGGATCACTTCACTGGCCGCGTCGATGCGTTGGGTCGAGTTGCCTGGCCCGCCATTGCGCGAGAGCTCGACGCCTACGGTATGGGTTCCTTCGAACACGACACGGTGCACCAGCGCCCCGGTGACGATCTGCAGGTTGGGCCGCTTCGAGGCCGGCTTCAGATAGGTACGCGCGGCACTCGCCCGGCGCCGGCCGCCGCGGGTCTGCTGGCACCAGCCGATGCTGTCGCCGGCACCGGGCGGCAAATTGTTGACGTCGGGCCGGTATTCGAGCCCGAGCTCCCGAGCGGCCGCGATGATCGCCTGGCAGGCCGCCGGCCGCTCGCTCATCGGCGAGGTGGTCAGGAACCCGCCATTGCCATGCAGTTCGTTAGCCTCGCCCTGCCAATCCTCGGCCTTCTTGAAATAGGGCAGCACATCATCCCAGCCCCAGCCACGGTTGCCGAGCTGGGCCCAGTGGTCGAAATCCTCGGGTTGGCCCCTAATGTATATGAGGCCGTTGATCGAGGACGAGCCGCCGAGCACCCGGCCGCGCGGATAGGGAATGGCGCGGCCATTGGTGCCGGGATCCGCCTCCGCCTTGAACCCCCAGGTCAAGCTCGGATGGTCGAGCAGTTTCATGAATCCGACCGGGATATGGATCAGCGGGTTCCAGTCGCGCCCGCCGGCCTCGATCACCACCACCCGCACGGCGGGGTCCTCGCTCAGCCGGTTGGCCAGCACGCAGCCGGCCGACCCGGCTCCGACAATGACGTAATCGGCTTGCATCGCTACTCCCTTCACGTCGCCCCCGCGAAAGCGGGGGCCCAGAGCCTGCCCCTGGCATGAACAGGGGGGCAGGCGCACATCGCTCGCCCTGGTTCCCCCGCTCTCGCGACAGGGCTGTCCGGGGAATGAGTCAACTGCTTGCGGCTGCACGCCAAGCGCCACCTAGGTTTGGTGGTAACTTTCTGGTTGAAGAGACTCAGAAAGGAGTACTTGGCGTGCGCTATCAAAATACGGTGTTTGGCGATCTGCTGAAAGCGGTTCCTCGACGGCGCTTTGCGGCGATTGTCGGGCGGCACGGCGGGGACAAGTACATCAAGGGTTTCTCGGCTTGGGATCACCTGGTGACGCTGGTCTTTGGGCAGCTTGGTGGGCTGTCGAGCCTGCGCGAGGTGGAAACGGTGTGGAACGCGCAGGCGACGCATCACTATCACCTCGGGAGCGGACCGATTCGCCGATCGACCTTGTCGGATGCCAATCGGCGCCGGCCCAGCGCAATCTTTGCCGAGGTCTTTGCGGAGCTGAGCAGCCTGGCCTGTTGCGCACTGCCGCGCGAGGGCCAGCAAGTGTTGCGGTTGATCGACTCCACGCCGATCCCGCTTGCGAGCCTGCATAAATGGGCCGAATGGAACGGCCGCACACGGGGTTTGAAGACGCACGTGATCTACGATCCCGACGCCGACCGGCCGGTGCATCTCGAGATCACCGCGGCCACCGTCAACGACGTGGTCGTGGGTCGCCGGCAGCCGATCGAGCCGGGCGCCACTTACGTCTTCGACAAAGCCTATGCCGATTACGCCTGGTGGCGCCGCCTGCACGAGGCGGGCTGCTGCTTTGTCACCCGGCCCAAAGGCAATGTACCGCTCTATGGGCGTGTCGAACGCCCGGTCAGCGGGTCCGACCGAGACGAGGCGGGTATCCAAGGCGATACCGTGGTCAAGCTCGCCTCGCCGCAACGCGCCCGGCTGCCGATCCCCTTGCGCCGGATCGTCTTGCACCGCGAGGACGGCCGCGTGCTCACCCTGCTGACCAACGACTTGGAACGTTCGGCTGGCGCGATCGCTGCGCTCTATCGCAAGCGCTGGCAAATCGAGCTGCTGTTTCGATGGATCAAGCAGCATCTCAAGATCCGCGCCTTCCTCGGCCGTTCCGAAAACGCCGTTCGCCTCCAGATCTTTGCCGCCATGATTGCCTTTCTGCTGCTGCGCATCGCCGCGCGACACAGCCGGTCGGGTCTGCTTGCCTTGCGCTTTGCCGACCTGGTGCGAAGCCGTCTGTTCGACCGCAGACCGCTGGTCCACATCGACAAGTCCCCGCCCAGCTCTCGACCCGCTGGCTGTGCCCAAAACCAACTCGATTTCGCTTACGCCTGAATTTCCCCGGACAGCCCTGCGCGAGGCGGGGGACCCAGGAGCCAGCGACTGAAATCCCTGGGTTCCCGCTTTCGCGGGAATGACAGGGAGGAGCGGAAGGTCGATCGAATTCATCGGGAGGCCATAAACTCGGCGAGCGTGTCTGCCACCCGTTCCATCTCCTCGCCGGTGCCAATCGTGATCCTCAGATATTGCGGCAACCCGTAGCCGCCCATCGGTCGAACCAAAATGCCGTGGGACTGGAGGAAGGCAAAGGCCGCATCGGCGTTCTTGCTCGGGCTGTCGGGAAAGCGGGCGAGGACGAAATTGCCCACACTCGGGGTGAGCGGGATCCCGAGCGCTGTGAGCCGCTCGGAAAACCAGCCGAGCCAGCGCTCGTTGTGAGCGCGTGCTCTGTCGATCGCGACGACATCCTCGACCGCGGCCACGCCGGCGGCGAGTGCCGGTGCCGCCACGTTGAAGGGTCCCCGCATGCGGTTCAGCACGTCGGCGATCGCCGACGAGCAGTAGGCCCAGCCGAGGCGCAGCCCGGCGAGCGCGTAAATCTTCGAGAAGGTGCGCAGCATCACGACATTATCCGCCCGATCAACGAGCGCCACCCCGGCCTCGTAGTCGTTGCGGTTGACGAACTCGGCATAAGCGGCGTCGATCGCGAGCACGACTGAGGGGGGGAGCCCGGCGTGCAGCCGCGCCATTTCGCCCGCACCGAGATAAGTCCCGGTCGGGTTGTTCGGGTTGGCGATGAAGACCAGGCGAGTTCGTTCGCTGATCCGCTCCAATAGCGCATCGACATCGGTGGTGAGCGCTGGTTCGGGAGCGGCGACCGGGGTGGCGCCGACAGTCTGCGCCCCGATCGGATACATCAGGAAGCCGTGGCGGCTGTAGAGCACCTCGTCCCCGGGACCGGCGTAAGAGCGCAACAACAGGGTGATCAGTTCGTCCGAGCCGGCCCCGCAGACGATCCGCGCCGGATCGAGCCCATGGCACCGCGCGAGTGCGGTGCGCAGCTCCTCGGCGCTGCCGTCTGGGTAACGGTGGATGTCGCCGGCAAGGGCGCGATAGGCGGCGACCGCCTTGGCGCTCGGCCCGAGGGCGCTCTCGTTCGAAGCGAGCCGGATCGGCCGCTCGACACCGACGATTTTTGCCTCGCCGCCAACAGAAGGGGCGATGTCGAGGACGCCCGGGCGGGGGGTGGGACCGGAAGCGATCGTCACCGGCTCAGGCTTCCACGGCAGCAGGAGCCGACCCAGCGCGAGCGGCATCGGTCAGCGCCGCCACTGGAAGCGGCAGCGCGTAGCCGCCAAACGGCAGCATCCGATGGAGCGCGCCGCCGAGCTGCGAACGAAAGCTGTCGAGCCGCTGGTCCGAGATCGGCACGAAGCCGTCGATTTCGATCAGGTTGACGGCACCGCCGGCATGCTCGTACGAGGCAAAGAAGGTGCAATTCAGCCCCAGCGAGAAGAGAATGCGGAAGATCCGGCCGCGGCTGATGCCGGCCGCCGTTTCCGTCGCCAGGAAAGTGCGATCCGCCCCGGTCTCCTGCTGCATCCCGCGTCCGATCGCTAGCGCATCGGCGCCGTCGCTGCGGGCGTTGCCGCGAGCGCCGAACGGCAGGCGCGCGACGACCCGTGGGGCACCTTCATCCTCGGACACGAGTTGACGCCACCAGGGATCGGCCTCGCCCTCCTGCGGCATCGGCAGCACGCCGATCGAGGCTTGGCCCTCGCTGACCGCGCGGATCACCTGACCGGTCGATCGATAAGCCGACATCGGCGTGTTGCTGCCATAGTGGTCGCGCGCTAGATCCCAAAGGCCCTGCTCTTGGGCCGGCGCATAGACCGCGACGGCAAACGGCGACTGCAGCCGCACCGTCGCCGCGAGCATCTCGCGCCACATCCGAACGAGGGTTGCCACTGGAAAATCCCCGTGGTGCCGACCGACAAGGCGGCGGATGATCTCGGCCTCCCGGGCTGGCTGGAAAGCGGCGAGTCGGCCGTCCCGCTTGCTCGCCGCCACCATAGAGATGATCTTCGCCCGTTCGATCAGCAGGTCGTGCACCTTGTCATCGATCTCATCGAGGCGGTGGCGCAACTCTGCGAGATCGGACGGTGTGGCGCGCATGGTCTCGTTTGCTCAAAGGGGCTGATAGTACTAGAGACGGGACCGGGCGAAATCAAAGAAAACGTTGACATGGCTCACCTCAGATCCCTACCTAGCGCCCCCAAGTCGAGAACCGGGGGCCCCGCGCTTTACGAGGCGCGGTCGGCCGCCCCGCAACCACCTCGGTCGAGATGTCGACATTGATCTCGCAGCGCCTGCGGTCACGACCCGACCAGGAGTGGCCCGGCCATCGTCTGCTTGTGCACGAGCCGTTGCGGCTCGACTGCGGGGTCGATTTCGGCCCGTTTACGATCGCGTATCAGATCTACGGCACGCTCAACCCCGATCGCACCAACGCCATGCTGGTCTGCCACGCGTTGACCGGCGACCAATACGTCGCCGATCCGCATCCGATCACCGACAAGCCGGGCTGGTGGGAAACGATGGTCGGCCCCGGCCTGGTGCTCGACACCGAGCGGTATTTCGTCATCTGCGCCAACGTGCTCGGCGGCTGCATGGGGACGACCGGGCCGCAGGACATCAATCCCGCGACCGGCGACCCTTGGGCGTTGTCGTTTCCGGTAATCACCGTGCGCGACATGGTCCGCGCCCAGAAGCGGCTGCTCGATCATCTCGGGATCGACAGCCTGTTCTGCGTGACGGGCGGTTCGATGGGCGGGATGCAGGTGTTGCAGTGGGCGGCGAGCTATCCGGAATGCGTGTTTGCCGCAGTGCCGATTGCGGCCGCGGCGCGCCACTCGGCCCAGAACATCGCCTTCCACGAAGTCGGGCGCCAGGCGATCATCGCCGACCCGGAGTGGTGCGGCGGGCGTTATCTCAGCCTCGGCCGACGGCCGGTCCGCGGCCTCGCGGTCGCCCGCATGGCAGCCCACATCACCTATCTTTCGGAGCCGGCGCTGCACCGTAAATTCGGACGCAACCTGCAGGATCGTCACGCCGTCACCTATGGCTTCGACGCCGACTTCCAGGTCGAAAGCTATCTGCGCCACCAAGGTAGCACGTTTGTCGACCGCTTCGACGCGAACTCCTATCTCTACATCACCCGGGCGATGGATTACTTCGATCTCGCCGCCGAGCACGGGGGATCGCTGGCGAACGCCTTCAAGGGCACGCCTTCGCGCTTTTGCATCATCTCTTTCACCAGTGACTGGCTGTTCCCGACATCGGAGAGCCGAGAGCTGGTCCGGGCGCTCAACGCCGCGGCAGCAAATGTCAGTTTTGTCGAGATCGAGACCGACAACGGGCACGATGCGTTCCTGCTGCACGAGCCCGAGCTGTTCGAGACCCTGCGCGGTTTTTTGACCGGTTGCGCCGAACACCGCGGGTTGACCCGATCGTGGTGACGGCGGTTCCGGATGGAGGCGCCCCGCTGCGACCGTGTGCGGTTGAAGCGCGTCCCTCGGTCGGGGGCGGTGCGGCCACCGAACTGCGCCACGATCTGAAACTGATCGCCGAGATGATCGAGCCCGGCGCGCGCGTGCTCGATATCGGCTGCGGCGACGGCGCCCTGCTCGCCTATCTCGTTCGTCACAAGGGAGTCGACGGCCGCGGCATGGAGCTCAGCCAGTCGGGCGTCAACGCCTGTGTCGGCCACGGCCTTTCGGTCATTCAGGGGGACGCCGATCGGGATCTCGCCGCCTACCCTACCGGCGCCTTCGACGTCGTCGTGCTGAGCCAAACCCTGCAGGCGACGCGCGAGCCGCGCAAGGTGCTCGAGACCCTCGTCCGCATCGGTCGGCGCGCGATCGTCTCGTTCCCGAATTTCGGCTTTTGGCGGATCCGGCTTAACCTGCTGGTCTGTGGCCGTATGCCGATGTCGCCTCTCCTCGCGCATCCGTGGTACGAAACCCCCAATATTCATCTCTGCACGATCCGCGACTTCGTTGCTATGTGCGACGAGATCGACGTCCGGGTCGAGCGCAGCCTCACCCTCGACCGTCACGGCCAACCCTATTCCCTCGATCCGCACGGGAGCCTGGCAAATCTGCTCGCCGAGCAAGGCGTCTTTGTCCTCTCGGAGAAGCGAGGCTGAGCGTCTCCCGATCTACTATAAATCGCGGGTGCGGCGCGCCATGGCGTCTTCCCACAGATTGGCGCGGTCGTCATCGAAGATCAGCCTCGGCTCGGCGGGGGTGGTGAACCAGTCGTGGCGGGCGAGTTCGCCCTCGAGCTGACCCGGTCCCCAGCCCGCATAGCCGAGTGCAAAGAGGCTCTTCACCGGGCCCCGATTATGCCCGATGTCGCGCAAGACCTGCCGGTTCGCCGTCATCGCCACGCGTCCATCGACCTCGAGGGTGTCGTCGAGCCGATATTCGACGCTGTGGACAACAAAGCCGAGCTCTTGCTGCACCGGCCCGCCGGAAAAGATCTTGACACTCCCCGAAATGCCCGAGACGTCCTCGCCGGCCGCCTCCAGCAAGCTCGCGATCGAACTCTCGCCGACCGGTCGGTTGATGACGATCCCGAAAGCGCCCTCCCGGTCGTGCCGCACCATCAGGATGACGGTGTGCGCAAAGCGGGGATCGCCGATTGTCGGCGCGGCGATCAGCAGCTGCCCGGTGAGCGGGGCAATTTCGGGCGGCTCGGCGGCCACGGGCCTGAGTAGCATCGCCGCCGCGAAGATCGCTGCAGCCGGAAGCGAGCGAAATATCGTGGTGCGCCGGGAAGGCATGCCGTCACTCGTCTAAAGGCACGGTCAACTTACATCGCCGGTCCAGGAAAGCGATGTTAATATCCCCTCGCCGCAAGCAGGGGGAGCGCCCATGCCGCAAGAGTCCTGGGTCATCACTACGGCGGTCGGGACCGGCGAGCGAGGGTTCGGCGGCGACGGCGGGCCGGCCGCGCGAGCCCAGCTGAACGGGCCCTTCGATGTCGGCTTCGACCCCGATGGCAATCTCTACTTCTCCGACACGTTCAACCACCGGATCCGGCGGGTCGATGCGCGCACCGGGAATATCGCCACTTGCGCCGGCTCGGGCGAAGCCGGCTATTCGGGCGACGGCGGTCCGGCGACGCAGGCTCGCTTCAACGAGCCCTACGGCATCGCCGTCGACAAGGCGGGCAACGTCTATGTCGCCGACCGGCATAACCACTGCGTCCGCCGGATCGACAGCGCCTCGGGTGTGATCACGACCTTGGCCGGAAACGGCTCGGCGGGGTTCAGCGGCGACGGTGGGCCCGGGCCGCAAGCGGGGATGGTCGAGCCGAACGGTTTGGCGCTCGACCTGACGCAGCGACGGCTATTTGTTGCCGATGTGGCCGACCACCGCGTCCGCGTGGTCGATCTCGTCTCGGGCACGATCTCGACCTTCGCCGGCACCGGCGAGGCGCAGCACAGCGGCGACGGCGGCCCCGCGAGCCGTGCGGGCGTGTTCGGCGCCCGTGCCGTCAAGGTGGCCCGCGACGGCACAGTTTATATCCTCGAGCGGCAAGGCAGCACGCTGCGCGCCGTCGATCCCGGCACCGGGGTCATCAACACCGTCGCCGGCACCGGGGCGCGCGCCTATACCGGCGACGGCGGCCCGGCGCGGGATGCAGTCTTCGACGCGCCCAAGGAATTCACGCTCGACCCCGGCGGCGACATTCTGATCGTCGATACCGAGAACCACGCGATCCGCCGCATCGATGCCGCAAGCGGCATCGTCGAGACGATCGCCGGCGGGCGCAAAGGCCCCGAAGGAGACGGCGGTACCGCGACCGCAGCCGGTCTCGGCCGCCCGCACGGCGCCGTCGTCGGACCGGATGGCGCGATCTATATCGGCGACACCGAGAACCACCGCATCCGCAAGCTCGTCCGCCAAATTTGAGCCTCCAGCACCTCCTGTTTTTGCAAGCCGCGCCACCTCGTCAACGCGCTGCGCCGGGATTTCGATCTGCCCGGCGCCCCGATCCGAACCCCGCCGGTGGCTTCCCGGCGCCTCCCTCAGAGCAGGGAGAGAAATCGATTTGTCCCTGCGAATCGCCGAACAAATCGACGATAAAGCCATCCATATCAAATACTTAGACACCAAATTGCGGGCTCGGCCAGCAGGGAGGCGATTGCCGGTCCTGAGGGAGGCAGCAGGGAGACTTGACGAGGGCATGGTCATCGGCTTGGAGCAAAGAGAAAATTGTTAAAATCCATGTTTCTTATATCGAAATATAGAGCAACCCGCTACGCCTTCACCCAGGCATTACCGAGGGTAGAGCGCCGCTGGCCGATCCCCCGCAATCGGTGATCGCCGCCGGGTAGCGGCTATAACCTGGCGGCGCCCGCCGACTACCGACTCGGCCCGGCACGTGAGATGCCGATGGCGAGTTCGTTTCGCGCACAGTGCGAGAGCCGCCTCTCTCGCCCTGAAAATACACGCGAGATTCAGGTGCTAGCCCAACCCAGAGTTTAGAATGCCTTGAAATCGGCGGGTTCCCGCCATCGGTCCAGCGTGCCATCGCTCCACGGTCAAATTGATCAAACGTCCACGCACCGTACCAGGTTATTCCGATTTTGTCAATCAGCTTGGCAGCCGGTCGATATTCACGGCTGTCCGGTTCGGCTTTTTGCTGCACCTATACGAAGGTGCAGAAGACACTGGCACCACCTTTGGTCCCCCGTGGCCGGACTTGTTCCGGCCACCCACGTCTTCGAACATGGCTCTATCGGCGGCCGGGAAGGCGTGGATGGCCGGGGCAAGCCCGGCCACGGGGATCTCGGGTTGTATCCTGGGCATTGCAAACAACCGATTTTGCTCAACGGCCAGCCGTGGGCCGAGCCCGGCCAAGGGGATTCCAGGTTGTATCGACCGTGCTACAAACAACCGTCTTTGCTCAACCGGTGCCGCGACGCCGCCTGTCCTCGGTGCTACCGCTAGTAGGTTGAAGGCCAAGGGTATATCGTCGTTGATGGAGGTTCGTAGCTCCTCGAGCATTGCGCCGCCTAGGCCAGGAGAACCATGCCGTACATTCAGATTTCGGACGATGTCCGATCGCTCGCCGGCGCCGGCACATGACCGCGACGCTCGACAGCGCGGTAGCCGATCTGCAACGCGACAACGCGGAGCTCCGACGGCAGCTCGACGCGTGCCGCGCCGAGCTGGCCGCGCGCAACAGCGAATACGGCGAGCGGATCGAACATCAGTCCGCCACGATCGACGTGCTCAAGGCGATGTCGGCCTCACCGGGCGATCCGCAGCCGGTGTTCGACTTGATCGTCCGCAGGGCGCGAGATCTGTGCAACGCCCCGAACGCTGGCTTGTTCGAATTCGATGGTGAACTCGTCCATCGCCGATCATCAGTTGGCCACGAGGCATATGCCACGCCCGACGCAAGGGAAGCCTACGAGCGGCTGTTTCCGATGGTCCCGACGCGCGGTTCCATGACTTGCCGCGCGATCCTCGACCGGCAGACCATTCATGTGCGCGACATGGCGACCGTATCCGGCGTTAGTGCCGCCGTTCGCAATCTCGGTCACAAGTCTCAGATATCGGTGCCGCTGTTGCGCGACGGCGCGGCCATCGGCGCGGTGGTGCTGTATAGCGGGGAGACCGGCGGCTACTCCGACAGCCAGGTCGCATTGCTGCAAACCTTCGCCGAGCAGGCGGTGATCGCCATCACCAGCGCCGAGACCTACCGCGAATTGCAGCAGCGCACCGGCGATCTCCAGGAGTCGCTCGAATACCAGACCGCGACCAGCGACGTGCTGAAGGTCATCAGCGGGTCTACCTTCGATATCCAACCGGTGTTCCAGACTATCGTCGAGACCGCCGCGCGGCTGTGCGACGCCGATCAGGCGGCGATCTACCGCCGTGACGGCGAAGTCGCCCTGTTGGCGTTGAATTTCGGGTTTCCAGCGGAGTACGAGGCCGCCGTCGTGGCGGTCGGGACATTTCCACTGGGCCCGACCCGGCTGGAAACCCCGCTCCGGGCAATGCTGGAGGGCGACCCGGTGCATGTCCACGATGTGGCCGCCGTTCCAGGTTATTCGGAGCTGGCCATCAGGCTCGGCAAGGTGCGGACCTCGCTCGGCGTGCCTCTTATGCGCGAGGGCAGGGCGATCGGCTCCATCCTCCTCGCGCGCCAGCGGGTCGAGCCGTTTACCGACCGCCAGATAGAGCTTGTCAGCGCATTCGCGGATCAGGCGGTGATCGCGCTGGAGAACGCGCGGCTGCTCGGCGAATTGCAGCAGCGCACCGCCGACCTCCAGGAATCGCTCGAATACCAGACTGCGACGAGCGACGTGCTGAAGGTCATCAGTCGTTCGACCTCCGATGTCCAACCGGTGCTGGACACAGTAGTAGAAACGGCCCTCCAGCTTTGCGGCGCCGATCTCGCATCGATCACAATACGCAGGGGTGAGGTCTACCGCCATGTGTCGCACTCAGGATTCGACGCCGAGTATTGGGACGCCTTGCGCCAGCGAACCGTTGTCCCCGACCGCGGCAGCATGGCCAGCCGGGTGCTGCTCGAAGGCAGGGTCGTGCATGTCCCGGACATCCGCGCTGACCCTGACCACGCGAGGCCCGAGGCTGTAAGAGCCGGGGTACGTACCGGACTCGGGGTGCCGCTGCTGCGCGAGGGGACCGTGCTCGGCACGATTAGTCTCGGGCGGAAACAGGTCGAGCCGTTTAGCGAACGGCAGATCGAACTGGTGCGCACCTTCGCCGACCAGGCGGTGATCGCGATGGAGAATGCCCGGCTGCTCGGCGAATTGCAGGCCCGCACGCGCGACCTCGAAGAGTCGCTCGAATACCAGACGGCGACCAGCGAGGTGCTCAACGTCATCAGCCGCTCGACCTCCGATGTGCAACCGGTACTGGACACAGTGACCGAAACCGCCGCGCGGCTTTGCGCCGCCGATTCCGCAACGGTCTTTTTACGCGAGGGCGAGGCCTACCGCCGTGTGTCGTCCTCCGCCGCCAAAATGGAACCCGAGTATTGGGCGATCCGGCGCCAGCAAATTATTGTCCCCAGTCGCGACAGCGTCGTCGCGCGGGCGGCGCTCGAAGGCAGGGTCGTGCATGTTGCGGACATCCTCGCCGACCCGGACTACGCGTCGCCCGAGGCTGCAGCGTCCGGGCGACGCACCATCCTTGGAGTGCCGCTGCTGCGCGAGGGGGCCGTTCTCGGCACGATTGGTCTCTCGCGGAAGCGAGTAGAGCCGTATACCGAGCGCCAGATCGAACTGGTGCGCACCTTTGCCGACCAGGCGGTCATCGCGATCGAGAATGCGCGGCTGCTCGCTGAATTGCAGGCGCGCACCGACGAGCTGACCCGCTCGGTCGCCGAACTGCAGGCGCTCGAAGAAGTGCTGCGCGCGGTGAATTCCTCGCTCGACCTCGACACCGTGCTGGCCACCATCATCAGCCGGGCAGCGCAACTCTCGCAGGCCGATGAGGGCACGATCTACGAATTCGACGAGACCGAAGAAGTCTTTGTGCCCAAATCCGCCTTTGGCATGAGCGCCGAGCGGGTCGAGGCGCTTCGCGAGCGACGGGTTCGATTGGGCGAGACCCATCTCGGCCGCGCCGCGGTAGAGCGCGCGCCCGTGCATGTCGAGGACGTGCAGCAGGATCCGACGAACCCCGATGTCGGTGCATTGCTGGAAGGCATCCATGCCGTTCTGGCGGTGCCGCTGTTGCGCGACGACAAGGTCGTCGGCGGGCTGGTGATCCGCCGGCGCACGGTCGGCGGCTTTGCCCCGACCATCCCGACCCTCTTACAAACCTTCGCCGGACAGGCCGTGCTGGCGATCGAGAACGCGCGGCTCTTCCAGGAACTCGCCGCCCGCAGCGAGGAAGCGCGCCGCGCGCGCACCGCCGCCGAGGCCGCACTCGCCGATTTGCGCCGCGCCCAGGACCGGCTGATCCAGGCCGAGAAGATGGCCTCATTGGGTCAATTGACCGCCGGCATCGCCCACGAGATCAAGAACCCGCTCAACTTCGTCAACAATTTCGCCGGCCTCTCGGTCGAATTGCTCGACGAGCTGAAGGAGGCGGCGGCGCCGGCCGTCGCCCAACTCGGCGACGACACCCGCGCCGAGATCGATGAAATCGTCGGGATGCTGACCGGCAATCTCGAAAAGATCGCCGAGCACGGCAGGCGGGCCGACGGCATCGTCAAGAGCATGCTAGAGCATTCGCGCGGCGGCACCGGCGAGCTCCGGGAGGTCGACCTCAACAATCTGGTCGGGGAGGCGCTCAACCTCGCCTATCACGGTGCCCGCGCCCAGGACCAGAATTTCAACATCACCTTGGAACGCGAATTCGCGCCTCGTATCGCTCCCATAGAGCTGGTGCCGCAGGACGTGACGCGGGTGTTGCTCAACCTCTTCGGCAACGGCTTCTACGCCGCCGCCAAGCGCCGGCACACCGAGCCCGATTTCAGACCGGCAGTGAGGGTGACGACGCACGATTTCGGCGAGGCGGTCGAAATCCGCGTGCGCGACAACGGCACCGGCATTGCCCCGGACATCAGGGACAAATTGTTTCAGCCGTTCTTCACCACCAAGCCGACCGGCGAAGGCACCGGCCTCGGCCTCTCGATCAGCTGGGACATCGTGACCCAAGAGCATGGCGGCACGATCGAGGTCGACAGCCGCCTCGGCGAGTTCACCGAATTCACGATACGCCTGCCGCGCACCCGCCAGTTGACAACAACAGAGGCCGCGGCATGACTGCTTCAACGAGATTGCTTCGCTTCGCTCGCAAATGACGAGAAAGGCCATGTCATTGCGAGGAGCGGAGCGACGAAGCAATCTCGGAGATGACGGCACAGCGCGTGCCGCGTCCCCATACCGCTTTGCAATGCTGATTAGCTCTGACTAGAACGGCCGTGGTCAGGGGTCGGCAATGGACACTTGGAAGCTTCAGGATGCCAAGGCCCGATTCAGCGAAGTCGTCGACCGGGCGCTTGATGACGGGCCGCGGGTGGTGACCCGGCACGGCGAAAGGAAGCCGGTATAATTCGACGGTGATCGGGTAGGTCGGTTCGGGGGCAAATTTTGTCGCCCCTTCTCGGGCGGGCGAATGGCGGCTTCTGAAGTGATTACACGAACGGCCGAGATCTCGGATTTTGGACGGTCG
>Ga0210410_10002258_pt1 | contig 17433 bp, 24 predicted proteins | sample IncBWC4MmetaG_FD_161058 | JGI IMG/M metagenome (GOLD analysis project Ga0210410, IMG submission 161058) | Forest soil microbial communities from Barre Woods Harvard Forest LTER site, Petersham, Massachusetts, United States - Inc-BW-C-4-M | ecosystem: Environmental > Terrestrial > Soil >... | reverse complement strand
CGCGCAGCGTGTATTTCTTGCCGTCGATGGTGACCGGTGTGGTCGCCACGGTTGTCGATAGGACTAGGTCTTCGCTCATGGGTGTGTTTATTCGGGTGTGTGGTTGGTGTTTACGAGCCAGCGACGTAGACCGGGGCCGTCTCAACATTGGACGCGTTCAGCAGCGTCGGCATGATCGAGATGTCCGCCTCGGGACGTGCGCCTTCCTTGATCGCGGAAGGTGTGAAGGAATCCAGGAATCCGTAGAACGCGAGCGTCGAGCTGTCGGGGAACGTCATCGTGATCAGCTGATTCCGGCCGAGCGCGCCAGCATCGCACTGGGCGAAGATGTCGGGATCGTATGCCACTTTGATCTTCGCGCCCGTGAGGGACTTGAGGATCGCGGCAGCAGCGGTGCGCCACGCGGTGTTCCGCATGGTGGTGAGGTCGATGCTCTTGCCGATCTGCATGGCAGGAGGGGTGACCTCAATCTCGTAGAACTTCAACGTGCTGTCCGTTGCAAACGAGATGATTGTTTGATAACCGTCGTGTAGGAACATTGTGATATCTCCTGATTATGTTTTTGTTTCGGACTAAACTGGATCGCAAGTGAAGGTCGCGTTGAGTGCGAAGAACCACCGGCGCTTGGTGCTCTCGGTGATTGGTTCCTGTCCCATGGGCAGCGGTGAACCGCGCGTGATTGCTGGAATGGTGTAAAAGTGGGATGTGTCGGTCTGCACCGATTGACTGACAACCTTGTCCAAGGCCAGCATGATTGCATCCAGCTGCTGCCACCCACCGTTGTAATCGGTGCTGGTCGCACGCACTTTGATCTGCACGCCGAATCGCTCGAGGACTAGACCGCTTGCCATGTCGCGTCCTTCCTTAATGCCGGGCATGTCACGTATTGACACGCACTCATCTGGCACGTTGTCCCCGTCAGGCATCGATCCTATGTAGCAGGGCCACATGCCAGTCGAACCGGGTAAGACAACCACACCCTTGCTCCTGAGCAGGGCAGCCAAGATGAACGCCGGGCTTTGAGTCAACGGGGTCATATTGCAGCTCCGGCCATGATGCTCAGGAACTCACCGCGGTGCTCGATTGCGGGACCGATCAGGAACTTGGCCTTCTGATTCGCACCACGAGTATGGAATCCTTTGTCCCCCGCAGCGATCTGCGCCGCGTACTTCTGGTTGTAATCCTCGCCGTGAGCGGCGTCCATGTTCTCGTGGACGTAGATGGCATAATTGGCGGTGTATCCAACATCCACCGTGGCGAAGAATCCCTTGCCCTGCAAGCGCGTGTAGGCACTCCCGCGGAGGTTGCCCTTGTCCACGGGCACGATCAACTGACTGTAGCGCTGCAGCAGCAATCCGCACTTCGTCAGGCCGCGCTCGATCTTCCCACCAATTTGGTCATTGGCGTCTCGGACCCCTTTGATCAGGTCCTCCATTCCTGTGAGTTGTGCTATGAACATCAGAGGTAAGCGGTGAGTAGCGTCTCGCTGTTCCGAATGTTGGGCAGCTGGTTGAAACTCTTGATCTCCCACACGCCTGAGTTCTTCTTGGGCACGGACAAATTGGTCAGCGTTGTGATCGCCCCAAGTCGAAGGAGGTCACCCTCCTTCATAACACGATCAACATACACGCGAGAAGTTGACCTTTGGGTGCTGCCGTCCTTGGCGATGTACTCGGATACACTGTCCTCCCAGCGGCACTTGATTTGCACAGGTGCACCCCACACAGGCTGACCAAACGCATCGGGCGCGGCGGATTGTCCCCACCACACGGCGACTTGCTTCCTCATTCGTGTGATTATGCTCATGGGCAGTAGCCCGAAGTCTGACAACGCGGTTGGTACCGGCCCTCATGCGACCCCAGCGAGAATATACCAATTGGCAGGTCGCGCATGAACTGGGGCTTGTTGTTCTTCGCAGCGAGTCCACCCAGCGTGTCGATTCGCATGGCGTTCTGTCCGTACTGTGAACCCTCAAACCCAGTGCCGACAAACTTTTGGAACGACTGCCTGACCGAACCGGCAGCTTCCATCTGCACCCTCGGGTCGAGCGTGCAATAGAAGTGCGCCGTCAGCCACCTCTCAATCAGCTCCAAACGTGCGGGTGTGTACGCCTGAGAGGGTCGCATCTGCTTGTTGCCCGTGGTTCCGTTCCATGGTGTGCAGCACTCGGTGACGAGTTCATTGGCCACGTCTATGAAAGGATTGAGTCCCGAGAAGTCAGTGAATACGAGAGTGGGATCCGTCTCAATGATCCCCGCAACTGCCACCCCCGTTGTGCGTCCTGGAAAGCTCATGTTAGTCCATGAATAGTTTGGATGCGGGCACGGGCAATTCCTTGAACGGGAACTGAGTGTACGCCGACTCCGGGTTGCAGTTGAAAATCTCCGTACCAGGAAACACCTGCTGGTACGTCTTCGCGAGCTTGTCGAACCCACGGTAGAACTTCTCGTAGACTCGCTGGTTGGGCGGTTCAATGACGCGGTTGTGCCAGTTCGATTCCCGCTCAAGTCCCAGCTTGCCGTCAAACCCAAGCAGGAACACCCGCTTGGCTCCCATCAGGAGTGCGAGGTGGATGGCACTTGTCCCGCTGCAGCACCCGTAACCGAAGTAAAGCGAGTCGCCCTCAGCAGTCATTTCCGTCTCATGGCGGGCCATCTTCGAGATGAAGTGGATGTTCTCGTTGATGTACTCGCATTGAGTCACCACACGACCATCGAAGTTCTTCAGCTCGTCAGCGTACTTGTTGAACCAGTGCTGATCCGAGAAAAGGCAGATGGAGCAAACTCGGCTTCCGAGCGTGAAAGCCGAGTTGCATCCAATTGTGTGTTCGCCTTCGATCAGGCCCCAGTCAAATCCCTTCAATGAGGGACCACCGCCAATTATGATGGCGTCCTGACCCTCCCATTCGCGCTCTGGTTTCCAACGGGGCATCGGCCGGCGTTGTTAGGCCAGATCGGCCACGTACTGCTCGACCTCCGACTTCTTGATCGCCTTGGCGTTTGCCGCCCTGGTGGGATTGTCCTTGTCGGCGACGAAGTAACCTTCATCCGTCTTCGTGACGACGAAGCCCAGCTTCTTGGCCTTGGGGAACTGATCGGTTGCATCCTCCCCGGCAGGCATCGTAGTGCCCTCGCCAGCGTCGGGTGCCGACGTTTCTGCCTTGGGGGGCGTGGTGACCGCTGCCGGAGTCTTCACGACTGCAGCTGCGGGGGCCGGCGGTGCCGGCTGCTCGACCTGGATTTCCTCGAACTTGTTCGGGAATGCCGCTTTAAGGTCGACGCGTGTCTTGACGACGCTGCCGACGGCATAGACGTTGGGATCAACGTCCGCATTAGTCTTGGCCTTCATCTCACCGGGCACGTTGTGGTGGTGAACGCCGGCCAGTACCTTGAATCCTCTGAGCTTACTCATATGGGTGTCTTTCTTTTGTGTGGTTTATCTAACGAAAATGAAAACTGGAGGGGCCGCGAGCGCCCCTCCAGATTACCATGAAACAGCGTCCGTCCGACGCTAATTCAATCAGACCGCGTTGCCGTGCACCAGTCCGGTGTTGCCGTTCACGTCCGCACGAACCTGCGGGACCATGATGGCCATGACCTTGTAGTGCATCTCGAGGCCACCCTCGGTCTGCCACTGGACCGTGGTGAAGTCCAGTCCGACGATTTCGCGGATCACGTCCGAGGACTGCTGGACGAGCAGCATCTGGTAGCCGGTCAGGTAATCCAGGGCACGAATGTCCAGGATCCCATCGATCTGCTTCAGACGCTCGCGGAGCGTCACGTCGCCCTTGGTCGTGCTGTAGTCATTGTCCAGGTACTGGTCCCAGGACGTTGACGCGTACAGGATCCACGGGCCGAAGTGGACAGCCGCCTGGCTGGCCTGCTTCATCGCGAGCACTTCGTTCAGCGTCGTCCTGGCCGTCCAGGAGGTGTGCGTCGGTGCCGTCATCGTGTACGTCAGGCGCTGCGGGAACGTGGTCGCCCCGTAGATCGTGCCGCCACCGAATGAGAAGTTGCCACCGGCCCAGTTGCCAAGCGCCAACTGTTCGGCGGTCTCGGCGACACGGCGGGCGGAAGCCTCTGCCATCGATGTGTCGAGCGGTGTTGACGACTCACGGCTGACCATGATCTGCCTCGCTGAGAAGCTGAAGTCCGAATGGATCAGCGGCAGCGGGACATTGGTCAGTGTGTATTCCTGGCGGTCGCCCTTGCCCTTGTCGAGACCGTCCATGCTGACACCCGCCGTGCCCGGGTCGGTGCTCGACTCCGTGCTTAGGACGGTCTTGCTCAGGCCGTTCGGGATGGTGTACTGCAGGCCACCGGCGCGAAGGTCGGCGACGAACCGCAGACGACCACGGGCTGCCTTCAGCACCGCGGTGTCAAGTTGGCGCCAGTCGTCGTACCGCAGGGTTGCCGAAGCGTTGCGAGCGAGAGCCGCGCGGGGCGTGATCTTGCCCGTCTTCGGGTCCTGGTGGTTGACGGTGATGTACGTGCGTCCGTCCCTGCCGAGGTAGGGGCGAAGCACACGCGGGTCGAAGCCCGAGTTCATCAGCCGCGTGGCCGTGTTCCCGAATGCCTGACCGTTGAGGATGTAATCCAGGTTCTTGATCATGTGTATTCTATTTTACTGAGTTGATGTTGAACGTGGATCAGTACACGAACACGGCACTGCGCGTGTTCACGGCACCGGTTGCCGAGAGGTCCAACGCCACATCGCACTCGCCGATGATGGTGTGGAACGTCGACCCCGAGGTGTGTGAGGACGCCTTCTCAAGCGTTCCGTCGCCCGCGCTGATCAGCTGGTCGCCGACCGCGTAAGCAACGCCCGCTTTCAAGATGGCGTTCACCAGATCGCCCGGGTGGGCGATGAAGATGGGAATCAGCGCGCCTGAAGCGTACTGCGTGTCCACGCTGTTGGGCGTGCCGCTGTTGAGCGAGTACAGACCTTCCTCCTCAGCGAACCAGCGGGAGGCGGGACCGCCGACCGTTGCGTGAGGAGCGACCTGATTGCTAGAGTTCACCGCGAGCAGATGCCCGGGGTAAATGCTACCGTTCGCTGCAATACGCTCGCAACGTTCGCGCTGCGTCTGCAGTTTGATTGTCCGCGGCTTTTGCGGAGTGGGAAGTCCTGACATGTTGGTTTATCCTTGTTGATTGTTTCTGCGTGATTGGTTTCGATCAGGCGGAGACTTTGGCCTTCTCGGTCTCAAAGTTCATCACCGGGGCGTCCAGGACTTCGCCGGCACCTTCCTCGCTGTTGCGAGCGGGAGCGGCTTCGCCCTGACCGTCGTAGCGCACGGCACCGAACGAGCGGTCCGGCGTGGCGATGGCAGCGAACTTGCGGAGCTGCGGGAGCGTGAACGCGTCGAGTTCCTCCTGTGTGAACTCGTTGGCGTCATTGGCGAGGATGTCCTCGCACAGGCGCTTGCGTTCGTTCGAGGTGATGTCCCGGGCGTTCCGGAGAATCTCCTGCACCTCCTCGGGCGCATCGGCGAGATACTCGTTGAACGTGGCGCGCTTGGCCCGGTTGGTCTTGAACGCGTCGGGCGACGGGTCCTCACCGACACCGCGCTTGCCCTTGCCGCCGGCTCCCTTGCCACCCTTGCCGTTGTCCTCGCCGCCGCGGTTGTCCTCCTGGTTGTCGTCCTGCTCGTCGTCACCCCCGTCAGAGGGGTCGCCCGCGCCGGTCGTCTTTGCGTTCTTGGTCGCTTGATCGTGAAGCGTGCGGACACGCTTCTCGGGAAGTCCTTCAAGGAACTTCCGTTCGCCTTCCTCCCAGCCGTGATTCTTGATCAGGGCGTCAATGATCTGTTTCTTATTCATGTTCTTGGTTGTTTCCGAAGACTCTTCCGAATCGTTGGTTGTGGCGGGTTCATACGTAGTGACGCGAACCACCGCCTCTGGCTCGCCCTCCAAAGTAACGGATTTGTTGTCCTTGGAATAGTCGTGCGAGTAAAGCTCGCCTTTGTAGGAATACACAAAGTAATCCTCGAAGACATCGCATACCCACGGACTGCACATCATGGGATCACAGTCCAGTTTCTCGCAAAGTGCAGTGCTCAACGCTGAGCGCGTGTCGTCAAATGACAGCTCGTTGGTCGTGGCTGAAAGTTCCTTGGCGATGCCGTCGTGCATCTTGGCAGCGGTGTCGTGGTACGCTGTCATCAGGTTTCCCTTCCCGTCATTTGCCTTGCGGTGTGCAGACGATGCGACGCGGTGGGCGATGGCAGCTCCCTTGTGCGCGACTGACGACTGTGACTTGCGCGTCATGGCGTCGTTGGTGCGTTCCGTTGCGGTCGCTGTGGCAGCATCACCCCCCGTCATGCTCGACGCGACCTCCCCGCTGCCCGTGGTAGACACCTGACCGGCGGCGCGCTTCTTGTCCTGGTTGTCGTCCGAGTCATCGTCCTGTGTGGGGTCGGGTTTGAAATTGGAATCGCCCGTCACATCGTTGGCGAGGACGCGAGCGCACATCTCACTGACGAACTGCTCAAGCTTCACCAGGTCACCCTTGGAAATGTCCTGCTGGCCGAGCGCGTTGCCGATAAGTGCAGACACGAGAGTATTCTTGGTGGGCGTCTTGCTGGCCGCACCGGCTTCAACGGCCCATGCTTTGTGGTCGGACGCTTTGGTGTCATGCCACTTTGAGTGGGCATCGTTGCCGTCCTTCTTGAAGGCGGCGGAAGCGGCCTTGTGCGCCTTGGCAGCATCCTCATGCGCCTTCTGCTTCCCGCTAATCACCGCCCATGCACCCTTGCGAATGGCGGACGATGACGCCGTGGCAGCGTTGTTGTCCTTGCTGTCATCGTTGTTCTCCTCAGCGTCGGGTTTCCCCTTCGCATAGTTGAGCAGGATGTCCACCTGCTCACTGTTCAACGCGGCGCTGTTGCGGATGAACCCCGCACCGTCTTCGATGCTACACGCTCCCTTCTTGTCGGGCAGGAGAGCAAGGTGATCAGGACGATAGTTGCGTGCAATGGCGTTGTACGCCTCGCCACCGTATTCACCGGGCGTTTCCTCCTGGTCGGTGTAGACCCCGGTGGACAGCTCCATCATTTCCTGATTCTCAATGGCCTTCATGACCCGATCATCCACCTTGTTGGCGCGTTCCTCTTCAATCCAGGCTTCGGCCTTCAGCCTGCCCGTCTGATCAAAGGTGGTGTTCATAATCACACCGATCTTGTAATTCTCGGCGATCTCAGGGTCGCACGCGCTGACACCCTCACCGTTCTTCTCGGGGTGGTACACGACCACGGGCTTCATGTTCCAAACCTGCGGGGTCTTGCCGAGCTCGTCAGCCGGGTAAAGCAACGGTCCCTGACTGCCCGCATGGACGCCCTCGGTGAGCATCACCATCGGTACCGCCGTGTATTCACGGCCCTCCATCGTCTCATGTCGTATGAGACGCGAGTTCGTCTTCAGGGCGAACCGGACTGACTGCCGCACGTTTTTGGTCAACGTCGGCGAACTGTCTTTGTTCGTGACAAGGGTAGACTGACGTGCGGGACGCCGAGTCCGTTGTGATCGTTTCATGTGTGAAAAGTGGAGCTGCTGAACACTGCCAAGCTCCGCTTTTCGGATACCCGTTCCTACCGTGGAACGTCAAATATGGGCCTAGGACTGGTAAGTCAATAATAATCCTACCCACTACCGACGCGTCAACCCTGTTTCGCCACCAGGTGACTCTGCTCGGTATTATACCGTATCACCTTTCCTGATTCAATGTGCAGCGTGATCTTACCAAACCACTCCTTGTTCCTGCACGCAATGAGCGTCTTTACGACGACCGCCACGTCCGGTGGCAATGCTGCTATCGCAGCGGCAATCTTTGCTTCGTCACTCATTTCTTTTCCTCCTCCTTCGCTGGTGCAGGTACCGCCACGGGCCTTCGCACGAATATGAAGTTCTTGTAGAGGACTTGCACGATGATCAGTTGCAACGCCATCTTGGGCTCGACCATCTGTTTCCAAAACTCGGTCACCTTCTCAGCTGTGTGGATGATCTCACCCTCAGTGGCGTTCATCGCAGCGACCTGTGCAAGGCCCATGACCTGCTGACCTAGCTTGTTGTGTGTCTCACATATGTCCAGCATGACCTCCTGCATGAAGTCACTGTCAATGGGGATTTCTTTTGCACCCTCGGGTAGCGCACCAGAAGTCTCGGCTTTGGGTTGTTGGACTTGTCCTTTGCGGTTTATTTCATCTATCCCCAGCCCTATCTGATCTTCAGTGGTTCGGAATGCTTCGCAAAGTTGACTCAACGTCATGCGCTTTCGGTTCATGCGGTCGAGTATCTTAAGTTCATCTGAGCTCCATTTTTTGGGTGTGTTCATGTAAGGCGGGTGTTAAGGACGTATTTCTTGCCAAACGCTTTGATGCGTTCCTTTTGAAGGTCGGTAAAGTGAGTGCGAGACTTGTTCGACACAACGAACTCATTTTCCCAGTCAGTGAGTTGGTCGGTGAACGTGGTCATCTCAGCAATGACCTGCTGGCACTGAATGTCAGTTGGGAGAATGCCCTGAGTCGAATGCTGTTGTCCCGTTGGGACTGCAGTTCTAGGAAACATAAGCTTCAGGTATCAGACGTTGTGCTGCGATGTGCACCGCTTCATCCGATGAATGAGAGGGTCGCCACCCGTATGAGTTCATCTTGGTTGCAGTGTAGTTCACGACTGGCACGTCACCGGGGAAACCATGGCGTCCACCTGTGTGATTGAGATAGATGGTTTCATCCATGGGAATCTTGCCAGCTTGCTGCATCTCGTAACACACGATATGAGCAACATCATCAACACTGGTCTGACCATCCGTTCCCAGGTTGTAAACGTCACACTGGCGGCGTTCGCCAGGCGGAATGTTGAAAGCAGTGATCATGCCCCAGATGCAGTCCTCAACTAAGAAGTACGGTTTGCGTCCCTGACCATCGCCCCAAACTTCTAGGATGGGAGTAGATCCCTTTGATCGGTTCTTCAGTTTTTGGATCAGGTCGTAAATGATGCCGTGACCCATCCCACCACCGACCACATTGCCAAACCGGAATATCCATGCGTGGATGTTGTAATGGTGTGCATACACACTGATGAACGCCTCAGCAGCGAGTTTGGATGCTGCGTACAGCGATATGGGAAGCATCGGTCCGTGTTTCTCGGATAGGATGGTGTTGGGTTCATCACCGTACGTTGCTGCGGTCGATGAGAACAGGAGCTCTTTGATGCTCAGGTCCTTCATTGCCTCGAGCACGTTCAGTGTTCCAATCGTGTTGTGCTTGAAGTCGAAATTGTTGTCCTGGCCCTGCATGATCGTATTAGCTGCCAGGTGCCACACAACATCGTGTCCTTTCATCGTGGTGACAAGGTGCATGGGGTCGAGTATGTCACCCTGGATGAATTGGTACCCCGGCGCCATGACAAATCTTTCGATGTCCTTGAACTTGCCGGTCGAGAGGTTGTCAAAGCATGTGACGCGGTGGCTACGCTTGAGCAGTTCCTCAGTCAGTTTGACGCCTATGAAACCGGCACCGCCGGTAAGGAATATGTTTCGGTTCATTTGATAGCTTCCACGCGGAGTGTTTCGATGTTGTCCTGCTCCATCCCTATGGCCTTCCAGTGACCGTCGCATTCCTTTCGGTCACTCTCCTCAACGATGCGGAAGCCCGCTACGGTAAGTAGTTGTTTCAGGAGTGGGAAATTGAACACCATAAGGTGGCCGTGGTTGGTGATGATGTCCACAGCCTTGTCATGACTGAGCCTGCCAATGACAGGCACGCATATGCGAAGCACACCATCGGGCTTCAGGCACCGGTAAGCTTCCTGCATGAACCGAAACCCATCGGGACAGGTCACATGCTCAAGGCAATGCTCAATCAGGATCATCTGAGCAGCACCGTTGACGAACGGCAGACGCTTGGTGATGTCCACATCCCTGTCGAAGTTGGACCAAGGGTATGGGAGCTTGTTGTCACCACATCCCAGGTTGATATGTGATATTCCAAAGCTCATCGGCGTGGTAGTTTGCGGAGACAGAACGACGGGATGTTTTCCCATTCGGTGACGGGTGGTGGGTTGTGCGGGGAGGTGACATATTCGAGCTCCCACCCGTACTTTACGCAGAACTCCATGACCGCGAGCTGCACCCCGCAGTCAGGTGTGTTGTCCACGAAGTCATGGCCCATGATGAACCCACCCGGATACAGCAGGTTGCTCCACAGTTCCAAATCCTGCAGCGCATATCGGCGCAGGTGGTTGCCATCGATGTATGCCCAATGGATGCAGGGCTCCTTGAACGAACGGGCGACATCAGCTGACAAGCCGCGCTTCACAACAGCTCGGCCCGTTGCAATGTCAGGCGCAAGGTCAGTGATTACCCGGTTGTAAGCGTAGTTGTGGGACTTCTCACTGTTGAGCGGGTCGTGTCGGAACTCGTCGTATGTGGCCCACGGATCGACCATGTAAAGTCGCTTGATGGGATATTTCAGCAGTTGACCGGAAAAGTCGCCACAGAACACACCAACCTCCACTCCCGTGGTGTTGGGCTCAATAACAGCTTTGATCAGGTCTTGCCGTGTCGGTAGTATTTTCATCGTATGAGTTCGCGTTTCTTTGCTTCGTTGTATTCGTCTAAAGTCCATTGCTGTGCAGCCCACACAGGAGCTTCCCATGGCAGGGGTCGGTTGCGGTCAAGGTTCCACGGTCCTGACACGCGCACCCTATCGCCAAGGCCTTTCTTCAGGGCGGTGAATTTCTGCTCACCGTATTGGCCCGGGAGGGTGGCATCCTCACCCAGGCTCAAGTACAGCGACACAAAACTGGGTATGAAACTGTGGCGCACCAGGAAAAGGCTTTGCGACGATGTGAGCTTCTGGTGCGGTGGGTTGAGTGGACCCCCTATCGTCATAGTACCATTGCCCATTTCAGCATAGAGCTGATCGATGTACGGCCCGAACGCTAAACAGTCCTGCTCCTGGAAAACAAAGTCCAAACAGTCATTGTAAGCAATTAACGCTGCAGTGAGCATCGCTGACGCCCACCCAACGATTGTGTAGTTTGTCCTACCCTCATGCTTGTCCCTCAGTGAACCCAAGTCCCCCGAACAGGACACCACGAGATTGACATTGCGGTGGAGATAACTTGGACCCATCCCACCCCCGGTAACCACCACCACCCGTTCTGCTCGGTGATGAACATTGCTACCTATGTTGGTTACCCAAGTTTCGCAGAACTGCTCTGGAGGGACAGGGGTCTTTGACTTGTGGCTGTATCCTGATCCAATGAGGAATCGTCGTGTGGTCGGCATAGGTGTGATCGTATCGTCTTTAGGACCTCCTCCACGGAGATCGTGTCCATTGGGTTGTTGGGTGGGTTGCCCAGGTTGATTTTGTTCATGGAGTTCACCTTGTGGCGAAGTCCGGTAAAAGGGTGCTTGCTATCACTCACCACGGCACTTGTGTGGGGTGAGTTACAGAGCAAGCATTGAGGGGACGTTACCCCAAAGAGAACGACGCGCGGCGTCTTCATCGCACCGGCGACATGGCATGGGAAGCTGTCGATACCAACAAACAGCGACGCAGCACCGATCACAGCCCCAAGGTGCAGGAACGTCTGTGTCTTGCCACGCAGATCGATTGAGCAGGGCAGTTTGTAGTTCATCTCCTGACCGACAATCACCACGTGGCGACCCTCGTTGATCAGGATTTGACACAATGCGCGCCAGCGTTCCTCCTTCCAATTGCGACCTTCCCACAAGCCAGGTCCCGGGGCAATCACAACATAGTCGGAGCAATGTATCTCGCGCTTCGCCCAGTCGTAGTGTCCGACGCGAGGAAACATCTCGAGGTCCCGAGCTATCTCACCGCGCTTGAACCCAGCCCCTTGCGCGAAACCATCGATCAGGTGCCACCCGGGCATCTGCTCGTAGTACACCAGGTTGAGGTTGTAGATCGCTGTGGGCTTGTTCGGTCCAATCACACCCAAGCCAGCTTCCACCACCCGGGGGTTGTTCTCGAACACCTCGGGGAACTTGGTTTGGAAGTAAATCTTGCAGCCGGGATTCCTCTCGTGGACTGCTTTGACAACAGCGCTGCACAGCAGCGTATCGCCACGCATGAGGTGACGGATCAGTACGAAGCTTTTGGGTGTTTCATCCATGGACTTTGATCTTGAGATTGTCTGTAAGGTCGTCCTCTTCATCAGCCTCCGGTGCTGAATCGTTTGAGCGGTCAATGCGTCCTTTCTTGTCCACAGGTGCAGGGATCCACGAGCAACGGCAGTTGGGATGGAGTGGGATCAGGCCCCGGGCCTCGTCCACAGTGTATGGGCTGTTGTCTGCACCGTCCTGGCAGTCCTCACACACAGCATCATCATCCGCCGTAGCCCACTCAGCCATCATGCCAAGTGAATCGATGTCGAGCGCGTCAAACGCGTCAAGCTGCCCTTCTGCGTGCGCTCTTACGATTTCAGTACGCGCAATCATGTTCGCACGCGACCGCGTCAGGCCGTCAATCTGGTCGGTCATGTCCTTGGCAATGGTGAGTGGTGCATCACCGTTTGCCATGCCATCGGCTAGGGTCCTGCCAAGTATCTGCTTATTATCAGCAGTAAACCCCTTCATTTCCTCAAACGTGCGTGTCGCTAAGGACTGAATCTTGTCCAGTGTTTCCGGTGAGGAAAAGGACTGTTTGACGAACGCAGCTTCCGATTTGGCGTAAAAGGTAGGGTCGGACACCATGCTATCTCGATGGGAGTCGAGGTAGGCTCGGACAAGACCCTGCTTGTACGCGCTGGTGATATATGCACCAACCCAAGGATTGTCAGGGTCGTTGCCAGCAATAAGCCCCAAAGCGCCGCTGTCCAACTGCTGTTGTAACCAATTGCTGAACGCTTGCTGCTTCTGGGCTGACGTAAGGAACTGGTACTTGTTTGTGGTAAGTGCATTGGCTACGGGTGAACCCAAGCCGAACGAATCGTCCAACCCGACGAGCTTATGGACATGGCCTTTGAAAGCGTCCATCCTCGACTTGATGTCCTGGGTGAAGGCATGGACAATCAGGGTCGTCCGCGTTGGATCAATTCGCATCAATCGGCTCATTGTTTTCCAGGAAATTCAATCACCTCACCCATGCCGTGAGCAATGCGTCCGGCAATCGATTCAACCGTGTCACCGGGCCGCACTTCAATAGCGACCTTTTCGGCGTCGGGCACACCGGCGCTGTCGTCCGACTTAACCATCTCAATCAGCTCGGGTGTGTCATGCTTGAGATCAACAATCACCGGTTGCTTGTGACCGTAGGCTTTCGACTCGACGATCTCAGCAGGTTCCTCAAGTAGGGGCTTCGCGTGCTTGTGGAATCGAATGTCGACCAGCGCCCCCGAAGCGATCATGCCAGCGAACTTGCACTTGATGAGCGCTTGCATCCGCTGGCGGTTGTAAGCTCGCAGCATGTCCTGTTTCTCAGGATCGAGACGAGTGAAGTCCGGGCGGCTGATTTCCTTGCCCTCGGGTGTCCAAATCTTCGTTGCATCGAAGGGCTCTTTGATCAGCCCACCGTACTTGGCAAGCATGTCAGGGGAAGCACCCAGCTTTGCAGCCTCCTCAATCTTCTTCCGACCCTCGTCAATATGACGCTGAAACAGCTCGGGGTCATGCACATCATCAAACGGCCATCCATGGTGAGCTCGCCAGCGTGCCTTGTAATTGAACTCCTCGACGTGAAGGAGGAAGGCCCTGGCAATGGTGCGGTTGTTTATCTCCTTGGGTGCACCAACCTCGGGTGGTGATGCTTCAGCGGTCTTGCGAGCACCTGCAATCAGGTCTCGAGTGGATATTGTGTTCAGGAACTTCTTCCTGTGCTCAAGGTACTCGTTGAGTACGTACTGCGGGTGCTCTCTGTTCCAATTTTTTAGGGTGCGGCTCATATGCTACTATAGTCGTCAGCAGGAAACAAATTCGCCGTCCGTCAAATGACCATGCCAAAGGGTCTCCATCACAGGCACATCTTTGCCCTCTGCATTCTTCTCATACCTCAGCACTCGCTTCTGTTCAATCGATGGAGTTAAAGTGGGCTTATCAGTCTTGCCGTTCCATCCCCAGTATCCGTCAGCATGGGGGCCGATTGCAACGGGCAGGTTTGTAAACCACCCATGTTGGCAGGGCAGGTGCATTGCACAGTACATTTTCCCATCATGTGGGTTAACCTTGAAGTGGAAGTCACCTGGTTGGGATTCATCCAAAGGTGGTTCCTGCACAAGTCGTCCTGGTGTCTTCATGTTAATCAGTCACTGACTGTTTCCGCACCGTTAAGGCCCGTACTTGGTCAGCTTCGATCATTTACTTCCGATCACCTTCCACGAACCAGTACCTCCCGTGAGCTGATCCGCTGTCACGGTGCGAGCAGGAAGACATCCTCTCGACTTGGCGTCCGTAACTATCTGTCTTTGTCTCGTCAGAGGACAGATATAGGACGTTTGCTACAGTTGATGGCTGTCCCGGCTGAGTCCATACGTTTGTTATGATGCCGTTGTGCAGCACGCTGAACTCGTCGACCACCTTGACTGCGTCACCTATCTTGACTACTTCACCGATCATTTTGTGTCCTTGGTTTATCCAATGGCGTGATTGCCAGTGGAAATTCTACTTTTTGACACCCTTACCCTTGGGAAGTTTGTCCTTGCCACCGCTACCACCTTTCTTGTTCCCCTTCTTGTAGAAGGCTTCGATGCGGTCGACAGCTGCTTTTTCCTTGTCCTTCAACGCCGTGGACTGTTGTTCGCCTCCCTTTGTCGGTTTGCGTCCCGCTCCAGCACGAGCACCGCCACGTTGCAGCTCAGTGATTGCTGTCAGGTGACGGTCAGCCTCCGCATCATGCCAGGCCGCTGCGTTCGGTTGGTCATCCTTGAGCAATTCGGATGCCTCGTTGTGAAGGGTTGCGGCAGCCTTGTGGTGTGCAATGTCCTTCATGTGGTCAGCGATAGTGCCCTGCTCAACAGCCTCATTCGACGCAAAGGCAGCCTCCTTGCGCTTCTGCATGATGCGAATGTTCGACACATGTTCCTCCTCATTCTTGACGGGCTTCTTACCACCACTGCCAGGCGTCGGGGATCCCTTAAGCGGTGGTGCTGCGGGAGGGGGCTTTACAGCGCTGGGAATCTTCGACTGTGTCTTACCGGGCTTGGGTTGCTGGTAGGGATTGCCCTGGTTGGGGAAGTTGTCAACTTGAGTGGCCTTTGTGCCACCCTTACCAGCGTTCGGCAGCGGTGACCCACCAGCCGGTGGCGGTTGACCATCAGCACCGGGAGCGTTCGGGTCAGGCTGCGGAGGATGCAGGATGTCAGCCTGTCCACCGTTGCCCATCGTGTTCAGGTACTTCTTCACGTTCGCCATGATGGCGTCCGCTTCCTCGTCCGTGAAGTTCAGGAACATTGTCAGGTACTGCTTCGGTGGCACCAGCACATCGCAACCACCACTGACGTATGCACCCATCGCTTGCGACATCTGGAAGGCGATCTGCGCCTTTTCTGTGTCGCTGGTCGTGTGGGGGTCAGCCCAGTTCACGACCAACCCAGCATCCATGTCGTCAAGCGGGGACAGGATGCCCATGATGATCAGTCGCTCCACAAACGGCGTGATTACGTCCGGGGTAAGGTACTTGGTTTGGCGGTTCGTGACGCGTTCATTCCATGCTGAAGCGTCCTGGTCGGCGGCGAGCTTGGCCTCCTCAGTCCCGATGAACACGCGCCACGGGATCCCCAGTGAGCAAGCGATGGCTTTGATTGCCGTGGTGAAGTGCGCTGTGGGATCAGCGACCTGCAGCGCCATTGATTTGGCGGTGACACCGACAAGTGCGAGGTAGCGCTGCAACCCTGATTGGTACTTCTCGAACTCCTCGCGCATCTCCTCACGGTTGAGGGTTGACACAGCCTGCAGCTCGGGATTGACCTCGAAGCTGATGCCAGGGAAGCCACCCTTGTAGAACATCTCACCGGCGCCTCCTAGCACCTTGCGAAGGTCGACGATGCGGTTGGCGACCGATGCCAACCTTGGCACGCCATACACCTCGCTGCTTTCCTTGTTATCAGCAAGGTGAATCACCCGCGTCCAGTGAACGGGTGTCGGGCTGGTCGGCATGGGTGCCACCGGTTGGATCACCTGCGTGTTGACACCGTACTGGATGAAATTGATGTTGTAGAGCAGCGGACGGCCGTACCTCGGGCTGGTAATGTCCAACTCAAACTTGTTGATTGTCACCGCTGATTCATCGAACACACGGAGGTAAGCGAGCTTCTGCGCTCTGCTGCCCTTGGGGAAGGTGGTGGGCATCGTCCCATCAAGCGGCACACCATCGACCGGTTCAATGAATTGCTTGCCGTCAGTGATACCGAGCAGTATCACACCAAACGTACCAATGCCCGACATGACATCCGCACGCTGCAGGATGCTATACAGTTTGAACTTCTTTTGCAGGGCGTCCCAGTCCTTCTCGAACTGAGTGTCTCCCTCGTCATCCGTCTCAAGGATTTCAGGGTCCTGCTTCCAGCACTCCTCGGGGAAAATCCTGACGACGCGCTTGGCGATGCCCTCGCGGTCGTACATCTGCCGAAGGTACGCAATGGTGAGTATCTCCTCGTACCCGCACTCCTTATCGATGTCCTTGGTCTTGTCGATCAGGTTGCGAAGGAACTCACCACGCGCAAATATGGCGTTTTGAATGAGCTGATTGTCGGTGATCTTCGGCTTTTTCATTATGATGGTACGGTTATTTCGGTCTTCAGCAGTTCAGCCTCAACCTTGTGCCAGTATTCAGTGGTTTCATCCAGGTGCTTGCCGTGTGGACCGCCCTTCCAGGTACGTGCCATGTCCTCATACATGGCAGCCACATTGGGATATACCGTGCCGCGTGTGTAATGAGAAAGGTAGATGCAGCACATCTCCTTGCTTTTCTCCAGGTCAAGTCGGTCATCGGGATGGTACACCTGCCGGTGCATTATCCGATCAATGTCCATCAGCGTACCGAACTTGATCTGCAGGATCCCTAGTTCGCTGTGAGTGCCCACAGCGGTGGGATTGATGTGTGATTCGACAGCGATCAGTGCTGCCAACAGTATAGCAGGAGGCACCATATCATGTCGGATTCACGGCCCCCCTACGACGACGCCCCTGCCCGGAGCGAGTGCGGAGAGGGCGGTCTGGTAGTATTCGTAGGCGCCGATGGAGGGCGTGGGAGGACGGGGGCGGTTCGATAGATCAAGGGGGACAGAGGCTAGCGTTGCATTCGTTCCACCTGCACGGCATGGGGAAGAACTCGACGGAATATTCGCTGAGTTCAATAAAGGGTTCGATGTTGAAAAATTGGCGTCCTGACCCGTTTCAGACTGCCACGTTGCTATGGAAATCCCTCCTGCGCTGCCATTCGTAGAATACTTGAACGCATTGCCGAGCCCGCCA
>Ga0210410_10002257_pt1 | contig 17442 bp, 15 predicted proteins | sample IncBWC4MmetaG_FD_161058 | JGI IMG/M metagenome (GOLD analysis project Ga0210410, IMG submission 161058) | Forest soil microbial communities from Barre Woods Harvard Forest LTER site, Petersham, Massachusetts, United States - Inc-BW-C-4-M | ecosystem: Environmental > Terrestrial > Soil >... | reverse complement strand
TGTGGATTTGCTTCTCACCGCCGCGCTGCTCCACGACGTCGGCAAGCTGGATGAATTGTGCTACGAGCGCGCGGTCAGCTACACCGCCGAAGGCCAGTTGCTCGGCCACATCACGATGGAACTCGAAAGCGTCTCGAAAGAGATGGACGCGATCGAAGGTTTTCCGGAAAAATTAAAAACCGTTGTCAAGCACATCCTGATCAGCCACCACGGCGAATACGAATTCGGCTCGCCGAAGCTGCCGATGATTCGCGAGGCGCTCGCTTTCCACTATATGGATGACCTGGACTCGAAGATGGGAGCGGTTCGCGCGGCCCTGGCGATCGATTCCGGCGAACCGGAGTGGTCCGCCTACAGCGGCGCCCTAGGGCGCAAATTCCTGCGGCTAGACAAATTCCTCAAAGAAGAACCACTCGCGAAGAAGTAAGTATTGAGTGCGAGGGCGAAGCTCTCGCTTTTACAGTTTAAACCTTTTCTCCCAATGTAAATTTTGAGAAGACTTTACGCCTCAAAAGCGGGAGCTTCGCTCCCGCACTCAAAAAGCCTTGCTTTCCCCGTTTCTCACTGCGCCCGCGCGATCACCAGCGTCAGATCGTCCGCCTGACTCGCGCCGCTGAACTGATGCACCCCGTCGAGGATCGCGGAGAGCGTCTGTTTGACCTCGACCCGCGGGTGCGCACGCATGATCTCCAGTAGGCGCGATTCGCCAAACTCCTCGCCATCCTGGTTTGGCGCTTCCGTCACTCCGTCCGTGTAAATCACCAGCAGGTCTCCCGGGCCAAGCGAGACTTTTTTGACCTCGCAGTTCCAATTCGTGAAGAGCCCCAGGACCGTTGCCGTCGCTCCCAACCTGTCGATGTCTCCATTCGCGCGTAGCAGCAGCGGAGGATTGTGCCCGCAATTTGCATAGCGCAGGCAGTGATTCGCGTCGTCGTAGTCGGCGTAGAACAGCGTGGCGTAGCTGTCCTCCGGCGTATTCTCGACGAAAAGTCGATTCACCGACTGCAATAACTGGTGTGGATCTTCCAGCGCCACCATGAACCGGCTGCGAAGATTCGCCTGCAGATTCGCCATCAGCAGCGCCGCGGCGATTCCCTTGCCGGAAATATCCGCCAGCACGATGCCGAGTCGCCCTGTCCCGAGGTCGAGGAAGTCGTAGTAGTCGCCTCCAACCACGCGCGCCTGGATGCACGTCCCGGCATACTGCAGAGTCTGCAGCGGCGGCAGGAATTGCGGAAACAGCCGCGACTGCACTTCGCGCGCAATCTCCATATCGCGGGCCACGCGGCGGTCCACTTCTATCCGCTCCGCCATTTTTTCCGCGAGGCCGAAATTTTCAATGGCGATGCCGGCCTGGCTGGCCACGGAATCCAGCAGGCGCTTGTCTTCGCTCGAATAGGGCTCTTCGGAAAGCCGCTGGCCCAGCACCAGCAAACCCGAAAGCTGCCCGGCGTGATCCAGAATCGGCACCAGGCATTCCGGCGCGATGGGAGCGAGCACGGCAAGATCTTCCGGTTCACCCGGGCCCGGCAGCGGAACGTCCCATGATTTTCCGCGCAGCGTCAGCAGCCCGAGTGTCAGCGAACCGGTGGAGAGCGTCTTTGCTTCCTGCGGAACTGTTTCGCACTCCGTGGCCAGTTTTGAGTCGCCTGCTGCTAAGTAGCACACAAAAGTCTTGGGGCGCAGTGCCTTTTCCAGGTGCTGCTGCAGAAGCTCCGCCAGCTCGCCGCGGCTGGTGACCGTGCGCGCCTTTTCAGCGAGGTCTTGCAGGATCAGGCGGGCGTCGTAGGCACTGCGGAAGAAAGCTCGGTCAATGCGCTGCGTGCCGCGCTTGACCAGAGGCGCGGACGCCCACACGAGTGCGATTCCAAACGCGGCGCTGAACATCATTCCCGCCCTGGGATTGGGCTGAAAAAACCGGGACAACGTGTGGGAGAAGAAGGCGATCGCAGAAAAGGCCACCACGAAAAGCAAAACGATGAATCCCCGCTGCACGAGGAAGTACCGCGCGCTGCGCCGCAGCAGTACAGGGATTTCCATCACCCGGTGCTTAACCACGGCGTAACCGAAGGAAAGGGGATAGAGCGCGCAGATGATAGTCAGAATTGCGTTGACCCAAAAGGAAGGGCGGTACTCCGTAAACTCCATTGCTGCGCGCTCGACGATAATCGGCAGAACGCCAAGTACGGTGCCCCAAAGAATCACGCGGGATTTGCGGCGCACAACAGGATCGGAACTCCCGGCCAGAGCATTGCCGCCCAGCGAAATGAGCCCCAGCGCTAGGAACAGGTAGTCCACGTAAATCAAGGACAAACGGACGATTTCTCCGGCGCGTTCGCCGAACACGCCTGCCGCGACCCCCGGCGCCCCCAGATCGCCAAAGACCGCGCCTTCCACCCCCAGGCCAAGTCCAAAGGCGAGGCCAATCCATTTCAACCATCCGAAGCGGCGGTCCAAAGGCGAGCGGGCAGGGAACACCGCAAAAAAGATATAGAAAAGAGGGCAAAGCATTGTGGAGAAAAGCACCTGGTAGCCGACTGCAAACGAACGTAAGGCCGGGCTCATGGCCACCTGAGAAAAACCTGGGACCGCGACAAATCCACAGAACAAGGAAGCAAGCAGCCACGCATTCGGATCATTCAACCGAAGAAAAAGAACCGTCAAACCGACCAGCAGGAAGAGAACTGGAAACGATCGCATCACTTGCACGGCGGAGGATTTCGCAAGCCCCTCCGTCGGCCCGCTGTCAGAGGAGGCGCGAAAGATTCCGTGCAGCTCGATCGGGTTGGGCTCCCCCGCGCGTTGGATGCTGAACGTAACAGCGTCGCCAGGTTTTCCGCGGGAATAGGCCAGGTCAAATGGCGCAGATGTGGTGAGCGCGTTTCCGTCAACGCCGATGATGCGGTCCCCGGCGCGCAGCCCAGCGCGTTCAGCGGGACTGTTCGGAACCACATCGAAAACTTTCATGCAATGGGTGGTTCCGTCGTATTCATTGACATGCTGACTGTTAAAGCCCAACTCCACTCGCGAGACCGTGCGTTCTGCGTACATCCACAAGGAAGAGTAGACGATGGCCGCTGCCGCGAAAACGGTAGCCATCGTCAGAAGCAATCGATGGGGTAGTAAAGACCAGCGCAACATGATGACCTGAATGGGGCGAATCTTTTTCCTGATGGCAGCGTACGACGGGCGACGGTGCTAGTCAATAAAGTGGGATTGGTCCAATAACTTTGGTCTAAGCCAATTTGACTCCTGCAGGCTGGCTCGTTCGTAAGCCAGACTAGGCGAAAATCAGAAAGCAGCCGGTTATCTGGGAAACATCCCCGGGACATCGACTGCGCTTGCCTGATAAACTGAGTAGTGGTATCGCCATGATTCCCTCGGAATACAAAGTTCGCGACCTGGTCATCCGTCCGGCGACGATCCTTGCGCCGATGGCGGGCGTGACGGATACGCTGTTTAGACGCGTGATTCGCGGCCTGGGTAGCTGCGGCCTGCTAATGACGGAGTTCACCAGCTCCGAGGGCATCACCCGCAGCGCGAAAAAGACCCTGCGTTATCTTTTCTTCGAAGAAGACGAGCATCCCATCGCGGCGCAGCTCTTTGGCGCGAACCCCCAGGTGATGGCGGATGCGGCGCGCATGGTGGAAGATCTCGGCTATGACGCCGTGGACATCAATCTTGGCTGCCCGGCGAAAAAAGTGGTGAAGTGCGGCGGCTCCGGCCTGCTGCGCGAATTGCCCCTGCTGGAGGAGATTTTCAAGAGCGTCCGCGCGGCGGTGAAAATTCCGCTGACCATCAAGCTGCGCGCGGGTTGGGACGACAAATCCATCGTGGCGCTGGAAGTGGTGAAGATGGCCGAGCAGATCGGCGTGGAAGCCGCGGCGATTCACCCGCGCACGCGGGCGCAGGGATATACCGGCAAAGCGGACTGGAACATTATCGCGGCCGTGAAGCAGGCCGTAAAAATTCCCATCATCGGCAATGGCGACGTGCAGTCGCCGGAGGATGCGGCGCGCCTGGTGAAGGAAACGGGCTGCGACGCGGTGATGATCGGCCGCGCGGCGGCCACGAACCCGTGGATCTTCCGGCAGATGGAACAATATCGCACGACAGGGCGCTACGACGTGCCTAGTGAAGACGATCGCAGGCAGTTACTTTCTGGCTACTACCAGAAAATTCTTAACTCGAATCTACCGGACGGCGTGGGAAAAATGAAGCAGTTCGCATGCTGGTTTACGCACAGTGTTAAGAACGGCAGCGAGCTTCGACGTATCGTGCATTCGGCGCGCACGCCGCGGGAAGTGGTCGAGAACGTGGAACGCTTCTTCGCGGAAAAAGTTGCCGACAGTGGAGCCCCAGCCCATGTGCCCAGTCAGCGAGAGCATCGCCCGGAAGAGGTCAGAACGTAGGATTTCGGTACGCCTGCCATTGCGCGTTCGCGGCCGCGACGCGCGAGGAGTTACCTTCGAAGAGGATACCGCCAGTGAAAATTTGTGCCGCAGCGGAGCCGCGTTTCGCACGCGGTTCGACGTAGCCATTGGCTCTAACCTGGAGATCCGAATCCCCGTGCAGGGCCACGCGCCGCGCCGGGGAGAGCAGGATTTTGAAACCCAGGGGAAGGTTGTGCACATCAGCGAGTCGCTGACCGACGGCGAAAAAGTAGTCGGCGTGCAGTTTGTCGGCCCGCGATTTCAGCGGGTCTTCCGCTCCGAATCGGTGTATTGAGTTTTTCCCTCGGCAGCCCGCAAAATAAACTTCAAGTCTTCAAAACTAAAAGTGCCGTGTCATCCTGGGGCTATCCGATAAGGATAGCCGAAGGACCTCAACGTTGAGTCCTCGCACGGACTGCACGTTGAGGTCCTTCGGGGCGCAAAAGGCGCGCCCCTCAGGATGACAACGTGTTTTAGGTTTTGGAAACCCGACGACTACTCCGCTTCGGGAGAATTTTCGTCGAGCAATTGGCGATACGCGTCGCGGCGGGTGATGCCGCGTTCTTTGGCGGCGAGCTTCAGGGCTTCCTTGCGGTCGAGCTTTGCCTGGTGCATCAATTCGTCAACGCGCGCGGCGAGGGATTGCGCCGTGTCCACCTGCGCGCCCGGAGAACCGGTTTCCGGCGGGCCAAGGATCAAGGTGATTTCGCCACGGACGGGTCGCTCTTCGAGCGATTGCACCAAAGCAAAAAGAGTGCCGCGGCGAAACTCTTCGTGGAGTTTTGTTACTTCGCGCGCCAGGCACGCCGGTCGATCGCCCAGAATTGCCAGGGCGTCAGCCAGCGTTTCCGCAATGCGATGCGGCGCTTCATAGAGGATGATGGTCCTGTTTTCGATGCGCAGGTGTTCCAGCGCGCGGCGGCGTTCGCTGGAACGTGCGGGGAGAAATCCAAGAAAAAGGAACTCCTCATTCGGCAACCCGGAGGCGGCTAGCGCTGTGAGCAGCGCCGAGGCGCCGGGAATGGGGACCACGGGAATCTGGTGGCGAATGGCCAGCGAGACCAATCGGAAACCGGGATCGGAAACAAGCGGCATACCGGCATCGCTGACGAGCGCGACGCTGGCGCCTTGTTCCATCGCGTGCACAAGTTCCGGCGCACGGGTGATTTCATTGTGTTCGTGGTAGCTGACGAGGGGCTTGTGAATTTCGAAGTGATTCAGAAGTTTCAGCGTGTGCCGCGTGTCTTCGCAGGCGATCTGATCGACTTCTTTCAGAATCCGCAGCGCGCGCAGGGTGATGTCTTCCAGGTTGCCGATCGGCGTGGCCACAAGATACAGCGTGCCGCGCGGAGCAGAGAGGGAAGTATCGTCATGAGCGTTGGTTGTCATCGGAAGCGTAAGGAAAGTCTAGCACGCGGGGCCGCGGGCAGACGGCAGGAGACTGCATGGTATAATTGATGGTTTAGAGAACACGCAGGAGGGTCGACAGTGCCACTGTACGAATACCAGTGCACGAAGTGCAAGCGGCTGACGGAGAAAATCGAGAGCGTTTCCGGGCCGCACCTGAAGAAGTGCCCGCATTGCGGCGGAAAAGTGGAGCAGACGCTGACGGCGCCCGCTATTCAATTCAAGGGTTCGGGCTGGTATGTGACCGACTACGCCGGGAAGAAGAGCGCGGGGAGTGAAAGCGCGCCCGCGACGAAATCAGACTCGAACGAAAGCAAGGATTCCGCGGCGAAAGCGTCTGAGGCCAAAGAGTCGGCTGCCAAGGAAAGCAAAGAAAAGAAGCCGGCGAAGAAGAAGGATTGAGAACTGGCCGATCTGAAGATCGGCCACTACAGCGAACCCCTAAAGTTTCAGGGTTTTGAGGTAGGCTCGGAAGTCAGAGCCAAACTCTTTGTTTTGCAGGGCGAGTTCGACGGTGGCTTTCAGGAAGCCGAGCTTGTCTCCTGCATCGTAGGAAATTCCCTCGTAAATGTAGGCCCACAGCCCTTGCTCTTTTGCCAGCATGCGCATGGCATCCGTAAGCTGGATTTCGCCGCCGGCGCCGGGTTTGGTGCGTTCGAGGCAATCGAAAATCGCAGGAGGCAGGACGTAGCGGCCGGTGATGGCAAGGTTGCTGGGCGCTTCATCGTTCTTTGGTTTTTCGACGAGGTCGCGAATGCGCAGCAGGCGCTCGCCGAACGGCGGCTGCGGCGCGGGTTCGCCGGCAACGATGCCGTAGAGATGGGTTTTGTCGCGGGGAACTTCTTCGACCGCAATCGCGCCGGTGCCCGTGGCTTCAAACACGCTGATGAGTTGCTTGGTGGCGGGATTTGCGCCGGGAATCAACACGTCGCCGAGCAGCACGGCAAACGGCTCATCGCCGACCAAATCCTTTGCGACGAGGACGGCGTGGCCGAGGCCGAGCGGCTCCTTTTGACGCGTGTAGCTGACCTGCACCATATTGCTGATGCGGCGGACCATCTCCGCCTGCGCGTGCTTGCCTTTTTCTTCCAGAAAGCGTTCGAGCAGCGGCGAATTATCGAAGTGATCTTCGATGGAATTCTTGCCTTTGCCGGTGACGATGACGATGTGCTCGATGCCGGAGGCGACGCATTCTTCCACGACGTATTGAATCTGTGGCTTGTCCACAACCGCCAGCATTTCCTTGGGTTGCGCTTTGGTGGCGGGCAAAAAGCGGGTGCCGAGGCCCGCGGCGGGCAATACGGCTTTGCGAACTTTCTGGTGGACAGCGGACTTTTGCGCGGACTGCTTGGAGTCAGTCGTCATATTTGGTATGTGCGATCCAGGAAAACAGAATTTGGGCTTCTGAAGCACAGTAGCCGCCGAGCGGGAAGTTTGTCAATGAAACGCGGGATTGGGTAGTGGGTCAGCTTGAGTTCCGCCATCTGATAAACAGGAAACATAGAAACCCAAGAGAGACAAAGACCACGATCACGTATCCGACTGCCGATTTCCAAACGAAGAAGGTGACAAACAGGAAAAAGTAGGCGATTAATGCTATCTGTAGTGCTCGCCACTTCGGTGCTTTCGCAAGGGGAAGCCAACCGCATACTGCACCGCCGAGCATCGGAGGGAACAGGAGCACTTTTAACCACCACGACCAGTTTTCCGGGTCAGTCATGCCAGAAGTTTCCAACCACATTATGCTCTAAGGCCCGAAATTTACGCGCCTAGAAAATGTCGGCGCGCCGACATTTAAAGTAACACTTGAAGGTAATTATTAACTAAATACCGGAACTAGCTGGTATTTATAAGTGTCGTGCATCCAACACTTACAGAGAAAACATTCGAACGGATTTCCACAGCTATTCACAGGTGTTCCCGTTTTGGTTCAGAAACGCAGTTTCGAAAGGTACGCGTAGCTCTCCGTGAGGTTCGCGATGGCGTCCTTGGGCGCGTCGTTTTCGACGAAGAAGTGCTTGACCCCCGCGTTTTGCGCGGCGGGCAGGATGACCTTCCAATCGATTACCCCTCCACCGATCGGAGTGAAGTTCGCCGCTATCTCGTCAATCATGTCCTGGGAACTCTTGGCGGGGTTGATGGGTGAAATCTTGCTGAGATCTTTCACGTGAACCATCGAAAATCGCCCGGGATATTTTTTGAAGTAGGCGAGGGGATCCTTGCGCGCAACGCTGATCCAGCAGAGGTCCAGCTCCATGGTCAGATTCGCGGGATCGGTGGATTCGAGCAGGAAATCGTAGGGCAGCTTGTCGCCAAGAGCCTTGTCGGGAAGAAATTCCCAGAAGTGATTGTGGTAGCCGAACTGGATTCCGGCCTTGCGGCTGGCTTCGCCGGCTTTGTTGAAGAGATCAGCCGCGCGCTTGTAACCGTCGAGAGATTGCCGCTGGGAGTCGTCAATCCAGGGGCACACAATATATTTGTGGCCAAGAATTTTGCCGGCCTCGATGGTTTCCGGCCACTTGTTCTGGACGACGGCGTAGGAGACGTGGCAAGAAGGCGCCGCAAGGCCATTCTTGTCGAGCAGTGCGCGAAGGTCTTTCGGCGAGCGATCAAAATAGCCGGCGAACTCGACTTCCTTGTAGCCGATGGCGGCAACTTTAGCGAGCGTTCCGGGGACATCGGTCTTCATGAGATCTCGGACGGTGTAGAGCTGCATGCCGATGGGATCCACCTGATGCGCGGCGGCAAGTCCGCGGAAGGGAAGTGAAGTGACAGCGAGAGACGCGAGAGACGATTCGATAAAGGTTCGGCGTTTCATGCCAAGATTCTACACAGATTCGGGCCGCCGCCAAGCGGAAAGAAAAGCGCTGGCAGATGGTTGCGGCGTTCGTGTAGCTCACCCCTTCAGGGGTGAAGGTTTTCGATGCTGGCATTCAACGCAATTCCTCCTGCGGATTGTGTACTCGGAGAAATCTTACTTGTGGTTATGGAAAGGCTCAGGCCTGAAGGACTGAGCTACAGGGATTTCCAAGGACAAACAATCACATGGTTTGGCGGATGGGGATGCGAACCTGGAAGCGGGTTTCGCCGGGTACGGATTCGAAGTTGATGGTGCCGCGCATTTTGCGAATGATGCGCTGAACGGAGTCGAGGCCGAGGCCCGTGCCGTCACCCACGCCCTTGGTGGTGAAAAAGGGTTCGAAGATGTGGGGCTGGACGTCCTCGGGAATGCCTGTGCCGTTGTCAGTGACTTCCACCAGGACGTAATCGCCTTCGTGGGTGACGCGGATGCGGAGTTTGCCATTTGACTTCATGGCGTCGGCGGCGTTGTCGATGAGGTTGGTCCAGATCTGATTCAGCTCGCCGCCATTGGCGGTGACCTTCGGAACGTCCGGCGCGAAATCACGGATAACCTGGATGCCCTTCTTCAGTTTGTGCTCCATGATCGCGATTGTGGTTTCGATGCCGCGAACGATATCCACCTCCTGCACCGGCGATTGATCCATGTAGGAGTATTCCTTGATGGCTTTCACCAGGGTGGAGATGCGCTTGGTGCTGTGGGAGATCTGGCCGATGATGCGCTCCATCTCCAGGAGAGTGGCGAAACGCGTGAGCGCGGTCGCCATGGCGGGGCCGGCGGCGGCGAGGTACCGCTCAAGATGTTCGCGGGTGAGGTTGGTGTCCACGAGAAGCGGGCTGAGTTTCCAGGCTTCGGGAACATTGTGAGATTCGAGCCACGCGGCAAGGGATTCTTCGCGGTCGCTGCGTTCGAGCTGATCCTTGAACGCGGGGGGCTGCAGCTCCAGGCGGAGTTCGATTTCGACCGTGGCGATTGCCGCGCAGTTCGCTTCGGAGAGATATGGCAGGGCATCGAACTTGCGGAGCCGCGTGAGGCAATCGAGAAGAGCGTCAGCCGAGCGTGCTGCTGCGGCGGCGGGATTATTGAGTTCGTGAGCGAGGCCGGCGGAGAGCTGGCCCAGAGCAGCGAGTTTGTCTCGCTGCTGCTCGCTGCGGGTCATTTCGCGGACGCGATCGGTGAGAAGTCCGACGAGCCGCTTGCCAAGCGCGGGCATGCGGTGGAGCATTTCGTTGAACAACGTGGCGGGAAACAACAAAAGGTGGACGGGTTCTTCCGCGCGGCCGGTGATCGTGAGATGGGTCATGCGCGAAAAGGGAAGCAAGCCGGTGACATCGCCCTTACCGACAATGAAGACCGGGCTGTTCGCGCCTTCGGATTCGCGGCGGGCGTAAATGCTTCCCTCGAGAAAAATGGACATGTATTCGGCGGGAGTGCCTTCTTTGTAGACGGTCTCACCCGGAGCGAAGCGGGCTTCCAGGCAATTGGAGACGAGCCACTCCAACTGTTCCTGAGGGAGGTCGTGGAAGACGGTAATTTTTCGCACCTCGTCGACCAGCGCGGGCAAATTGCTTTTGGCGACGGGGGTAGCCCGGTCCAGGTAGCTCATGACACCTTCGCAAGATACTGGTGAACGAACTGGATGGCAACAGCGCCTTCGCCGACACCGGAAGCGACGCGCTTTACGGAACCGTGGCGTACGTCGCCGACCACGAAGATTCCGGGAACGCTGGATTCGAGCAGCGATGGATCGCGATCGATGGCCCAGCCCTGCGGGCGCTTGCCGTCGCGCAGAAGATCGGGCCCGGAGAGAATGAAGCCTCGGGCGTCGCGCTGCACCAGGTCGCCGAGCCAGTCCGTACGCGGCAGGGCGCCGATGTAAATGTAGACGCTCTTGGCGGGAACGCGGTCGGTCTTTTTCGTTGGGGAGCAGTAAACGGAAATTTCTTCCAGGTGCTGGTCGCCGTGGACTTCGGCGATCTGAGCTTGCGGCCAGACTTCGATGTTGGGCGTTTTTTTGATCTGGTCGATGAGGTATTGAGACATCGTGGCGTTGAGCGATTCGCGCCGGATAATCATCATGACTTTTTCGGCGTAGGCTGCGAAATTGATGGCGGCCTGTCCGGCGGAGTTTGCCCCACCGACAACGTAGACGGTTTCGCCTTTGCAGGAGATGGCTTCGGTTACGCCCCCGCCATAGTAGACGCCTGCGCCGCGGAGACGCTCTTCGCCGGGGACGCCAAGGCTTCGCCACTGGACGCCCATAGCAAGAAGCAGGGCGTGGCAGGAGACTTTGCTGCCGTCCGCCATTTCAATAATGCGGTAAGGACCTTCGATGCGGACGCTGGCGGCTTCCTGGGGAGAAAGAATTTCAACGCCGAAGCGGGTGGCTTGGACGACGGCGCGGCGAGCGAGGTCGCGGCCGCTGAGTCCGGCGGGAAAGCCGAGATAATTTTCGATGCGCGAGCTGAGGCCGGCCTGGCCGCCGGGAGCTTCGCGCTCGATCATGACCGTGCGCAGGCCTTCGGAAGCGCCGTATACGGCGGCGGCAAGCCCGGCGGGGCCTCCACCGACGATGGCGAGATCGTAAAATTCGACGTCCGTGCGGGTGCGGAGGCCAATTTTTTTGGCGATGTCGGCGGTAGTGGGTTCGGAAAATTTTGTGCCGTCGGGAAAAATCATCAGCGGAAGGGTTTCGGCTGTGCCGTCGGATTTATGAAGAGCGGCGGTGGAGTCCGTAGTGCTGGACTGCTCGACGTCCAGCCATTGGTAGGGCAGGTGATTTTGGGCGAGGAACATGCGGAGTTCATAAGCTTTGGGCGACCAGCGGGTGCCGAAAAGCTGGATGCCTTCGTACGGCGGATGATAGGAATCCATGAACTCGTTGAGCATGTCATCGAGAGCGGGATAGAGATTCTGGTCGGGGGGATCCCAGGGTTTAAGAAGAAAATAATGGACGCGGGCGGAGTTGATGGCTTCGATGGCGGCGTTGGTGTCGGCGTAAGCGGTGAGGAGGGCGCGCTTGGCGTTGGGGAAGAGTTCGGTGGCCTGGGAGAGGAAACCGACGCCGTCGAGTTCCGGCATGCGCTGGTCAGCGAGGAGCAGCGCGACCGCATCGTTGCGGGATTTCAGGCGGTGGAGCGTGTCGAGCGCTTCGTTGGCGGAGGCGGCGCGCAATATACGATAGCGTTCGGAGTAACGGCTGCGAAGATCGCGCTCGATGGCTTGGAGAACATCGGGGTCGTCGTCAACGGTGAGAAGTACTGGCTTGGCCATAATCTAAGGTCCCTTTGGGGCTTTGGGCTTAACGAAAAATAAAAAATCGAACGTACAACGTAGCACAAGACACGCAATGCGTGCGGAGGCGAAGCATTAACTTATGGATGCTGCTGATGGTGCGGCGGTTATATCCAGGTTTTGGATGCTACGGCAGCGGGGAATGATTCACGGTTTCTTGTAGACGGGGACGAGGAAGTAGGCCTGGTAATTGGCGCCGCGGGCTTCGCCTTTGGCTTCGATTTGCCAGTAGGTGGGTGGCGTGTCGGCAAGGGAAGTGGCGAGCTTGTCGGCAGGGAGACGGAACTCAACCGGAATTTCGGCGCCGATCAAATTGGCGAGGCGATCGTGGTCGAAAGTGACGACGTCTTTGTAGAGTTCGTAGCAGACGACCTGGGAGCGGCGATTATTCCCCGTGCCGGAGGTGATGTAGCGTTCCTGGACGCAGCGCAGGGTGAACGAAAGGGAATTGACGGCGGCGAGATGGTGCGGAGCCCGCAGGCGGGCGCGCAGAGTGCCGCCGAGAAAATAAGGGAATTCGTCGTAAGCGAGGAAGCTGTTGCCATAGCGGAGCAGGTCGCCCAGCATCTGCGCCCAGCGTACCCAGAAAACGAGGCCGATCAGCGCGAAGAGGCTGGCGACGACGAAGAAGAGCCAGGCGCCACGCTGCGTGTAGCCAACCCAAAAGAATGGCACCAGGAACGTGTTCCAGACGAGGGCGCCGAGGAGGCGGCCGAGCATGGCGTTGAAGGCGGAAAAATTAATGCCGTCCGGGCGCCAGTGAAAATCGAAGAGCCAGGGTTGGCCGGGAGTCTGCGCGGCTTTTCTTTTGTGGATCGCTTTGCGGATCATGCCGCGGATGCCGTGGGCGAAGAGGAAGAAGCCTGCGGAGAAGAACATTGCTCCGAGGATGGCGATGAGCCAGACGGGCGCGTGGTTGCGGGTCTGGATGACGTTGAAGGCGGCGAGGCCGATGAAGACGCCTGCGACCAAGAAGGGCAGGCCGAAGAGAACCGCAGAGCCGCCGTCGATTGTGGTGGCGCTTTGCGCGGGATAGTTTGCCAGCGCGGGAGGCATACCGGGGCCGCTGCCGAGCATTCGTTGCTGGAGGGTGCTGGAGTTTTCGGTGGTGGTAGTGATGGTGATGGTCATGGGTGGCGCCTTTTGGCCAGAGTGCCTATGGCATTGGGGGGCCGCAATAGGACTATGCGAAAGAGATACACTGTACTTGTTGGCTGGGATGGCTGGGCCGGCTGAAGCCGGCCGCTACATGGAGAGCGCCAGCTGGCGCGAAAGTGTTTGGAAGGATATGGAGAGTCGGATGGTAAGGAGCGGAGTGAAGATTCTGGGGATTGAGTCGTCGTGTGACGAGACGGCGGCGGCGGTGGTGGTGGACGGGCGGACGATTTTGTCGAGCGTGGTGGCTTCACAGATTGACATTCACCGGAAATATGGAGGCGTTGTGCCGGAGCTGGCTTCGCGTGAGCATCTGCGGCAGATTGTGCCGGTGGTGAGAGAGGCGATGGCTGAAGCGGGATTGAAGTTTCAGGAACTGGATGCGATTGGGGTGACACAGGGGCCGGGACTGGTGGGGTCGCTCCTGGTGGGAATCACTTACGGGAAAACTCTGGCGGCGGCGTTGGGAAAACCGCTGGTGCCGGTGAATCATCTGGAAGGGCATGTACGCGCGGTGTTTCTTGAGGCGTTCCAGAAGGGGCAGGAGCCGCGGCTGCCGGCGGTGTGCCTGATTGTTTCGGGCGGGCACACGGTTTTGTATGAAGTGAAAAGCACGGACGATTCGAACGGCGCCTTTGCGTATCGAAAATTGGGCGGGACGCGCGACGATGCGGCGGGCGAAGCGTATGACAAAGTGGCGAAGCTCCTGGGACTTGGCTATCCCGGCGGGCCGATTCTGGATCGGATGGCGGCCGCGGCGGGGAACGTGCCGGCGCCGGTGAAATTTGGACCGACGAAGACGCGCGGCAATGCGCTGGATTTCAGCTTCAGCGGATTGAAGACGGCTGTGCTCTATCATCTGCGTGAACATCCGGAATATAGCGAAGGGATTCGCAAGCGTGAGGCGGCTTTGCGGGATGGGCACCGAGCGTTTGCAGAGTTGCTGCCGCTTTGCGATGCGGCGACATTGGGGCTAGTGCGGGAATTTCAGAACGCGGTGGTGCGGGATCTGGTAGATCGGACGATGATGGGGGCGGAGGAGTGCGGCGTGGAGACGATATTGGTTTCGGGGGGTGTGGCGGCGAACAGCCAGTTGCGGGCCACGTTTGAGCAGCGGGCGCAGGCCAGGGGGCATCGCGTGTATTTTCCGGACCGGGTGTTGTCTACGGACAATGCGGCGATGATTGCGGCGGCGGCGTTTGCGGGGTTTAGAGAGGGGAAGTTTGGGGATGTGAGTTTGAATGCGAAGGCGAGTATGCCGCTGGGGTGAGGCGAGGAGGTAGAGGAAGTAAAGGAGGTAAAGGAGGTAAATGAGGTAAAGGAAGTAAAGGATTTGGAGTTGAGGAGCGGTGGCTGCGCTACGGAAGATTTGGGTGGACGGGTTTAGGTGGTAAAAGCGGAAGCAGAGCTTCCGCACTCAAAAAAAGAACGGGCAACCTGGGGTTGCCCGTTGGACCAAAATTTATTACAGGATCTTTACGATTCGAGAGTTTCCTGCATTTGCGGGAACTGCAACTTTGCTTTCGCCAGAGATTTCACGACAAGCCCCTCCGCGTTTTCAGAAGTGAGGTTGCGAGCGGTGGCCATTTCACTGACCAGGAGATACTTGGCCCGCTCGAGCATTTTCTTTTCGCGGAAGGAGAGAGGCTTGCTACGGCTGAGGGAAACGAGGCTTTTGAGGACGACGGCGACTTCGAGGAGGGACCCGGTGCGCATGCGCTCGGAATTTTCCTTGAAGCGGTGTTTCCAGTCGTGATGGGAATTGAGCTTGCCTTTTTCGAGGAAGCCAAGGACTTTGCTTGTGTCGGTGGAGCGGATGACGGATCGAAGACCAACCGTCGCCGCATTGGATTGAGGGACCATGACTCGCAAACCGCTGACAACAACGCGGATCATGTAGTACCTTTCAGTTCTGCCGTTCAACACCCCGTAATTGATCTGCTCGATAACTCCAACACCATGGTTCGGATAAACGACTTTGTCGCCAATCTTATAGTCCATAGCTTCGGAAGTCCCCCCTAGGAGATGAGAGGAGTTTAGGGTAGTGTGTTGCAAGAGTCAAGATATATCCTGTGGAATGAGGAAGATAGGGAAATGGTCGGACCATTTTGGCACTGAAATTGCTCTGGGGCGGGGCGCTTCGGACTGTAAACAGTATTGGCCAGATGGAAGATTGCTGAGATGCACAACCTGGGGATTTTCGGAGGGCTTGCAACCCCTTTTGTTTGATGGTTTAAGGCAAGGTCATAACGTTGGCCACGAGGTAAACTTGATGCGGAGAGAGCGTTGATTACGCTGGGGATTGATACTTGCGAAGCTCGGGGTAGTGTTGCCGTCAGGAAGGATGGCGCCCTAGTGTCCGCGGAAAAGCATGAAACTGGGGAGGATTATTCTTCGTGGTTGCTGCCGGCGGTTGAGCGGGGGTTGCGTTCTGCTGGAGCGACCATGCGTGAGATGAGCCTGCTGGCGGTGGCTTCGGGGCCAGGATCCTTCACAGGGGTTCGGGTGGGGTTGACGGCGGTGAAGGCTTGGGCGGAGTTGTTTGGAATTAAGGTGGCTAGCGTGTCGAGGTTGGAGGTAATGGCGCGGCAGGTGACGAAGGCTGCTGGGTTTGTGGCGGCGAGTTTTGATGCCCAGCGTGGGCAGGTTTTCGGGGGACTGTACAAACGCGAGGACAATGCCGGTTGGAACCGGATTGAGGAAGAGATGGTGATTGCGCCGGAAGGCTTCGTGGAGTGGGTGAAGCAACGCGTTTCTGGAGAGCGGGTTGAGTGGATTAGCCTGGACCCGCAATTGTTTGGTGAGTTGCCGGCATGGAAGGAATGGGCCGCATGTGGGGAGAGCATGAGGCTTTCTTCGGACGGATTGGCGGCGGGAGTGGCGGAGTTAGGGGAAGAACGAGCGCACGAGGGAAAGTTCACCGACCCGTTGGTGCTGGACGCAAATTACGTGCGGCGCTCGGATGCGGAGATTTACTGGAAGGACCCGGCAAGCCATGGAAAGTGAAGGGAGTGCGAGACCGGGGTTTGTGATTCGCCCCTTCGACGGCGCGGCCGACGCCGGAAAAGCGGCGGAAATTCTGCGGGAGGCGAGAGAAGCGGCGAGTTGGTCCGAAGAGGCATTGCGGGAGACGGTCAAGCTGCCTGGAGTTGTTGCCTTAGTTGGCGAGCAAAACGGTGCCATTTCGGGAATCGTGGTGGGAAGGCAAGTTTTGGATGAGGCGGAGATTCTTAACCTGGCGGTGACGCAGGGAGCGCGACGGCAAGGAACTGGGCGAGCGCTGCTTGGCGGCATCCTCGAGCGATTCGAGGGACTTCACGTAAGTCGAGTGTTCTTAGAGGTTCGCGAGTCAAATGCTGGGGCCATTGCCTTCTACCGTGGTTTAGGGTTTCAAGCGATTGGCACGCGAAGGGACTACTACCATGACCCGAAGGAATCGGCGACGGTGATGGAGCTCTGGCTGCGAAAATCCACGAATTAGTACGAACTCTCTCTTGACTCCGCTGTTCCCGGTGCTACTCTGCGCTCATATGCGGTTCACACCCCAGTCACAAATCCACACAAACAGAAGAGGAGGAACGCATGGCCACAGCACAGCGGAGCCCTCGGGACGTAATTGGTGAAACAGACGCCGAGTATCAGCGTCTGGCAGAGCAGCACCGGCAGTACGATGCACAACTTCAGCAACTCTTCCGATCACCCTACCTGAATAGTGAAGACCTCATCGAAGAAATCAGACTGAAAAAGTTAAAGCTGCACGTGAAGGATGAAATGGAACGCATTGCATCCAGCGTTCACAGTGCGCGCGCTCGACATTCGCAGTAGCCCGTCCGGAAATACGCCCCAGGAAAATTTATCGTAGAATGGCCAGGGTCCTCCCGCGAGCAGCGATCGCGACGGGGGCGGGGAGACTATGGTCAAAGAAGGGTACTGGTTCGGGCTTCCGCTGCTTGTAATCGGGGGAGTCTCGCTGTCGTTTGGAAGCGCGCTGGGCATAACGATTGGAGCGGTGCTGGTTTTTCTGGCGCTGTTCGTTTTCTACTTTTTCCGCAATCCCGATCGAAAAATTCCCATGGAGCCGGGAGTAGTGGTGTCTCCGGCGGATGGCCGCGTTGTGGTTGTGAAGGACGAGGCGAACGCGGGGCGTCCGGGGAAACGGATCAGTATTTTTCTGGCGGTGTGGAATGTGCATGTAAACCGGTCGCCCGCGGCGGGAACGATTACCCGGCTGGAATATAAACCGGGAAAATTTCTGGCGGCTTGGGCGGAAAAGGCTTCGCTGGAAAACGAGCA
>Ga0210410_10002256_pt1 | contig 17445 bp, 13 predicted proteins | sample IncBWC4MmetaG_FD_161058 | JGI IMG/M metagenome (GOLD analysis project Ga0210410, IMG submission 161058) | Forest soil microbial communities from Barre Woods Harvard Forest LTER site, Petersham, Massachusetts, United States - Inc-BW-C-4-M | ecosystem: Environmental > Terrestrial > Soil >... | reverse complement strand
CGATGTGACGCTTGTCACAGCCTTTGTGCTTCCGATCATGGCATGGTGTGGATCGTGGAATTTTCGCCCCGGGCAAAAGGGTCGGGGGGATTGCGTAACGCAGCCGCGGGAGCGGCGGAAAGTGCAGCCCACGGCGCGAGCCGTGGGTATAAGCGGTAATTTGAAATAGCCCCGGAGGGGCGGCAGAAACGTGTCTCATACATCAGGCAACATTTTGTTGCATTTCATTTTCTCGACGGAAGGGAGGCGACCGATCATTAAGGCGGAATTTCGGGACGAATTGTTTGCTTATCTCGGCGGCATCATTCGGGAGATGAAGGGGACGGCGTTGATCGTCAATGGAGTTGAGGATCATGTGCATTTGTTGGTTCGGGTTCGGCCTGTACATTCCGCGGCGGAGATTGCGCGTGTCGTAAAGGCAAATTCATCGCGTTGGATGCATGAAAAATGGGATTCGCAATTTGCGTGGCAGACGGGGTATGGGGTGTTCAGTGTGAGCGAATCGAACGCGGCGGAGGTCACGGAATATATCGCGGGGCAGGAAGAGCATCACAAGAAGCATTCGTTTCAGGAAGAGTATGTGGCATTTTTGAAGAAGAATTATATTGAGTACGACGAGAGATATATTTTTGATTAGGTTTGATTTCGGTAGATTGCCGGTGGTTCGCGTGGCGAGGGTTAGGTTCTTTCGCCCCTGCGGGGCTGGTTCCCACCTATGGCCCTTGACCCACGGCTTGCGCCGTGGGCTGCATTCTTTCGCCGCTTCGCGGCTGGGCACCGCCACTGAGAGCAGACTTCGTGGCGACTCGCGACGCCCGTCATCCCACTTCTCGCAAAGGACGCGAGAAATGGGGCACCCAATGACCGGCAGCCGGCGACGAGTTACACAGATCCTTCGGCCCGCAAAAGACGCGGGCACTCAGGATGACAAGGCTCTCTTTATCCGGGAGCCGGTCGTGGGATTAGAGCGCTTCCGGCTTGGGGTTAGCGCTCCAGGAGGCACCAGGCCTCTTCGTACTTTTGGTATTTGGATTGTTTCAGGTGGGGGGAGAGGACGATGGAGGATTGGTTATTGGTGACTTTGATGGGGAGGATGTACCAGGTGTTGGTGGGGATGACGTGGGCGGCGATCAGGTCGAGCTGGTCGGGGCGGTAGGGAGTGTGGCTGGAACAGATGGTCCATACGTAGGAATTCTGGCGGAGGTAGAGAGTGCATTTGACCTGCACGCGGCGGTAGAAGGCGTGGTGTTCGGTGATCAGGTCGTAGGGGGAAGTTTCTCCCCAGGGCTTGGCGACACGGAATCCGAGCTCGGTGGCGCGGGTCATGAAGCGGAGTTCGGCCCATTCTCCGCGGGCTTTGGAGTGCGCGATGTTCATGCCCTCGGGCGTGGAGCCGGAGTTGGACATAGTGGTTGGTCCTTGGTCGTCAAAAAGCGTTCCGGCAATAAAAAACGCGACCCAGGGAAGGGCCGCGTCAATTATTTTGCCTCTATATCTATTCTATCAATTTGGGAGGGGTGAATCGGACATTGGTGGGACATTTATATTTGGAGCGGGATCAGCGGGTTAGGGGGAAATCGGGGAATTTGGGGGCTTGACAAGAGTTGTTCCGAAATGGGAATTGGGGGGGGCGGCCTGCCCAAAATGGCATAGAACTTCGAGTAGTGCCCTAATTTCGCAAGGGCAAAAAGCCTTTACCGCGAAGTGCGCAAAGGATTCGCGAAGGTCGCAAAGAAAGGCAAAATCGAAATTGGGACACTACCGAGCTTTTGCCTAATCCGAACTTTGCCTTATGGGGAAGCGGTTGTTGGATTGTTCTTTCGCCCCTCCGGGGCTTGTTTCAACCTATGCCGCTTGACCCACGGCTTGCGCCCTTCGGCAGGCTCAGGGCAGGCTGTGGGCTGGGTTCTTTCGCCGCTTCGCGGCTGGAGCGGTCATCGCGGCTGTAGGGGTCATTGCGGCTGGGGCGGCAACAATCGCGGCTGAGAGCAGAGTTCGCGGCGGAGTTCGACTTCCCGTTTTCCCACTTCTCGCAAAGGACGCGAGAAATGGGGCACCCAATGATGGGGCGCTGCCGGCGAGTACAGAGATCCTTCGGCCCGCAAAAGGCGCGGGTCTCAGGATGACAAGGCTCTAAGTCTCCGCTGAGATTGATCCTTCCGGCAGGTGCCGGGCTTTCTGATACTTGCCGTCTGGTTAGCCCACCGGCACACGCGCCAGATTCGCTAGGCCCCAGACGGCGTACGCGATCAACAATCCCAGGACGCCCGCGCTGACGAGGCCGCGGTGACGTGTCTCCATCAAATCGGCCAGGGCCCCGGCGACAAAAATAAAAATAAACGGGACGGCGGCCAGCAAGAAACCTTCACCCGCCGCATGGGGATGCGCCATTCCCATGGCCACAAAAATCAGCGCGACCAGGAGCGGAGCGGTATTTCCGAAATAGCGAGCGCGCGGCCAGACCACGTAAGTTATCAGGGCCACCGGCAAGGCCAGGATCAGCGCGGGGCACGAGCGTCCAATTTGCGCCGCAACTTCTTTATAAACTCCGAAGACCGTAAAGCCGCGCCAGGTCGCTCCCCAAAATTCCGCGTGCCGCATGCCCTCGACAAATATTCGCGGATGAAAAAAATAAAAACCGAAGAGCAATCCCACGCCTACGAGGCAGGCGGCAATCCATATCACTACTCCGGCGCGGCGCCGTACCGGAGCCACGTACATCAAGAACGCCAGCGCGGTCGGGACGAGGACGATCATGGAGAACTGCGATCCCACGGCGATGCCCAGCGATATTCCCAGCAAAACGATGCGCCGCCAGTTCCACAAGACCACTTCGCGCGGAGCATACAGTGTGTGCGCGACTGCGATCGCGGTGAAGATTGTCCCAAAGGCACCCCATGCGGCGGCGATCTCGGGCTCGGTGTGCCATACCGCGCTGGCTTGAATCAGTGCAGGAGAAAAACAATAGAGGGTGAGCGCGACAAATCCGCCGGTGTTGCCGCAGAGCCGGCGCGCGACATACCAAAGAGACGCACCTAAAAACATTCCACACGCGAGGAAAGGAAGGCGCGGCAGCCATCGCCAGTACTCCGCCGATTCGGTTTCGAGATGCTTCGGCCACGCCAGCAGAGGCCCGGCCGACGCCAGATAGAGCAACGGCGAATGCTGTGCGTCGAAGCCGGACTGGTTGCGGTTACGAAACGGATCGGCCATGCTCGACGAGTTCGTGGGCGAATTTTCCGCAGCGGGCGCATCCACCGGCGGGTCGCCCGCGGCCGTCGCCGGTGCGCTATCGCCAAATCCGAGCGCGGGGGCAGCGGCGATCCCATGGCCTTGCCACTGCTTCCAGCCCTCGCGAATGCGAGCAGACTCCGCGACATCGGGACCATTTCCCGGGCGCAACTCCTGATGCACCAGCCAGATTGCCTGGGCAGCGAACGCGAGCAGCAGCAATCCCGCCAGAAACTGCGCCCGTCCAAAGCGATCGCGCGTGAAATATCTGCTCATAAGGGCAAGCCGAGTGTTTTACCATGTCACATGCCCTTTGCGCGAAGTTCTTCGCATTGGGACAAAATAGTTCGATTCATCTTAGGGCACGCTCTCACTGGCTGCCGAAAAAGTTAGGGTTCGCGTCGGTTGCGCTTTCGGGCATGCCGCAGAGCAATACAATCAACCGCGCCTTCAGACGGCTGTTTCTCGAATGAACGATCTCATCCCGACTCCGCAAATCGACGCGCAGCAAGATGCTCCCACCTTCGCGGCTGCGACTCAGCCCTCGTATGTGCGCACGCTCTTCCTCGGACCCGACGGTCTCCGCGCCGGCTGGGGACTCGCGTTCTTTGTGCTCACATTCTTACCGCTTCAACTCGCCGCGGTCCGCATAGCGTGGGCGCATGATTTTGGCGCCAGCGGCCTATGGTCGATGCTGTTCGAAGAATTCGGAGTGTTCGTTGCGGCTGTGATTCCGAGTCTCGTCCTCGCGCGAGTTGAACGCCGGTCGTGGGGCATCTACGGATTGCCGCTGCGTCAACTCTTCGGGAAACTTTTCTGGATTGGCGCGCTCTGGGGATTCGCCGGGATTACACTTCTCATCATTGCATTGCGGGGCTTGCATGCTTTCGATTTCGGCCATCTCGCGTTGCATGGTCCGCGCATCGTGCGTTTCGCCGCTTACTGGGCGTCGTTTTTTCTGCTGGTGGGCTTCGCCGAGGAGTTTCTGTTTCGAGGCTATGCTCAATTCACGCTCAACCGCGGCATCGGATTCTGGTTCGCTTCCATCGTTCTATCCGGTAGCTTTGGACTCGTTCATCTGCGCAACGGCGGTGAGAGTTGGCCCGGGGCTCTGGCCGCAGCGTCCATCGGATTTTTTTTCTGCTTCACTTTGCGGCGCACCGGCTCACTGTGGTTCGCCGTAGGATTCCATGCCGCGTGGGATTGGGGTGAAACGTTTTTCTATTCCGTTCCGGACAGCGGCATGGTTTCTCCCGGCCATCTGCTGAGTTCGTCGCTTCATGGCAATCCCTGGATCACTGGGGGCTCGGTCGGCCCCGAGGGTAGCGCATTGTGCTTCGTGGTGATCGCAGTGGTGTGGCTAGCCTTTGCCCGCGCGTATCCAGCAGTCAAGGTTGGGCGAACCTCGCGAGGCGTCTCAATCTGAAACGTTTGAGCCGCACCCGACACTATCCGTCCAGATGTGATGGCCAATGCGCCGGAGGTCGTTCAAGTGAGATACGGAATTTCGATCCTAATCGTCGCTGTCGCCGCTGCTTTCTGTACCGGATGCACGACGGACACTAACGTGCCGCTCTCCACTAGCTGGTCTCTTCTGGCTTCGGCGACAGGCAAGACCGCGCAAATAGACGGATCCGGAGGCGACCCTACTGTATTCATCAACGCAGGGGACCAATATATGGTGGTGTTTCAGGTGTCGAGCCCGAGTGGGATCAAGAACATTACTTTGAGTGGCACGGGGGACGTTGCCTGCAATGACAAGTCCGATCCTAACACGATCGCGATTCCGCCTAGGGTCTTTAACCTGCCCCTCCAGCCTAACCAACAGGCGTTTACCCAGGCATCGAATCCGTATTTATTTGTCTGGAGCAAGATACCCGCGTTTAAGACAAACCCTGAGATCGACGGGCCTGCCTTGGCCGAGTTCAACCAATGCGACGCTAAGAATTCTTCCCTGGTCCCTCTTGTGGGAACGACCACATACACTGGTCAGGCTACCACCTATTCTGGGGTGGCAGGTCCCCCCTCCTACACTCTGCATGTGGCCATATGCTATCAAAAAGACCCCAAAGGAAATCTCATGGTCGTAGACGACTTTACTTCTACTTGCCCTCCAATGATCCCTCAGTAAGCCGCGCGATGATAACGGGGCGACGGCCTAGCGGCTGCTGAAAAAGCCTTCGCGTCTGGGGAAATACGACCACTGGGGCTGAAGCCCGTCTTGATTCTGAACGGCTTACGTGGCGCTGAAGACGCCGCTCTTCCACGGTTATGCACACATTACTTAGTTTTTCAGCAACCTGCCAGGCTTTGGATTACCAGAGCTGGCCCGTGCAATAATTTGCCCGGCGACGGCGGCGTTGAACAACAGAAGGCTGGCCGCGTCCGTCATCTCTAATTATTGCCGGGTTCTTTTCGGGTACATCCGTAACTTTCGCGGGCCGATTCTGTCTCCTACCCTAAACGGGAGAACGTCTCGGGAGAGGTCTTTGTTATGGGGAACCGATGGGTGTGGTTCGGAATAGGGTTGATGGGGGTCATCGCCTATTGGGGAGTGGGCTATGTTGTGAGCCCTAACGACGGCGACGCAGAGTTTCAGAAAATGCTGGCGTCGATGGAGCAGGTCAAAAGCTTTCGTGGCACGTATGTGGACAGCCCGTCGAGCACCCAGCGTTTGGGAAGGCTCTGGGAGGTGGATTGTAATCGCGGCATTGTCCACCAGCAGTCTCACGACTATTCGCAGGGCAGTGCGAACTCTCCGTTCGAGATCAAAGACGATAAATTGCTGATCGGCAGCGACCAGATGTACACCCGCGGCAGCGACGGGACCTGGGAGAAGCATGAGTACAAGGCCAAGATCTATTCCGCAAGCTGGTATTGCGACAACATTGCGCAAGGCACGATTCGCGATCTGATGCCGGATGTCAGGAGGATGCTGCGGAGCGCCATGATTGGGAAGGCCGATAAGAAGACGGTGAACGGTGTCCGCTGCCAGAACTGGGAGTTCACCATGAAGTCCTCTACTTCTGGGGAAAAAGGTTCGGTGTGCATCGGACTGGAGGATCATCTGCCCTACGAGATGATCGTGGAAGGCAACCAGTATTTCTACTCCGATTACAACCGCCCGATCCAATTCGACGCGCCGGAGTTCATCCTGCAAACCGCCAGCTCGACTGCCGGATCGAACTAAGTCAAGCCCGCGAAGGGTGACCGTCACGATCGCAATTGTTGGGATTTCCGTAATCTCCGGCAAGGGTTGGCCGTCACAACGCGACTGCGCAAAACGTCCCGGATTCGTCTTTTCCTAAGACTCCTGGAGCCGCCCTTCGCAGCCTTCTTTCTCCGTCTCCGTCGGTGATTCCTTGCGCTCCATTGTGTGCTATAGTTTCGGGCTGTAGTTTCCCCCTGAGTTCCGAAGGCAGACGACGCCCAGTGTCGCGCCATTCGGATTCTTCCGGTCCGCACCCAAGGAGCGATCCATGAAAACCAATCTGCGAGCCGTGATCTACGCGGCCATTGTAGGCCTCGTCCTGGTTCTCACTGCGGCTTTCGCTGGAGCGCAGGGAAACATTATTTACGCCCTGCACGGGATCGATGGATCTTTTCCGGGCCAGTTAGCTCTTGACGCCGCCGGCAACATTTACGGCTCAGCGGGGTCGGGCGGCGGTACCGGCCGGAGCTGCCACGGCTGCAGCACCATATTCAAGCTGTCGCCCGCTACGGGCGTGTGGACCGAAACCACAATTTACAATTTCACCGGCGGTGCTGACGGGGGCGCCGATTATCGCGGAGTGGTCGTCGACGGCCAAGGCAATTTATTCGGCGTAACGTTTGTCGGTGGTACGGCCCCGTGCCGATGTGGAACCATATTTGAGCTGTCACCTACGGCGAGCGGCGCTTACAGCTATCAGCTTCTCTACAGCTTCACCGACTTTTCTGACGGCGGCTATCCGCTCTCGCTCGTCATCGACGCAAAAGGAAACCTTTACGCCACCACGCAGGCAGGTGGCATTAACACGAATAACATCAACTGCGGGTTTGGATGCGGCGCGGTCTTTGAATTGTCGCCGCCCACTGTACAAGGGGGCAGTTGGACCGGGACGCCGGTCTACGCTTTCAACGGCTGGGGTGACGGCATCACGCCAGAAGGCCTCGTCCTCGACAACGCGGGCAATCTATACGGATTCGCCGAACTCGGAGGCGATGAAGGCGACCCGAACTGCTACGGGGCTCACGGCTGCGGCACCGCCTTCCGACTCTCGTCCGCATCGGACGGAAGCTGGGCCTTCTCCGTGATCTACACTTTTAAGCCATCGGACGGTGCCCAGCCACTGAGTGCTCCGGTGTTTGATGCGGCAGGTAATCTGTACGGCGGTGGGTTCGCTGGCGGCAAGAATTGCGCGTTCGATGCCCTCGGCTGTGGAGCGATCTTTGAACTATCTCCTCCAGCGGATGAAACCTCGTCAGGCGAGCCGAGTTCCGGCACGTGGAGCATAACTCACCTGCACGCTTTCTCCGGAGGCTATGACGGAGCATTTCCGGTGGGGCCGTTGGCCTTCGATGCTGCCGGGAATATCTATGGCGCAACCGGCGGGGGAGGGAGCACCTCGTGCGGCCAAGTGCACGGATGCGGAACTGTCTTCAAGATGAGTCCGGTCACGGGAGGCGGGTGGAACCTCACACGCCTGTGGGCGTTCCCCGGCCAAGCCAACGGCGGCGACGGCCCCGAAGCTGGAGTCATACTCGACGCAGCCGGGAATCTCTACAGCTCGACCGGCTTTGGTGGCTATCAGCAGAACAAAATATGTAAGGCCGCCAAAGGTTGCGGTGTTATCTACGAACTGCCCGGGGTTGCTGCCCGCCTCGCAAAATAAGTTGCTGTCCTAATTCTTCGCGCCGGGGCACTTCACCGAAGCCGCCCCTATACTATTTGCATGCCCCCCGAAGCGGATCTGCTGACGCCTCTGCGCCGCTACTGGGGATATGCTTCCTTTCGGCCTTTGCAGGAACGCATCGTGCGCAGTTTGCTCGCCGGACACGACACTTGCGTCGTCATGCCCACCGGCGGAGGCAAGTCGCTCTGCTACCAACTTCCCGCTGTCGTCTCTGGACGCACCGCTGTTGTTATCTCTCCTCTGATCGCGCTCATGCAGGATCAAGCCGCGCAACTCGCGCAGATGGGAATTCCTGCCGCCGTTCTTAACAGCTCGCTCAGCAACGATCAGCAGTCGCATGTCCTGCGGCAGGCTCGCGACGGCGCGCTACGCCTGCTCTATCTTTCTCCCGAGCGGCTCGCGCGTCAGGACACGTTGCGGTGGCTGCAAGAAGTTCCGACAGCTTTTTTCGCCATCGATGAAGCCCACTGCATCTCCGAGTGGGGACACGAATTCCGTCCTGACTACCGTCTGCTCAGCCGCTTGCGCTCGCAATTTCCTGACCGACCGATCGCGGCTTTTACCGCCAGCGCTACACAGCACGTGCGCCACGACATCCTCACGCAACTCGATCTTCGATCGCCTGATAAATACATCGCCAGCTTTCATCGGCCTAATCTGCGATATCTGGTGCGCCAGTGCGACAGCACCGATCACACCGCGCTTCTGCTCACGGCGCTGCGCAATTACGACGAAGGCAACGTCATTGTTTACTCGCCGACGATCAGCCGCGTCGAAGAGACGGTCGATTATCTTGAGGATCAGGGCATCGCCGCGCTGCCCTATCACGCCAAGATGCAGAATGACGAGCGCCGCCGGAATCAGGAGCGCTGGATGTCCGACGAAGTTCGCGTGCTGGTCGGTACTATCGCCTTCGGACTCGGCATCAACAAAGCGACGGTGCGCGCCGTGATTCACCTCGCGCTGCCTAAGTCGGTCGAACAGTATTATCAGGAAGCGGGACGCGCGGGGCGCGACGGCGCTCCTGCCGACTGCGTTCTGCTCTGGCGCAAGCAGGACGCGGGATTGCTCGGATTTTTCGCCAACCAGATTCTCGACTCGGGCGAGCGCGATCGCGCGTGGCAGCGCTATCACACGATTCGTGCTTTCGCCGAATCCGGCCAATGCCGCCATCGGCAAATCTGCACACACTTTGGCGAAACTCCCAAGTGGACAACCTGCAACGCGTGCGACATCTGCGGCAATCAACCCGAATGGCTGGTGAAGCCAGCAGGCGATGTGGCGTGGGGCGGGCGCTCTCGCGCGCCGAAAGATTCCGGTGGGAAAACTTTCAGCAAGTCAATCACAAGCGGATCAACTGAGAAGAGCGAGCGCCCAAGGAATCTGACCTCCGATCCCGCGCTGCACGAATATCTCCGCGAATGGCGACGGCTCACCGCCAAAGAACAGAACGTTCCCGCGTATGTGGTTCTGCACGACACGTCGCTGGACGAAGTTTGCCGGCTTCAGCCCACGTCGATCGACCAGTTGCTGGAAATCACCGGCATCGGGGAGCGCAAGGCGCAAACCTACGGCAAGAAGATTCTGGCGGCGCTGTATGAATACCGCGCCGGGGCGCGTCCGACGGCCGCTCCTGCCAAGAAATCTAACTCCGGCGAAGAGACTCTGCGCCTGGTGAACGAAGGTAAGACCTTCGCTGAAATCGCGAGCATCCGCTGCCGCCAACTCTCTACCGTTATCAATGCCGTCGCCAACCTGGTAGAAACCGGACAGCTGCCGTTTAATCCAAGCTGGATCGATCCTACGAGGCTCTCGATCATCGAAGCGGCATGCGCGCAAGTTGGAACTGAAACCCTGAAGCCGTTGAAGGATTCGCTACCGCCGGAGATCACGTATGACGAAATCAGATTGGTGGTCGGGCGTCACCGTTACGAAGCTGTGCAGGAGCAAAAAGCCCCAGGAAATACGACCACTGGGGCTGAAGCCCGCCTTGATTCTGATCGGCTTACGCGGCGCTGAAGCGCCGCTCTTCCACGGTTATGCACACACTGGTTATGCACACATTACTTAGTTTTTCAGCAGCCTGCATAGAGGTTATCCCCTGCGGCTTGAGAGGGTGCGTGAGAACTGATCTTTCGCCCCGCTGGGGCTTGTTGATTTTCCACTTCTACCCACGGCTTGCGCCCCTTCGGCAGGCTCAGGGCAGGCTGTGGGCTGCGTTCTTACGCCGCTTCGCGGCTTAAACCAGAGTTTGGTTCCACCGTGTGTCCGAAATTCCTCTCGACCGAATGGACAACAGCTTGTTGAAACTTCACATCTAAACCTTCAGTAACGCGAGCCCATTGCGGCATCTCTGAAGCGATGCCCTGATACGAAACTGCGCCGGTATCGACACTATCGTGCTCTTAAATTGCCAAGGATCGCGATGTTATAATTGTCCCGAGGATTGCCAGGAATGTCTTCGCTAGCGGAGTCCGCAGACATGGTTCGCCGGTTCAGGGCGGGGCATGTGCTGCTGGTTGCTGTGGCGATTTTTGGGCTGACATCAAGTTTAGCCACGCGCACGTTCCGGCTTACGATTCCTCAGGGCGTAAACGTTCAATCGAATTCACCGCAGGCGATTCGACAGCATCTGGATCGCGACGCGGTTCGGTGGTTTCCTCCTGTCTTTGTCCTGATTCTTCTGCAGGCTCCTGCGTTTCACCCTGGTGTGGCTCCCTCAGTCCTTCCTTTGCGAAGCTTCCACTTTGCCGAAGCGCTGCATAAGCGGCCGCCTCCGTTTTTTTCCTGCTAGCTGTTCTCCTGTTCTCCTGTTCTGACATTCGCTCGTTAGTGAACTCAAGCCAGATCGATGGCTGATTCGGGTGAGATCGCGAGGTCTCTCTTGTTGAATGATTCGGCACTGTACTTAGTGCGCGGCTTAGTGCGCGGCCCTTCAGCAATGGATCAGTTTGGGCCGATGAGCGGCATTCCTTTTGGCGAGTAACAAGTCCTGGAGGCTTGGAATGGACGGCAACAATTATGCATAGACGGTCCTATCTGATTCTGGCGGCCGTAGCGGTGCTGGGCGTGGTGGTCATTTGGCGGTTCAGCGGAAAGAGCGCGAAGGCCGACAACGTGGCGGATCCGATGCCGCTGGCGGCAGTGGCGCGGGTGAAGCGAGGTCCAATTGAAAACTCGCTGACTTTGTCGGGTGTGTTTCACCCTTACCAGCAAGTGGATGTTCACGCCAAAGTGGCGGGATACATTCAGAAAATTTTCGTGGACGTTGGCGACCAGGTCAAGACCGGTCAGGTGCTGGCCATTCTGGAGGTTCCGGAGTTGAGCGCGCAGGTGGCGGGGGCGAAAGCCGATATACACCGCTACGAAGACGCGGTGCGCAGATCGCAGAGTGAAATCCAGCGGGCGGAATCGAATCACGTGGCGGTTCATGCGGCTTACGCAAGGCTCAAACAAGCTTCCGATTCCCGCCCCGGGCTGATTGCCGAGCAGGAGATCGACGATGCGCAAGCGAAAGATAAGGAAGGCGAGGCGCAGATCGAAAGCACTCGCGCCGCCCTCGCCGAATCCGAAAGCCAACTAACCAGCGCGCGAACCGAACTCGACCGCTTGTCAGCGCTGGAATCCTACTCGCACATAACCGCTCCGTTCGCGGGAGTGATTACGACCCGCTACGCCGATACGGGCTCTCTGATTCAGGCTGGGACCGCCTCCAACACACAGGCCATGCCGGTGGTGCAATTGGCGGAGTGGTCGAAGCTGCGACTGGTGGTGCCGGTGCCGGAATCCGCCGTTTCGCAAATCCGGCTGAGCAGCATGGTTCAAGTGCACGTCTCGGCGCTGGGCCGGGACTTTCAGGGGAAAGTCGCACGCTTCGCCGACGCGTTGAACGATGAGACGCGAACCATGCACACCGAGATCGACGTGGAGAATTCCAACGGAACGCTCAAGGATGGCATGTACGCCGAGGCCAAGATCGCGCTGAATCGGCAGAGCAACGCGCTTACGGTCCCGATTCAAGCGGTCGAACGAAACGGTTCTGGAGCAAGCGTGCTGATGGTTGACGCGCAGGGACGGGTGGAGGAAAAGCAGGTGAAGCTGGGAGTCGAATCCAGCGACAGAGTCGAGGTGACGGCGGGTCTGGCCGAGAACGATCAGTTGATCATCGGCAACCGCGGAGAATTTCGCGCCGGCGAGAGGGTGCGGCCCCAAGCCGTGAACGAAGGCGTGGGAGCGGAGGGCACAAACTAATGTCGGGCTTCGCCATTCGCTATCCCTTTCTGATTATTGTGGTTTGCCTGATGATCGCCATCGTCGGAACTGTAACTCTGGTTCGCATGCCGGTTGATTTGTTTCCGTCGATCAACATCCCCGTGGTCGTGGTTGCGACCTTTTATTCAGGGATGCCGCCGCAGCAGATCGAGACCAATATTACGAATCCTTTCGAGCGATTCTTTACTTTGGGCAGCGGCATCGATCGCATCGAATCGCGCTCTCTGCCCGGAGTGAGCCTGATCAAAATTTATTTCCAGCCGGGGACGGATGCTAACGCTGACCTGAGCAATATTTCTAATCTCGCGATGGCTGACCTCCGGCGCCTGCCGCCGGGAACACTTCCGCCGGTGGTGCTTAAGTTCGATGCCTCCAGCCTGCCGGTGTGCCTGATCACACTTAAAGGAGAAGGTCTGAACGAAACGCAGTTGCGAGATCTGGGCCAATACAACGTGCGCAACCAGATTGCGAGCGTGCCCGGCGCATCGGTGCCGCAGCCGTTTGGCGGGAGCTACCGGCAGATCATGGTCTATGTCGATCCGCTGAAACTGGATGCTCACGAATTGTCGGTGATGGATGTGGTTCGCACGGTGAACGAGAGCAATCTGATCCTGCCCGCCGGGGACGTAAAGATTGGACCCATCGATTACAACCTTTACACCAATAGTCAGGTACCTACGACGGAGCAAATCGGCGACATGCCGATCAAGACGGTGGGACAGGCCTCGGTGTTGGTAAGGGACGTCGGAGAAGCGAAGGACGCGCACCAGATTCAAACCAATATCGTGCGGGTCGATGGACAACGGTCGGTGTACCTGCCGATTCTGAAACACCATCGCCGTCGTGAACGGAATCAAGGATGCACTGTCGAACCTGGTCGATATTCCGAAACAACTTTTGACCAGAGTAGTTTTCGATCAATCAGTTTTTGTGAAGACGGCCATCGACAATCTTCTGCATGAAGGTGCGATTGGTCTGGTGCTGACCGGGTTGATGGTGCTTCTTTTTCTGGGGAGCATGCGGGCGACAGCAGCGGTGTTCTTGTCGATTCCTCTCTCTGCCCTGGCCGCCTTTATGGCGATCAGCGCGGGAGGGGGAAGCGTGAACACGATGGTTTTGGGCGGCCTCGCTCTCGCGTTTTCGCGCCTGATCGATAATTCGGTGGTCGTGCTGGAAAATATTTTTCGGCATCTGGAGATGGGCGAAGCGCCCGAAGTGGCGGCCGAAAAAGGCGGACAGGAGGTTGCGCTCGCGGTTCTGGCGGCGACCCTGACCACGGCGATTGTTTTCTTTCCTGTCATCTTTCTCTATGGAGTGAGCCGGTTTTTGTTTGTGGCGCTGGCCACAGCCGTGGTGCTCTCGTTGTTCGCCTCCTACGTTGTTGCCATGACGGTGGTGCCATTGTTTTGCGCGAAGCTGATCAAGAAACATCAGTCGGATGAGGCTGTTGGGGAGGGCTCGATTGGGGCTAGATTCGGATCGGTGGCCAGGAAGTTCAACGAGTATTTCGAAAAGCTGCTGGGAAAATATGACCGAAGCTTGAGCACGGCGCTTCTGCGACCGCTGGCAACGGTGGCCGGGCTGGCCGGAGTTTCCATCCTCTGCCTCGGGATGTATCCCTTGCTGGGAGTGGCATTTTTTCCGCGCACGGATCCCGGACAATTCGTGGTCAACCTCAAAGCTCCTTCGGGAAGCCGCATTGAACTTTCCGAGCAATATGTGAAGCAGGTTGAAAACATTATTCGCCAGGTCGTGCCTGAGAACGAGCTGGCAATGATTGTCTCTAATATCGGAATCGCTCCGGATTTCTCCGCCATCTATACGCCGAACTCCGCGCCCCACACCGGCTTTGTGCAAGTCAGCCTGAAAGAAGATCACAAAGTTGGCAGTTATGAATACATGCGGCGGGTGCGCGAACGATTGAGCCAACAATTGCCGCAGGTCAGCGCTTATTTTCAATCGGGCGGCCTGGTCGATTCCGTATTGAATATGGGCCTGCCGGCGCCGATCGACGTACAGATCAGCGGAAGCAGTCTGCGGAAGAGTTATGCCGTGGCATCGCAGATCGCGGCACAGGCTCGCGGACTTGCGGGAGTGAGCGACGTCCTGATTCCGCAGGACATTGACTATCCGGCGCTGCAACTGGATATTAACCGCGAGAAGGCCAGCCAGATTGGCCTTTCGCAGAAAGAAATTGTCGACAACGTGATCACCGCGCTCTCTTCCAATGGCATGATCGCGCCCAATTATTGGATCGATCCAAAGAGCGGCAATCCGTACATGCTGACGGTGCAATATCCCGAAGATGCAGTAAAGACTCTGGGAGACTTGAAGCAGATTCCACTGCGAGGAGCAAAAAGCACCGAACCTACTCCGCTTGACTCTGTGGTCCATGTAGAAACCATTCCAAGCCCGACTGAGGTCGACCACTATCAACTGTTCCGTGTGATTGACGTGTACGTTGCGCCGAAGTCGGAGGATTTGGGCCGCGTGAGTGGACAGATCGACAAGATCATTGCGGATACGAGCCTGCCCGAAGGCGTGCGCATCAACTTGCGGGGATCGGTGCAGAACATGAGGTCATCATTCAAGAGCTTCGGGATCGGACTGATATTGGCGACCGTTCTGGTGTATCTGATTCTGGTAGCTCAGTTCGCCTCGTTCCTGGATCCGCTGATCATCCTGCTGGCGGTGCCTCCGGGGCTTGCGGGCGTATTGCTCTTCCTGTTGGTAACGGGCACAACGCTCAATGTGATGTCGCTGATGGGAGTGGTGATGATGGTTGGAATTGTGGTCTCAAACAGCATTCTGATTGTGGAATTCACGCGGCAACTGCGCCATGACGGTCGATCTCTGGGCGAAGCGGTCGCGGTGGCCTCGCGGCAGCGGTTGCGGCCGGTGCTGATGACGTCTCTGGCCACTTTGCTAGGACTGATTCCGATGGCTTTGAAGTTGGGGACGGGGAGTGAAGCGTACGCTCCGTTGGCTCGGGCCATCATTGGAGGGCTGCTGGTGTCGGTGGTCGTCACCGTATATCTGGTGCCGGCGGCATATCTTTGGCTCCATCGGAAGGATGAACAAACAGAGCAGGAGGCTTCAGCGTGAAGGAAACTTTTATTGGTGCAGCGGTGATTCACACAGCGATGATTCATGCAGGGATGATTCGGGCGGGGATGCTTTTGGTGATTCTGGGGTTGGCGGGCGGCGGGTTTGCACAATCGGCGATGCCGAGCCAAATCGAATCCGCTGGGGGCCCGAGTGGAGTGACTCGACTCTCGGTGCGAGATGCGGAAGCGATTGCGCTGAAGAATAATCCTGCCATCTCTGTGGCGCGCCTAAGCGCGCTGGCCTCCGAGCAAGTGACGCGGGAGGCTCGCTCTAATCTTTGGCCGCAGGTTTATGGCAACCTGACCGCGGTAGACGCTCGGGATAACAGCCGAGTCACGGCCGGAGGATTGAATAATTCGATCATTTATACGCGGGCCGCCGGAGGAGCGACGCTGAGCCAGCTCATCACCGATTTCGGCCACACCACGAACCTGGTGGCCAGCGCCCGGCTCCAGGCGCAGTCTCAGGAACAAAGCGCGGCGGCCACGAAACAAGATGTGCTGCTGGCGGTGGATCAGGCTTTTTACGGCGCGCTACAGACCGAAGCGGTTCTCAAAGTCGCGGAGCAAACGGTCGCGGAGCGGCAGTTGCTAGCCGACCAGGTTTCAGCGTTGACCAGCAGCAAACTTAAATCTGATCTCGATTTGAGTTTCGCCAACGTCAATCTCGCTCAGGCCAAGCTTTTATATCTGGATGCGCTGAACAACAACAAGAGCGCGCAGGCGACTTTGTCGGCGGTTCTGGGCTATCCGACGCTGGAAGATTTTGAATTGGTGAATGAGGCCGATCCGCTGACGCCGCCTCCGGCCGATGTGAATCAACTTATCGCGGATGCGTTCGGCAAGCGCCCGGAAATATTGGCGCTGGAGTTCGATTCGGAATCGGACGAGAAACTGCACCGCGCCGCACGCGACCAGATGTACCCCACCATTAGCGCTCTCGCCACCTACGGCGACTCGCCGGTTCGCGATGACCGCGTCTACGGGCCTTACGCGGCGGCGGGTGTGAACCTGCAAATTCCTGTGTTCAACGGCTTCCTGTTCTCGGCGAAGTCGCGGGAGACAGATTTGAGAGCACAGGCCTCGCGCCAGCGCCTGATGGACTTGCGCAATCGCATCGCGCGAGATGTGCGCACCAGTTGGCTCGCCGCAAGCACTTCGTTCGACAGGGTGAATGTGAGCGAACAGCTTTTGACGCAGGCGAATCGCGCTCTCGATCTGGCCCAGACTCGCTACAAGCTGGGACTTAGTTCGATTGTCGAATTGAGCCAGGCGCAACTGCAACAGACGCAGGCGCAAATCGGCAATGCTCAGGCAGGATACGAATACCGCCTGGCGCTATCGATGCTGCGTTATCAGACCACCGGGCTCTGACGAAAGAGATTCATCCGCCGGGTAGTGGTGCAGTTTGGCTGACGCTCCGGACCGGTTAAGCGGGAGGTCCCTTCGACTTCGCTCCTCTTCGCTGCGCCTGAAAAACGGCTCCGCTCAGGATGACGCGGCGACTGTAGAGAGTGAAACTTGCACCACTACCATCCATCGATCCGCTTAGAAGGGGAATCGTATGGATAGAATCCCGTTGTGATTGGTGGTGTGAAAATGCGTGGCGGCGGTCTGGAATCCGCCGCCGACGGTAAATCCGACCCGATTCCAAAAGTGCAGGCGCCCGATCACCAGACCCGGAGTGATGAAAGTCTGCTTCATGCCGTCGTGGTCGCCTTGCTGAAAGAAAGTCGAATTGATCTCAACTTCCGGCCAGAAATGTCGCATGATCCGGTATTGGAAGGCGTTGTTCCAGAGATAATTTCTTCCCACAATATTGGTGTCGGCGGTAGGGAACCCGATGCCGAAAGTACCTTGCACGTCGAAATCGTGGAAGCCTTTTCCGTAGGCGATGGTTGGAGTGATCACGGCATGCTTGGCGCCATTGGTGTAGGAGC
>Ga0210410_10002255_pt1 | contig 17448 bp, 8 predicted proteins | sample IncBWC4MmetaG_FD_161058 | JGI IMG/M metagenome (GOLD analysis project Ga0210410, IMG submission 161058) | Forest soil microbial communities from Barre Woods Harvard Forest LTER site, Petersham, Massachusetts, United States - Inc-BW-C-4-M | ecosystem: Environmental > Terrestrial > Soil >... | reverse complement strand
CAGGGGACGTTTGGGCCGAAGACGCTCTCCGGGACGGTCGGCGGAGGTGGACGAGAGTTGAAGGTCGCGACGACGAACGGCGGAATCGAACTGAAGAAAAGCTGAGAAGCAATTGCCCGGTGGGCCCGATGTTGGGCCCAATGTAGGGGTGCGCTTCAGCGCGTCCCCGCACTCCTCGGTTTTAGTGGCATAGGCTTCCGCCTGCCCACGTCCCCGCAGGCAGCACTGCACAGGGCAAGTCTTCTCGGTGCGCTCTGTTCTCTGCCACCCGTGCATACCCAAAGGGCGCATCTCCCAAACAGGCCACCGCCAGCAGCGCCCTCACGCCTGCGAATTCTATCGTATCCGCATTGTCATTGTCGGCTGCCCAGAACCAGTCGTGAGCGGCCTAGTAAACGGCACTCTGGCCCAGAAGGAACAGTGAAATTTCGGGTCACCGTCCTCGTCTATTCTTCAGACTGCACTGCACAAGAACGGCACCCAAGCGTATCGGCCATGGCTCCGCACCTGGCGTTACCCCAAACGAAAGAGGGTGAATGAATTCCACTAAACAAACCGCAAGGCTCGCTGGCGTACTGTACCTGGTGAATGCCGCAACCGGCTTCTTCGGCATCGTCTACGTGCCAGGCAAACTGATTGTATCGGGCAACACGACCGCAACTGCCAGCAACATCCTCGCTTCCGAGCGGCTTTTCCGCCTCGGCATTGTTTCCGAACTGATTTGCGCGGCCGAATTCATCTACCTGGTCTGGGTTCTTTACCGCTTACTCTCCGGCGTGAATAAGACGCATGCTGTGCTGATGGTGATGTGGGGTCTGGCGTTTGTTCCCGTAATGGCCGTGAATGTGCTAAGCGAGGTCGCAGCCCTGACGCTCCTGCGCGGCGCGGATTTCTTGTCGTTTTTCGACCAACCGCGCCGCGAAGCTCTGGCCATGTTGTTCCTCGATTTGCATCATTACGGATACGTTGTCGGTTGGATCTTTGGCCCCTGGCTGATCCACCTCGGGGCTCTTATCTACAGGTCGGGTTTCCTGCCCCGCCTCCTGGGCGTTCTTTTGATCGCTGCGGGCTTCGGGTACCTGGCGGAAAGTGTCACGCCGCTGTTTCTGCCGATTTACGCGAAGGTCGTGGACCGCTTCGCGAGCATTCCGCTAATGGTAGGCGAACCGGCTCTTATCCTGTGGCTTCTGATTGTCGGCGCAAAGGATCAACCATTGAGCGCCGCTGAACTTCCCAGGCCTACTTGATCAGCTCGACCGGCATCTCTCTGTCGACCTTATCGTAAAACGTCATCGTCATCTTACCCTGTGTCCACCGTCCACTTCTCTATCCGCTCTGGGCCAAGGCCCGGGACATCTCTAAGTAAGCCGTCTCGTGCTGCTCGTGCCGGCAGGTGCTCAAGGAACGTCTCGCGTTGACCGGTTTCGGCGACGGGAAGCACCTCGTGCACGGGTGGGGAGACGACCCTGTGGCCGCCCTGCCCGAAGTACTCCGAATGGCCGTCGGCCAGGTAGGAATCGTACCGTTCCACGCCGAGCCCCTTAAGCGCCAGCACATACTCCGTGAACGTCTTCGAGCCGCGCCGGTGAGCTAAAAATCCTCTGCATTCTGTTCGTTCCGCTTCTTGTCTCAACACGCCAATTCGCATCCCACCAACCGTGAACCGCAGCCCACCCAATCATGGCTTGCCGGACGGGCTGTCCTTCGCACCATAGACAAATTGACGGATTTCCGCCCTTTGTTTTTCAAGATCCTCCAGGTGATGTTCGCGAATCTTTTGATAAACCTGGAGTTGCTCCTGCGCCGACTCCTTTTGGCCGGTGCGGACGTAGGCCTGCCCCAAACGGTAGTGGGCGTCGGCAAGATCGGGGTTCAGCTCGAGCGCCCGCAAATATTCCGGAATAGCCTCGGGATACTTACTCTGGTCGGAGTACAGATTGCCCAATTGCAGGTGCACCTCGGCAAGCTTCGGGTCGAGATCGAGAGAATTCTTGAGCAGAGTCTCAATTTGACGAAGGTCAAGGCTGGGATCTTGAGCCCGCTTGCCTTTCCACAAACTCATCGCGTAGTAGTAGAGGGCTTGGGCATTGCGCGGCTGGAGTTCAGAGAAGCGGCGGAATCGCTGGATAACGTCGTCGGCCTGGCCCGGCGAACTGTCATAGGCCCTGGAAAGAAAGAGGTAACAGTTTGGGTCAGAAGGGTTTAAATCAGCGGCCCTGATTAACGATCTGACGGCCTGGTCATAATTGCCGTGCGCGTAGAGAGCCATCCCGAGACCGATCGCCAGCCGGGGCGAGGCGGGATAACGCTGGGCGGCGTCCTGGAAGACTTGTATGGCTGGTCCGAGCGTGCGGTGCACAAGGAGTTCACTGCCCCAATCGAAGAGGTTGCTCTCGCTGGGATCGCCGTGGGCGGCGATTTCGTATTCATTGGCGGCCTCCACGAAGTTCCCGTCTTTTTCTTCCACCTCGCCGAGCAGGTTGTGCAGTTCGGAGGTGTTCTTAAGTCGCAGAAGCAGCTGGATTTGTTGGCGGGCGTCGGCAAGACGACCGGAGAGAAGGTAGGCCAGCGACAGATCGTAGCCATTGTCGTACGAGGATGGCTCGATCCGCTGGGCGCGCTCAAGATACGGCACGGCATCGGCGATCCTTTTCGATTGGACGAAGAACTCGCCGAGGTTGTGATTGGTGTCAAAGTTCTGCGGCTCGAGTTCGGCGGCTTTCTTGAACTGTTCTCCTGCACGGTCAAGCCTTCCCAGACGGACGAGGTTGGCGGCGAGATTGGTCCGCGCAGGGGCGGAAGCTGAGTTCAGCCGGACCGCTTTCTCAAAGTGGGCGTTGGCGGTGGCGTCCTGAGACTGTGCGGAGTAAACCATGCCCAGAAGTTCGTGAATTTCAAAGTTTTCCGGGAGCTGGCGGACCAAGTCCTCTAACTTTGTCGCGGCTTCGGCAAACTTCCCGGCGTCATATTGAGCTACGGCCGCCTGGAATTCGTGATCGAGACGCTGGTTCTGGTTGGCGCGGGCCGACACCGCGGGCGCACACGCCAAGAGAATGAAAAAAATAGTGTTGATGGAACGGCGGACGATCGACACGGCGTTCCTAGGTTATCACCGCACGATTAGACCGGGAAAGATCGAGCACAAAAGGGTTCCCCGCAGAGCGCCCCTGACGAGCGCTCTACCGGGAGAGTGGAGCTGCGTTAGAAAACCAGCTTCAAAGCAAACTGGATCTGCCGCGGATCGTAGGGTGCGTCGCGAGTAGCGCCGATTTTTCCGAAGTTCGTCAAATTGGTGAAGTCGCCGGCTCCGGAGACGGCTACGACACCGTTGCCGCCAAAATTCGGTGCGTTGAAGTTCGGGTGGTTGAGGATGTTAAAGATCTCCGTCCGGAATTGCACGGTGAGACGTTCCTTGATCGCGAAATTCTTAAAGATCGAAAAGTCCGCTCTGTGGAATCCAGGTCCCGGCACTTGAGTTAATCCACCCAGGGCCGCAGCACCTGTTAACGGCACGCATCCCGTTGGGGAACTGGTGGGCGTGCCGCCCGGTCCGAGGGTACAGGGTTGAGCAAACGCTGCTGGGTTTCCGTACCAACTCAACTTGCCATCCGAACTGTTGTGGAGGCCCAGATTCAACGGCTGGCCCTTCACACGAAGATCGCCGCAGTTCAAACCTGCCGCTGTACCACTCGGGCAATTCAGGCCAATGGGCTGGCCTCCTTGCAGCGTCGTGGACCAGTTGAGGCTCCAACCGCCAATCAACTGGTTCTGGAGCCCTGAGACGCCCGAAGCGAAGTGCTTACCTTTGCCGAAGGGCAATTCATAGCCGCCGCTAAAGTGGAAAACGTTCCTTATGTCGAAACCCGCCAAACCATAATCGAAATGGATTCCGAGGCCAGGTACGCTCGGCGCACGGTAGCCCTGGAGGCTTCCGCCGTTGAGTAAGTCACCGGCGTCGGACAGCGTCTTCGAGTACGTGTAGGCCGCGAGGAAATTCAAGCCATTTGCAAAACTCTTTTCGGCTTTCGTTTGGAAGCCTTGGTAGATGCTATTCCCTTGCGTTGCAGCATAGCTGCTACCCCGCCCGAAATCGGGATAAGGAACCAGAGTTGCCTGATTGGCGTTGTTGTCGGTGATCACCGGGACGTTGTTGCTGCCGGGAAACGTCTCCAAATGGCGCGCCTGCGAAGTCACATACCCGGCCTGTACAGCTAGCGTAGGGGTGAGCTGGTATTGGATCGTCAAGTTGCCACTCATGGAGTAGGGAGTCTTGTAGTTAAACTGAATTCCGCGCAACCCCAACCCACTGGCGTTAACTACGAGTGGACTCAACGGAGTGCACGAGAATCCTGTTTCAAACGTTGCGACACCATTCATCGGATTTCCGTTGGCTCCCGCGGTGGGGCACGGGGTTCCGTTCGTAGTGGTAGTGGCGGTGCTGAAGGGATATAGGCCGCTGGGATCGAAGCCACCGGCGCTGTTCGTTTTGAGACCCGGGAAGAAGGAGAAGTTGAACTGGAACGGATAGTTTTCGCCGATATTCGGTGAAAAGCCACGATTTTCAAAACCGTTGTAAAACATTCCAAATCCGCCGCGCACAACCAACTTTGGATTGACCTGGTAGGCAAAGCCGAGGCGCGGTGAAAAATTAGCCTTTTGCGAGTGTCCAAGTCCCCCGCCGTATTGATTGGTAGCTAGACACTTGATACCGTCTTGAGCCAGCAAAGTGGTGAAACTCACAGAGACAAAGGTGTTGTCGCAGGAGTCCTTGCCCCCTGGCATTAAGTAAGTTGGCGCACCCAACGCATTTGGAACAAAGTTGGCCTGATTCGAGTGGTGCTCGTAGACGAGACCAAAGAAGTCATAGCGGACCCCAAGATTTAGGGTCAGCTTGTGATTGATCTTCCAGTCGTCTTGGACGTAACCGCCGTAGTAATCCTTGCCGTTATCGGTCAAGGAAATATTCGAGACGAAGACGCCATTGGCCCCCCCGACATAGTCTATGCCACCGGGCACGGACGTGGTGCGTGGAACCAAGAGGAAATCCGCAATGCCTACGTTGCCTGAATTTCCCCCGCTGGGTTCTGTGTAACCGCCGAAATTGAATTGGCCGTGAGACCAGGGTGGCTGCAAGGTAGAAAACTTAACGTGCTGAAACTCGAAACCCATCTTGAAGGTGTGTTTGCCATAGATTTTGGTGACATCTTCGGTAAGTTGGAAGGTAGAACTAACCTCATCCGAAGGCAAGAAAGCGTTGCTCCCCAAGGTGGAAAGTGCGCCGATTCCGAAAGCCGGGAGGCCGCCATTTTCAGACCCCTGCGGGATGTCTTGCACGCCAAATTGTGCCGGGAGCCCGTCCTGGCCGGAAACCGGACTAGAGCGGGTCGTATGCAGGTAATTGAAGCCGGCGCGCAACTCATTGATAAGTGTCGGCGAAAACGTGTGCGTGTACCCTAATGCGGTCTGCTGTGCGTTGGCTGTCTGTGGGCCCTGCTGGAAAGCTCCGCCGTCCGCCACGCCGCCGAAAATGCCAGGAATGAACTGCGGATCGTCCGAGAAGCTGAACCGGAAGAAAATCTGATTCTTCTCGTTTAGATTGACATCCATGCGGGTGTCAAAGGAGTGCTTGTGTTCAAAGAGTTTCGGTGAGTTCGCAAAATTACCAAACGTCCCCAAACTGGTTGGGTGGGGAAAAAGGTTTAGAAGCTTTATGGCGTTCGGATCCAAGCGGTTAGAGGGGAGTTCATTCAAGTTGCAAGCAGCCATGGTGAAGGTCAAGGTACTGGCGGCGCAAGTGCCGAACGGGTCGCGCGTAAACCCAGTGCTAGTTGCAATCAAACCGCTAACGGGATCGACTTGTCCTTTGGTAACCAAACGGGTCGTCGCGGGATCAAAAATCGTCCCCTTTGGAACCGTGCGTCCCAAGTCATCAACGGTCGTACCCGACTGGCCTGTGATGTAGTCCTGTAAGTTTACAAGCGGGCCCGTTGCGTTCCAACTGGTTCGTTCAGCGTCGGTCGGGACCGTACCAGTCAAGATGGTTCCCTGGACCCTGCGGAATCCCTCGTAGTCTCCAAAGAAGAAAAGCTTGTTTCGGCCATTGAAGACGTGCGGGATTACAACCGGGCCGCCCGCGGTAAATCCAAATTGGTTCTGCCGCAGTTCGCCCTTCTTGACGCCACCTGCATTTTCAAAGAAGTCCGCCGCATCCAGTTTGTCGTTGCGGAAGAACTCCCAGACCGAACCGTGGAACTCGTTCGTGCCGGACTTGATGGTGGCATTGAGAACCGCGGCTCCGGAACGGCCAAATTCAGCGCTAAAGTCCGAGGTCTGGACCTTGAACTCCTGAATGGCATCGACGGGGGGCAGCACGACAAAGTTCGTACCGTTGAGGAAGTCAACGGTGTCCGAATTGTTGTCAATGCCGTCGAGGAGATAGTTGTTCTGGGCGGGGCGCAAACCATTGGCCGCAAAAGCACCACTTGCAGCGTTTCCACGTGTGTCCGCCTGAGGGGTGTTCACACCCGCGGCGAGCTGTGCCAGAAATGTGAAATTCCTGCCATTCAGCGGGAGGTTATTCACGCTGCGGGAGTCAACGACTTGACCTACGGCAGCGTCCTGGGTTTGGAGCACAGGAACAGACGCAGTGACCTCGACGGTTGTAGTCACATTGCCCGGCTTGAGGCTAAAGTCAGCGACGACGTTGTCACCCACATTGACGGTAACGCGGGGCCGAATGATGGTCTCGAAACCCTGAAGCGTGACGGCGAGCTTATAACTTCCGATTCTGACCGGCGTGAATTTGTACCCACCATCGGGCCCCGTAAGGGTGGATAGAGCCGCGGCGGTTCCTTCATTGGTCAGCGTGACGGTGGCGCCGTGGACGGCCGAACCGCTGGCGTCGGTAACGGTCCCCAAGATGGCGCCAGCATCGACTTGAGCGCGGAGGGGCGTCACACCCAACAAGGTGAGCAGGAGTGCGCCGGTCATCGCCCACCAGGTTCGGCGGACCAAGCTAGAAACTGTCATTCGCTTCATGAACTTCCTCCTCGGCACGAGCACTGTGCCGGAATTCACACCGTCACCCCCGGCGCTGGGCCGTCCACCGACGAAAGCTGCCCGGGCGCTGGCCTCCTACATGGCTATGGCAGGCCGCTGGCTCGATCCTCTGACGGAACCCATCGGACCACAGAAACCCCACCACAGAGGTCAGTTAATTGGACAAACCCAAAGCACCGGAATGGATGCAAACCTCTTAACCCCAACTAAGCGACCCCAAAGCATTAACCGCTTAACCGGCCTGATATCACGCTATTTTGCATGTTGTCAAGCACTATTTTTGATTTATACTCTCGACCGACGTGAGATTTCCGCTGGTTGAGGTTGTTGTCTAGCCTAGCCGTTTGGTCGAGGACAGCTGATGCGGGCACTATGGGGCTAACCATTCGCGATGTGGCCAAGGCTGCGGGTGTGTCCACGGCCACAGTTTCCAACGTCTTGAACAAGACCGGCAAAGTGGGCCCGCGCACAAACCGCTTGGTGCTCTTGACGGTGAAGCGTCTCGGCTATTTTCCGAACGCTCATGCACGACACCTGGCTTCGCACGACAGCCGTACGCTGGGAATTATTGTGTCCGACATCGTGAACCCCTTCTTTCCAGAAGTGATCAAGAGTTTCGAGACGCGCGCCCGGCAACTTGGTTACGATGCCATTCTCAGTGATACGAATTACGATCCGCGGAGAACCCGTGAAGCAGCGGAGCGCATGATGGAGCATAACGTCCGCGGCGTGGCGATCATGACGTCAGAGATCAGCTCGCGACTTATGCTCGAATTTGAACGAAGAAGGATTGCCGTCACGTTTCTGGATCTCGCCCCGGCTCGCGGCTACGTGAGCAAATTGCGAATCGACTACTTCTCGGGAATCAAGCAAATCGTTGAATACCTCCATAAATGCGGGCACCGACGAATTGCCTTCATCGCCGGGCGCCCAAAGCTCAAGTCCAACATCGCCCGGCTGGAAGCCTACGAAAAGTGCATGCGCGAACTGGGCTTGGAACCTGGCCCGGTAGTGCACGGAGACTTGCGCTTTGAAGGCGGTTTGATAGCGGGCTTGAGTATCGCAAAACTCTCACCCAGGCCCACGGCGGTTATGGCCGTGAACGATCTCACCGCCGTGGGCGTCATCAAGGGATTGCTGAAAGGGGGCTGCCGCGTACCGCAGGATATCTCCGTCACGGGGTTCGACAACACACGCTTGGCCGAATACAGCAACCCGTCGTTAACTACAGTGGATATCCATCGGGACATGTTGGGCGAAATGGCGGCCGATGCACTTCATGAACTCTCTTGCTCCGCCAATCCTCAGGGCCGGGAATACCAGATTCCCGCCGAGCTTATTTTGCGAGATTCTTCAGGGCCCGCTCCGTCTGAAAAGTCCTGACCGAACTCTCGGTATTTTGCGCGTCGCACGACCCGATTTGCCGGCCGGGGTTGCTGGAAATTCGGAGCAGGCACGTTAGTCTTTCGAACAGCTTCGCCACGATGCTAGCATGCCGAAGCCGAACGATCGCGGCGGGGACATTCAAGAATGGCGCGCCGAAAAGACCTAGACCACGCTTTTTCACGGCGCGCCTTCCTCGGGAGGATGCGCTGGGCGCCGATCCTTTTTTTGCCGGCGCCTCTCCAGGCGCGCGCGTTCCGATCCTTACTCGGAGAGACTCCGGGCGAAGGTAACCCTTCTCTCGACTTTGCTGATCTTCGTGTAAGGCCACACTATCCGACGAACTCCCCGCTCGATGATGTTCTGCAGAAAGTCACTCCCGGCACGGATGCGTTCGTCACGGAGAAATACGCATTTGAAATCCTGCGTCTCCTCGACGAATGGAGCCGCGCCCTCAAGGCAGGGCCACCCGCTTCCCGCGTCTTGGCGAAATTTCTGGACCCTTCGCTCGAAGCGTGCTCGCTGGTTCCCAGTCAGCAAACGAGCCTTCGCTCCGGGGATGGCATTGAGGTATTTCGCAAAAGATTTGCCACCGACGTCGTCTTGGGCCGCGACCGCTTTCTCAAGGAGATGGAGAGATACCTGGCCGCGATGCCGCATTTGGACACGGCTGAATTCGAAATTACCAGGATCGCGGAACTGGCCGGCTCCTCGCCCCTGGTGCGCGTTGAGATTCGGTATGACCTAGTCGGAACGGGAATAGACGCCACGCGCGAGCAGCGCGTCGGACAATGGCTGACGCAGTGGTCGCGCGATGCCCGAAACGGGTGGCAAGTTCGCCGATGGGAGGCGACCCAGGAAACCTTCAGCCGGGTGCGGGGGCCTATATTCTTGGATATTACTTCGCGAGCGCTTGGCCAAACCGAATCTTACAAGCAGCAGCTGCTACACGGAGTGGATTATTGGCGCACCGTTTTGGACGGGGCCTCGGGCATCGACATCTACGGCAACAACGGTTTGGCGGTAGGAGACATCGACAACGACGGACTGGATGACCTGTACATCTGTCAGCCCCCCGGACTTCCGAACCGCCTGTATCACAATCGAGGGGATGGAACGTTTGAGGATGTGACGGAGCAGGCGGGTGTAGGCGTGCTGGATGGCACGGCTTCGGCGCTATTCGCGGATTTTCGGAACAAGGGGATCCAGGATCTGTTGGTGGTTTGTGGCAGCGGGCCGCTGCTCTTCCTGAACCAAGAGAACGGAAAGTTTCTACTGAAACGCGATGCCTTCCAGTTTCGGCGGCCTCCGCAGGGAACCTTCACGCACGCTGCCATAGCCGACTACGACTGCGACGGCAATCTCGACATTTATTTCTGCTTATACAGCTACTACCTGGGTCTGGACCAGTATCACTATCCGGCTCCTTATTTCGATGCACGCAATGGGCCTCCCAACTTCCTGCTTCACAACGAGGGGAACGCAACTTTTCAGGATCGCACGGAGGCCGCGGGATTGAACGTGGATAACGACCGCTTTAGTTTCGCGTGCGCCTGGGGTGACTACAACTCCGACGGCGCGCCAGATTTGTATGTGGCTAATGACTTCGGACGGAACAACCTGTACCGCAACAATGGCGACGGAAAATTCGCCGTGGTCTCGAGCGAAGCGGGCGTCGAGGACGTCGGGGCAGGCATGAGCGCGTGCTGGTTCGATTTCGACAACGACGGCAACCAGGACGTATACGTTGCAAACATGTGGTCCCCTGCCGGCATGCGAGTTTCCGAACAAAAGAATTTCCATGAGAAAGAGCCAGAGGCAATCCGCGCGCTTTATCGCCGACATGCGCGCGGCAATTCCTTATATCGAAATCAGGCAAATGGAAAATTTCAAAACGTAAGCCTCGAAGCTGGAGTTGATGTGGGCCGGTGGGCGTGGTGCTCGGACGCTTGGGATTTTGACCACGACGGCTACCCGGACTTGTACGTCGCGAATGGCTATATCTCGGGGCCCAGGACGCCTGGGCACGATCAAGACGACGTGGCGAGCTTCTTCTGGCGGCAGGTCGTGGCGAATTCGCCCGAGACTCAAACGGCGTCTGCGAATTACGAGCTGGGGTGGAACGCTATTAATGAGCTGATCCGATCGGACGCCTCTTGGAGCGGCTATGAGAGAAATATTTTCTATGTGAATAACCACGATGGCACGTTTTCCGACGTCTCGGGCATTTCTGGATTGGACTTTCCCGACGATAGCCGATCCTTCGCGCTCGCCGACCTCGACCACGACGGACGTTTGGAAGTGGTCCTCAAAAACCGGAACGGGCCGCAACTCCGGATTTTGCGCAACGCGATGAAGGACATTGGCAACTCCATCGCCATCCGATTGCGCGGAAAAAAAAGCAATTGCGATGCGATCGGCGCCCGGGTAACGGTCGAAATCGATGGACTTCGGCAGACGAAGTATCTGCAAGCCGGCTCCGGATTTCTATCGCAGCACACCAAGGAGCTTTTCTTTGGTGTCGGGAAAACGCCAGGCACCGTCGGCGCCACGATCCGCTGGCCCAGCGGGCTGACTCAGGTCTTCGAACATCTGCCCGTAAACCGTCGAATCCAGATTGAGGAAGGCTCCGAGGACTTTGCGGCCAAGCCGTTTCCGAGTGTACCCGCGTCTTACGCTCGAGCGGGCGACGCCGAGAACCCGGAGACGTTGCCTTCGTCGATCGAGACCTGGCTCATCGAGCCCTTGAGCGCACCGGAGTTTTCCTTGCCCGACCTAGCGGGAAATAGGCGGGACCTGCGGTCGTTTCGAGGGGGTTTTCTGCTGCTCAACTTTTGGGCGACGGCTTCGCCGGCTTGTGGCCAGCAGCTGCGCTCTTTCGAGAAGGGCCAGTCAACTCGCGCTCGAAACGGTCTTCGTATTTTGGCCCTCAACGTCGATGATCCTGGCGATGCGGCCGCGGTTCGATCATTGGTCGCGAAGGAAGGGTTTTCCTTCGCGATTCTGCTTGGCACGCAAGAAGTGACTGGCGTCTACAATATTGTCTATCGCCACCTTTTTGACCGTCGCAGGGATCTTGCCCTCCCCGCATCGTTTCTCGTAGATGGCAGCGGCATGATCGTCAAAGTTTATCAAGGGCCAGTGAACCCTGAACGGCTCGTCGAAGATCTGAGATCAGTTCCGGAAAATGCCGCCGACCGTATGCGCAGAGCGCTTCCCTTCGAAGGCAGGCTGTATGTAGACGAGTTTCAACGCAACGAGTTTACGTATGGCGTCGCGATGTTTCAGCGCGGCTACCTGGAGCAAGCCGCGGCGTCTTTCCTGCTGGTCATCGCGGCCAAGCCGCAGGAACCGGAAGCTTATTACAATCTGGGAACCCTCTACCTCCGGAAAAACGCCTTACCGGACGCGCGGCGGTATCTCCAGCAGACGGTGAAGCTCCGTCCGGATTATCCGGAAGCCTGGAACAATCTTGGAATGGTCGCCGGGCAGGAAGGCCAGATGGACGAGGCCATCCACAACTTTCAACAGTCCTTGTCTAATAGACCCAACTATGTCATTGCGCTGCTGAATCTCGGAAACCTGTATCGGCGGCAGGGAGCGGTAGAAGAGGCGGAAAAGCTTCTGAGCCGCGCCCTCGAACTGGAGCCTGATAATCCGGAGACAAACTACAGCTTAGGAATGCTCTACGTTCGGCAAGACCAACTCGAGCGCGCCTCAAACTTCTTGGAAAGGGCGGTGAACTTGCGCCCGGATTATCCCGACGCGCTCAACAACCTGGGTGTCCTCTTCGTCCGGGAACAACGCTATTCCGAAGCCCAGCAGAGATTCGAGACCTCCATCCGCGTGGCCCCGAACTTTGACCAGGCCTATCTCAATCTGGCCCGCCTGTACGTCCTTTTGAAGGACAAAGAGAAGGCCAGAGAGGTTCTGCTGGCGCTACTCCGCCAGCAGCCGCAGCACAAGTTGGCTCAGCAGGCGCTGGAGATGCTAAATTGACCGTTCAAGCTCGATTAGAACGCACTCGGAGGAAAGTTGGGAAATGTTTAGCGGCACGTCACTTCAGCGTGCATCGAAGAGCGCCGGGAGCTGGCCGCGACCCTGCCGAATCCTTGCGCTGATGGTGCTTCTCCTTTCCGCCGAAGGTTTTCCGCAGCAAACCGTCCCCCATCGCGGTAATGCTCGGCAGCCCTCGAAGATTTCCGCCCTTCTCGAGGAAGCCGAGGAACTGCTTCGCCGAGGTGCGGTCGATGAGGCCAAGAACAAAATACAGCAAGAGCTCGAGCGGAATCCTTCGAGCGTCGAGGGCTACGACCTGTTGGGGATTGTTTACACCGATGAAAAAGACTACCCCAACGCCCTCAAGGCTTTCCAGCAGGCGCTCGAGCTTGACCCCGACTCCATCAGGGCGCTCAACAACCTCGGGAACCTATACGTCGCCGAGAATAAGCTCGATCTAGCAGAGCGAGAATTCAGGAAGGTCTTGCGCCGGGAGCCAGGCAATCGCGATGGAAACTACAATCTGGGCCTGGTCCTGATGGCCAGGGGTTCACCGCTAACGGCCATTTCTCACTTTCAGCGCGTCCACCCTCCAGACATCGCAACTCGCTCCAACTTAATCCGTGCTTGCCTCCGGGCCGGCCGAACCGCGGAAGGGTTGAAGCTCGCTAGCGATCTTTCCGCACAAAATAAATACGACGTGCAATTGCATTTCACGCTGGGTGTGTTGCTGGCCTCGGAAAAACAGTACCGGGCGGCTCAACTCGAACTGGAACAGGCGAACGCGCTGCAGCCGGAATCGCTCGAGATTCTCTACAACCTCGGCCAGGCTTATCTTCGGACGGCTGCATACCCGAAAGCGGAACTGGCCTTGCATCGCGCGATGAAACTGAAACCCGATTCGCCCGAAACGCTGTACTTGTTGGGGCAAGTCTATCAGGAGCAAAACAGGCCGGTAGATGCCTTGGACTTGCTGGTGGGTGCGCATAAGCTTGCTCCTCAGAATACCGACATCATTTTTCTTCTGGCGCGGGTCAGCATGACCCAGAATTATTTCGAAGACGCGATCCCTCTTCTGGAATCAGGCTTGAAGATCGCTCCGCAACGAGCCGATCTCCACGCTGCCTTGGGCGAGAGCTATTTCATGTCGGGCAAAGCGGAAAAGGCCATCGAGCGGTTCAAAGCGCTGATCGAACTGGATCCTTCGGCACGCTCCTATACCTTCATGGGTCTCTCTTACCGGCATCTTGGACAATTCGATGAAGCCAGGAAGTACTTTGAAGCGGGCCTCAAACAAGATCCGCACAACGCCTCCTGCTTATTCAACATAGGCTATATCGAGGAGCGACAGGGCCATCACGCGCGGGCCGAGGAGCTGTTTCAGGCGGCGCTGCACTCAAAGCCCGATCTTTCCGAAGCGATGTTGGAATTGGCGAATCTACGAGTCGCGAGCAAGAAATTCCAGGAGGCAGCCGACCTCTTGCGGCGATACGTCAAAGTGAGCCCCGAGCCTGCTGCGGGCTACTACAAGCTTGCCATGGTGGAGAGAAGCCTCCATCAGATGGACGCGGCACAACGGGACTTAAGTGTATTTCAGACTCTCTCGAAAAATGCTCCTGCGGGTCCCTATCCGTATCAGCATCTTTTCGATTACGTGGACAACCGCTCGAGCCTTTCCAGGCAGGACCGCACGCAACTCGATCTGACTCAGCTGACCGAAGAGATCAGCAAACATCCGGACCAGCCTCAGAACCTCTATCTGCTTGCGGAAACTTACCTGAAACTTGGAAAACCCGACGAAGCCCGCAAGACCATCGTACAACTCGATCAGTTGAGCGCGGGCGACTACCGGACGCAGACCGGAGTGGGTGTGCTTCTGGCGCGTTACCGTTTCTACGACGACGCCATCCAGCATTTCGAGACCGCCTTGAGCGCGAATCCCGACTCGGATGACGTGAAATTCGACTTGGCCGATGCCTACTTCCGCAAAGGCGCCTATGCTCAGGCGCTCGAAGCCGCCAGGCAAATTTCAGCGCCGGGACAGCAGGACGGCTCTTTTTTGGCTTTGCTCGGAGATATCTACGCGCATCTTGGCGATACTCCGCGGGCTGCTCAAATTTTCCGGGACGCGATCAACCGAAGCCCGGATAACGATCAGCACTACCTCTCACTCGCTCTGGTGCAGTTGCGCGAGAATAATGCCGGCGGAGCGGAAGATACGTTGCGGAAGGGGCTGGTGCGAATTCCTAGCTCCGGAAAAATCTTCTGGGGCTTGGGACTTGTCTCTGTCCTGGAAGGTAAGACTCCCGAGGCTGAAGCGGATCTCGAACACGCCGTAGATCTGCTTCCGGAATGGCCCGGAAGTTATTCGACACTGGGCGTTTTTTATTATCAAACCGGAGAGATCGCCAAGGCGCGGGAAGTGTTGAATCGCTTCAAAGGCAGCACGGCCGCCGGCGGCTTTGACCTAGAGCGCATCGAAGAGGCGTTGTCCCGAGCACCCCAGGTGCCCTCTAGCATTCGCGAACCAATGCCGATGGTTGCCAGGTTGCAGCTACTTCAGCTGGCGCTCTCGCTGGCCGACCGCACACTTTAGCATTTCCTGCGGAACTTGCACCCGCGGAACTTGCAGTTGAACGCGTGGATAGCCGGGGCTAGAATGCGTTAAGCGCTTCATCATTCCACAATGTTCGGAGCGTGATGGCCCGCTGCTGACGGAACGAACACTTTTGAGACAAGCTTGCGATGCGGAAAAAACCGGAGGCAGGCAGGCGACGGTTCCTCGTAAGCGTGTCGAGCGCAATCCTGGCGCTGACCGCGGTGGTTGTCGTTACCTTCCATCAGCAGGCCCTTGGTCGGCAAACGCCTAAAGCGCAGGACGCTCACATCGCTATCCGGTATACCGACGTTCGAAAAGAGGCCGCAATCACTTTTCAGGAAGACTCCACGCAGACCGAAGAAAAGTATTATCTCGAGACCATGGGTACGGGCGTCGCTTGGCTCGACTACAATCAGGACGGCTTGACGGATCTGTTCTTCGTGCAATCCGGCGAAACCGACGCTTACAAGCCGGCGCATCCCTTGCGTTCCGCGCTTTACCGCAACAATGGCGACGGCACCTTTACCGACGTCACCGAAAAAGCTGGCCTAGGAGGTGCCGGACATTACGGTCAAGGAGTCGCCGTCGGAGATTTCGACAATGACGGCTACCCCGATCTGTACGTCACCGGCTATGGCCGCGCGATTCTCTACCACAACAACGGCGATGGAACCTTCACGGATGTCACCCTAAAGGCCGGTGTAGCCGATGAAGGCGGATGGTCCACCAGCGCAGGATGGTTTGATTACGATAAGGACGGCTGGCTCGACCTGGTGGTCACCAATTACATCGAGTGGACGCCCAAGACGAACCTGTGGTGCGGAGAACGCCGCCCCGGCTATCGTTCTTACTGCAATCCGGGCAATTACAAGGGGCAGAAGACCAAGCTCTACCACAACAATCACGACGGTACCTTCACCGACGCAAGCGACTCTTCCGGCGTTGGCAAGCCCGAATCCAAAGGCATGGGCGTGGTCCTGGCGGACTTTAATAACGACGGCTGGCCAGACATCGCCATCGCCAACGACACGTGGCCCAATTTTCTGTTCCTCAACAAACACGATGGCACCTTCGAGGATGTCTCGCTTGTTTCCGGTTTGGCCGCCAGCGAAGACGGCCGTTACGAGGCTGGCATGGGCATCGATGCCGCCGACGTGGACGGCGATGGCTGGCTGGATGTCTACATCACTCACCTGGATCTCGAATTGAATCGTCTCTATCACAACAATCACGATGGAACGTTCGATGACTATACGTATCGCTCCGGCATCGGCAACAAGGCCATCCTGCTCAGCGGCGTATCCATGAAGTTTCTCGATTACGACAACGACGGCTGGAACGATATCGTCCAATTGAACGGCGCCATGCTGGACAACGTCCAGCTCTACCACAGCGAAGTCTCCTACAAGGAGCCTTTGCTCATGTTCCGCAATTTAGGAAAGGGCCAGTTCGAAAAAGTTTCAGACTCCCTCGGTCCTGACTTCCTGCGGCCTGTCGCCGGCCGCGGCATCGCTACCGCTGACTACGACAATGACGGCGACATCGACATCGCCATCAATAACCGGGGCGATTATCCCGAGCTCCTCCGCAACGATGGAGGAAATCTCAACCACTGGCTGGAAGTTCTGCTCATCGGCACGCGTTCGAATCGCGATGGCATCGGCGCTTCGTTAAAGTTAACTTCCGAAGGGTTCGTGCACGTCGAACAGTCCAAAGGTGGCATGAGCTATATGTCGGCAAGCGATCCAAGAATTTTCTTTGGCCTCGGCAAACGCACCAAAATTGAATCCTTGGAGGTTACTTGGCCCAGCGGCCAAGTGGACAAGCTGACGGGTCTGGCCGTCGATAGAATCATCGCCGTAAAAGAAGGCACAGGAATTGTTGCTCGTTCGTTTCCCAAAATAAGGCCAAAGGCGGCAAGCCAATGAGAGGACGGAACTCCATCGATCTGGCAAAAGTGGATTTCTCCTTGCCCAATTTTTCGTCGCAGCAATCTCCCGTCTGGACAAATCAAAGGCCATGAACCCACTGCGCCGCCGTTTCCTTCGTTCCTCTTCCGTCGTTCTGGGCAGCGCCCTCTGGGACGCGCTTACCAGCCCGCTCTGGAAATGGAAACGCTCCCTGCTCCTCGAAGCTTCTGCGGCATGCAATCCCCAATCGCCGAAGCCGGGCATTTCCACCCCGCCAGCAACTTCACCCGTGGTGTTCGTCGACGTAGCCAAGGAAGCCGGTCTTAATTCTAGAAACGTGTGGGGCGGCGTCGATCAAAAAAAATACATCATTGAAGCCAAAGGCAGTGGCCTCGCTTTTTTCGACTACGACAACGACGGCTGGCTGGATATTTATTTGACGAACGGAACGCGCTTCCATACCGATTGGCCGCCCGGGGCGGCTCCCACCTCCCATCT
>Ga0210410_10002253_pt1 | contig 17454 bp, 12 predicted proteins | sample IncBWC4MmetaG_FD_161058 | JGI IMG/M metagenome (GOLD analysis project Ga0210410, IMG submission 161058) | Forest soil microbial communities from Barre Woods Harvard Forest LTER site, Petersham, Massachusetts, United States - Inc-BW-C-4-M | ecosystem: Environmental > Terrestrial > Soil >... | reverse complement strand
GCCTGCAGATGGTTGTCGGCGGCAAAGAGCAAGCGCCGTTCAGAGCGATCCGCGCTTTCCCAGTAGTCGATGCCTCGGTTGGTTATCAGCGCCGTCTTCGCTCCGGTGGGATGAGTCCAGATTTCCTTTCCTGTAGTGGCGTCGAGGGCGACGATGCTATTGGTCCGTGCCATCACGTACATGACGTCGTCGACGACCAGCGGATTGAACGCGTACGGCAGGTCGTCTCCAGTCTGATAGCTCCAGACCTTCTTCAGCTTGTCGACGTTGCTGCGGTCAATCTGGTGTAGCGAAGAGTACTGCGCGCCATCCGCGGCACCGCCATAGGCGCGCCACGTTGAATGTGTCCCTGAGAGTTCCCCGTTGCTATTCTGACCGAATGAGCGCGCATCGCGGGACTTACTGTCCTGAGCTGGCAACACATTTGTAAGGATTAGGACAACACAGGAACAGGTGAGGAAGAAAGCCCTTCGGAAGAGACGCCGGACTTTGTGTGCCGAACCTAAGTGATTCCACAAAGAGGCGTTCACTGGAATACCTCCCTCGGCTTTCGTATAGCGGGTTGCTCAATCACACGCAGACAATTACATGAGAAAGCGAACATAGTGCCATTGTGCCACAGCCAGTCTTCTCTTCTGACCGCGACGGAGCTTCCGAGATAGACGACTACGTTTGGTATAGATCTCCAGCGAGATATTTGAAACCGGTATCTACGGCCACTGTGGCGACGGTGCTGCCGCGCCCGAGCTCCTGTGCCAGTTGCAGCGCGGCGGTGACGTTGAGGCCGGAAGACGTGCCCGCGAATATTCCCTCCTCCTTCGCCAGGCGTCGCGCCATCTCGCGAGCGGCGGGTTCCTCGACAGTGCGAACTTCGTCGCATTCGCCGGGCTTCAGGTGGGGCGGCCGGAATCCGGTGGCGATCCCCTCGACGCGGTGCGGCCCTCCTTTCCCAGTGGTGAGCACCGGCGAGGTTGCCGGCTCGAGCGCCACAATGTGCGCTTTGCATCCGGCTTCCTTCAGCGCACGCGACACGCCGACGACCATCCCGGCCGTGCCCACTCCGCCGCAAAACGCCGCCAGACCGGTGCCCGCCTGCTCGACCAGCTCTGTGCCGATTCCCATGTACGCGCGAATCGCGTCCGCGTTATGGAACTGGTCTGTGTAGAACGTGCCCGGCTGCTGCGCCAATTCTTCCGCGCGGCTCTTCATTCTCTGGTAAAGCTCCGGTACAAGCTTGCCGCCTTCGGCCGGAAAAATCTCCAAGTCCGCACCAAAAAGACGCATGGTCTGCAGCTTTTCTTTGGCAAATCCGTCCGAAGAAATGGGCGTGAAGTGGTATCCTTTGATCGCGCAGACCATCGCCAGGGACGATCCCGTGCTTCCTCCCGTCCACTCAACCACGCGCATCCCCGCGCGGAGCTCGCCGCGCGCCTCCGCCTCTTCAATCATCGCCAGCGCCATGCGATCTTTGTAAGAGCCGGTAGGATTGTAGTACTCCAGCTTCACTAGAACGTCGGCCATGGAGGACGTCACCACTTTCCTCAGCCTCACCACAGGCGTATTTCCGATCGCCTGCAAAACCGAATCTCGAATTGGATTGTTGTACGCCATGGTCTTCTCCCCACGCCCCGCCGCAGCTTACGCTTTTGGAATTGGATGCAGCAAGATCCACATTGGCACGCGCAGCTCGAACTGGACTGGCGGTGACGTAGTGCCCGATCGGCTCTCGCGCCAACGTCCTGAACACCATCAGCACCACAGTGCCCTGCAGAACGCCATTCTTGGGTTTGACCACGGGCGGTTGTCCCCTAGATAGCTAGAGGTGTAGACGATCAGGAGGGCAGAATGTTTCAGGCAATGTAGCCATCCGCCGGGCAGCGCCAGGAAAATGGGATTCAAAACGTTAGCGCTTAATCGGACGCGCGTTTTCGCGAATACCTGAAGGCAGGCACGGTGCTCTGCGCGCGTTCGATTAAGCCGTTTGTGGACCGCATGCCAGTTTTCCGTGTACGCTACACGAAAGAATCAAGAACAGTTGCAGCGAGTTTCAAGGAGAGAAATCCATGATTATTTGCGATCTCTGCGGCCAAACAAAAGATTGTCAGCAGAAGGAAATTGAGGGCAAGGAATACGATATCTGCGCGGAATGCTGGAACCCATTCGCACAAAAGCTGAAGGGGAAAGACAGACTGAAGAGTCGGGAAACTGTGTTCTTGCCACCGCCGAGAGTCATCAAAGAGCGGGAAGACGAAGAGCCGTTACCAGGAGAGCCGCCCAAGATTTGGGGCGCAGTGGATAGGCCTCATTAATGAACCGCGCAATGAGCCCGGCGCGTCGGTGCCCCCGATAGGGACAATATTTGTCTTTCGCTCTGGAAATAGCAAAAGGAAACGAACTCGAACACGAAGATAGACTCTTCGAAGAGAGAAGCAATCTTGAGAGAAAGTCTTACTAAGAACAAGATTTGGCTGTCGCGCAGGGGATAACAGCCGGTGCGAGCCACGATTGAAACCAGTCGACTCATTCTGCGTCCGTTCGAGTCAGACGACGTAGGGGAGGCGTTCACATGGTTTGGCGACCCGATGGTCATGCGCTTCACCCCGACTGGTCCTGATACTTCCATCGAGCAGACTAAGGCCCGCCTGGCCAAATATCGGGAACACCAAATTGCACATGGCTTCAGCAAGTGGATCATCCTGGATCGACACTTAGGCCGTCCGATTGGAGATTCGGGACTGCTCATGCTTCATGAATACGGTTGGATCGACCTTGGCTTCCGCCTCGCCCAACCCTATTGGGGCAAGGGACTAGCTACGGAAGTAGCATCCGTTTGGGTCCGCGCTGCGTTCGATGATTTTCACATCGATCGACTGACCGCAATGGTTCATCCTGAAAACCTCGCTTCGATTTGTGTCCTCGAAAAGCTTGGGTTCCTTACCGAGCGGCGGGACACGATAATGGGCATGAATTCAATTGTGTTCTCTCTCGGTGCCAAAGACGACGAAACGCATTCGTGTTTCCGCCGCCGCATGTCACTCGATTGGACCCAGGGAAACTTACACGAAGGCCTGCGCTGCTTCCATTCCAGCGCCTTCTTCGAGGCCCACGAACACTGGGAGTCCGTGTGGCTCGTGGCGCAAGAGCCAGAAAGGACGTTTCTGCAAGGGCTGATTCAGGTCGCTGCTGCTTTCCATCATTTTCAGCGCGGCAACTGCGCCGGAGCCGTTTCGCTGCTGCGATCAGCGTTGGGCCGTCTCGACAGATATCGAACAGCCTTTACCGGGATCGCCGTCAGCCCGCTTTGCACGGCTGTCCGCCTATGGCTCGAAGCCCTCGAAACCATCCCGCGGGCTTCCCCGCCGCCTGTCCCCCGGCTCCAACTGGCTGGAAGAGGGTGACCTTCATGACAGCGCGTTTTTCTGTCCATGTCCGATTATGGTGGGCGTGCGAGAGCGATGCCTTCGGGGTGAGGCGCGAGGGGCAGTCTCAGGTGATCGAGTGTCGCGCGACTCGGAAACCGTAGTCCGCGTATTTGAACTCTGGCGGAATACTCGATCGCGCCGCAGTGCGGGTGACCTTGATATGGTGCCGCCAGGAGCCACCTCGCGAGGCTCGGCGGCTAGCGTTGGTGGGCCCTTGCGGATTTCGTTCGGGAGAATAGCCATAGTAGCCGGCGTCGTACCAGTCGACGCACCATTCGTGCACGTTGTCGCCCAGGTTGTAGAGCCCGTAAGTGCTCGGCGGATACAGACCAACTGGCTCAGGCCCGCTTTTCCAACGCCGGGCGTAATCGGGAACCTGCTCGGGTGGCGTGTCTCCCCATGGGTATAGTGAGCGTTCGGCGTCGCCGCGAGCGGCGCGCTCCCACTCCGCTTCGCTAGGCAAGCGATAGGGCTTGTTAGTCGCGCGACTCAGCCACTCGCAATAGCTGATAGCCTCATGCCACGATATCGCCACAACAGGCATTTTCGGGTGATTGAAGTTTGGATCGTTCCAGCACAACGGCTGAGGAAAACTCATCGCGGCAAGGAAGCAGGCGTACTCCTCGTTCGTGACCTGATAAGCAGCAAGCTCGAAGGCATCCACCCAGACGCGATGCAGTGGCTTTTCATCATCTCGCCCAATTTCGCAACCCATCCAGAACCAACCCCCTGGGACGCGCACCATCACCGGTTCGATAGCGTCGCTCCGGTCCGTTCGGGAGGCTGCCAGCATGGCCTTTCAATCCACTCTTTCACTCGCAATTAGGTGAGGACGCCCTACGAAGATACGATACGCTCCGACAACCTTCCCGAGCAACGGCGGCCGGAGACGGAGTCGTGTCACCTGATGGTGGTATAGCCATGCCATTCGAGCTGTCCGTGTTGACTTCGACCAGTAACAATTTCCCCAACTGCGTTTTCTCGCCACTGACTGCTACTTGATGTACGGTTACGGTTTCTCGACTGACGGGCTCTCACCTAGATTTTCAGTACAGGGATGCTTTTCCAAAGCTGATGAACGAGTTGTACCCACGAGTGCGACCGACCGTCAAACCGAGTTAAGCCGATTATTGGGCTTCTTTCCAGAAGTCCCGCTCGAGAAAGGCCCCATTCAGGTGCCGATAGCTCTACCCTACGCAACTCATGCGTACCAATCTGTGGCAGTGACTGCATCGTCCTCTCGCAGTTTATCCAGAGCACTATCCTGAAGGTGTTATGGTTCTAGCTCTAGCGAACCAGCTAAGGATCTGATCAGTTTGCTTATGCTGTGCGCGACGCTGAATGACTCTGCGACAGAGGACGTATCGAGCAGTCCCAGTCCGCAGGTTGCCGTGATCATCGCGCGCTGAGCAAATTTCTGGGGATCGCCAGCCAGTGATGCTGCTTTCAGCCAGCGAATAAAGATGCTCGCTGAATCGACGGCGTTCAGACCTGGCCTTGTGGGGACTATTCCATAGGCAACCGTTCCTCCCTGTTGCACGAAGTCCAGCGCATGCCAATCAGCAAAAAACGAGTCGAGTCCCTCATGGGCATCGAACGAAATGATATCCGGGTTTACGCGGCACATGCGCTCGAACGGACGCGCTGCACAGCAATGTAGTCCGGCGTAGGCTCCGCGACTTCGCGCATCCTCCAGTGCGGCCGCCAGTGCATTGAGCCTTTGTTCCTCTGTGACAGCGTTCTCGACGGGTGCTTCCAGGCACAAGGCTGGTTCATCAACAAACAGCAGCACAGGCAGGCCAGTGGATTTCAGGCGCTCAATCTGCCAGCAGATGATCTGCGAGACATGAAATGCGATGGCCGCAAAAAGTGCGGGATCGGACAGGAAGGGCCGGCCCTGGTGGAACAGATAGGCCGACAGCGTGATGGGACCCTCGATCTGACCCTTCACGGCGACAGCAGACCTAAAGAGGCCGGATGAAAACGCCTCTTCGAACGCAGCAAATCCTGCTGCGTTTGCCGGCGTCAGCTCCCCACTACTCCGATGAAAGATTTCGAGTACCAAATCGAGCCGGCCCTCTTTTACCTGGTAACCGTAGCCTTCATTGCGGGGCTCAATCAGCTCCGCCACAATGCCCAGGCCTTGGCCAATGACACTCTCGCGATCTGAAAGTTGAGGCATCTGAGGCCAGAAGGGGACTTCCGGAGAAAATTCGGCAACTGACCGAATCGCCGAGGTGATAGACGTGAGCGGCAGGCTGCCAATACCTGTGACCGCGCCCGCCGCGACGAATGGCATTCTAACGTTGTGAGAGGTAATAACCGTAGATTGCACGCTTTCAATTCTCCGCAGAAAGCCTCGCCGTCAATCCCTGAGAACCAAGCGGCATTCGCGAAACGGTAACTCTTTTTACCGTGGCGCGAGCGCGCCAATTTCACCCGGACTTCCTGTCAGGCCCTTACGAGCGCCGAGACAGTTTCAACCCTATCACGATCACGTTAGCGCTCGCACGCGCCAGTGTTTAGGCCTCCTGCTGATCGTGCGATATCGCTATAATTAAGAAGGCCTGCCGTGGTGCCGAATGTCGAGTTCAGGAAACCAGAGCTCGGGGTGATGCCTCCTATTGCTACCATAGCCGCGTTCACGGCCCCAGGGAAACATGACTAGAGCCCACCAACATCCTCTTGAAAAGATCCTCGAGAGTCGCATTGCAATTATTGACGGAGCGATGGGCACGACGATCCGCAACTATGGCATGACGGAAGCGGACATCCGCGGGGAGCGTTTCAAGGATTCGGCGAAGAGCCTGCTGAACAACGGTGACCTCTTCTCGCTGACTAAGCCAGAGATGATCGGTGACATCCATCGCCGGTTTCTGGAGGCTGGAGCGGACATCATCGAGACGAACACCTTCGGGGCAACCAGCATCACCCAAAGCGAATTCTTTGTCGACGATCCGCGGGAGCACGGCGGCCGGAAGGATCCCGCGTTCTACCAAAAGGTCATCGAGGATCCGTTCCTCGGCAGCCTGGCCTGGGATATCAATGAGCAATCGGCGCGGCAGTGCCATGAATGGGCCGACCGCGTCGGGACCGCAACCTCGCGCCAACGGTTCGTGGCGGGCGCGATTGGGCCGCTGACCGTGTCTCTCTCGAACTCGCCCGATGCCGATGATTCAGGCTTCCGGGTGATCACGTTCGATCAGGTTAAGATCGCCTACATTCAGCAGGTGCGCGCCCTCATCGCCGGCGGCGCAGACCTGCTCCTGGTCGAAACAATCTTCGACTCACTGAACGCCAAGGCAGCACTTGTCGCTATCCGTGAGGTATTCGACGAGGACGGCAAGGAACTGCCGGTGATGATCTCAGCAGCGGTGGGGCGTGGCGGCGAGACGTTGGTTTCCGCGCAGACCACTGAGGCGTTCTGGAATGCGGTGCAGCACGTGAAACCGTTGTCGGTGGGACTCAACTGCTCTCTCGGTCCCGATCTGATGTATCCGTTCCTGGAGGAGCTCTCGGAAAAGGCGGACGTGGCGATCTCGTGCTACCCAAATGCCGGTTTACCGAATCCCCTCTCGGAAACAGGGTTCGATCTGGGCCCGCAGGACATGGCCCGCTATCTAGGCAACTTTGCACGTTCGGGCCTGATTAACATAGCCGGCGGCTGCTGCGGCAACACCCCCGAGCACATCGCGGCTATTGCCACGGCGCTCGAAGGCCAGCCTCCGCGAAAGTGGAGGACGACATCCACTGGGGAATCCTTCGCCCACCAGATTGAGAGTCGACCGTGACCGTGTCCGATAGCGTGAGCGCGGCCGAGCCCACGCAGCCGAAGCCGCTCCGTCTCTCGGGATCCCACCCATTCACGCAGCAGCCCGCCGTCTACATCATGATCGGTGAGCGGACCAATGTGGCCGGTTCGCCGAAGTTCGCCAGGCTCATCAAGCAAGGCAAATATGAAGAAGCTGTAAGCGTAGCCCGGCAGCAAGTCGAGAATGGCGCGAATGTCCTCGACATCTGCATGGACGAGGGCATGATCGACGGCGTGACGGCGATGACCCGCTACCTGCAGTTGCTGGCTAGCGAACCCGAAGTCGCCAAGGTGCCCTTTATGGTCGACTCCTCGAAATGGGAGGTCATCGAGGCAGGGCTCAAGTGCCTTCAGGGCAAGGGGATCGTGAACTCGATCTCGCTGAAAGAAGGCGAAGAGAAGTTTCGCAAAAGCGCCGCTACTGTTCTGAAATATGGTGCAGCGGTCGTGGTAATGGCCTTCGACGAACAGGGCCAGGCCGCGACTTACGAGGACAAGATCCGCGTCTGCGAACGCGCCTACCGGATCCTGGTTGACGAGGTCGGTTTCCCGCCCGAAGACATCATCTTCGACCCGAACATCCTTACCGTTGCCACCGGCATGGAAGAGCACAACAACTACGCGGTTGACTTCATCAATGCTACGCGTTGGATCAAGGCAAACCTGCCGCACGCGAAGGTCAGCGGTGGGGTATCAAACATCTCGTTCAGCTTTCGAGGCAACAACAAGGTTCGCGAGGCCATGCACTCCGCCTTTCTTTATCACGCCATCGCGGCGGGCATGGACATGGGCATCGTGAATGCCGGGATGCTCGAGGTGTACGAGGAGATTGAGGCTGAGCTGAAGGTGCTGGTCGAGGACGTGCTGCTAAACCGCCGTCCCGACGCGACAGAACGCTTGGTGGAGCACGGCGAATCCCTCAAGGGGACGGGCGCGGCAGCGACTGAAAAAAAGGCCGAAGAATGGCGCAACGGCACGGTCGAGGAGCGTCTTTCTCACGCACTGATCAAGGGCATAGACGCGTACGTCGAAGTCGACGCGGAGGAAGCCCGCGTCAAGCTGGGCCGCCCCCTATTGGTTATCGAAGGCCCGCTGATGGCCGGCATGAGTGTGGTGGGCGATCTGTTCGGAGCTGGCAAGATGTTCTTGCCCCAAGTGGTCAAGTCTGCGCGCGTGATGAAGAAGGCCGTGGCGCACCTAACGCCATTCATGGAGGCCGAAAAAGTCGCGATGGCGGCATCCGGCCAAGTGATCAAGGCGCAGGGAAAAATCGTACTCGCGACGGTCAAGGGTGACGTTCACGACATTGGCAAAAACATAGTCGGCGTCGTGCTTGCCTGCAATAACTATGAGGTGATCGACATGGGTGTGATGGTCCCTTGCGAAAAAATCCTCGAACGCGCCAAGGCGGAAAAGGCGGACATGATCGGACTCAGCGGCCTGATCACGCCGTCTCTCGACGAGATGGTGCACGTGGCCCGCGAGATGGAGCGTCAGGGCTTCAAGTTGCCGCTACTCATCGGCGGCGCAACCACGAGCCGGGCGCACACGGCCATTAAGATTGCGCCGCATTACAGCGAGCCGGTGGTCCACGTCCTGGATGCCAGCCGGGCGGTTCCCGTGACGACCAGCCTTCTGAGTGACGAGGGCAAGTCGGCGTTCGTGGCGCAGCATCGCGCCGACTACGAGGCGCTTCGCAAGGCCCACTCGGCGCCGCGGCACACGGTCGTCTCCCTTGCGACGGCGCGCACAAGACGGACTCCGATCGAGTGGCGTGCCGAAGACTTGCCCGCACCCGCGTTTACGGGTGTGCGCGTGCTGGACAACTTTCCTCTAGCGACCCTGCGCGACTTCATTGACTGGACGCCGTTCTTCCATACTTGGGGGCTGAAGGGCATTTACCCCCGCATTCTCGGGCACGAGGGACAAGGTGCACAGGCGCGCCAGATCTTCACCGAAGCCAATGCTCTTCTGGATGTCATCATTGAGAAGAACTTGATTACGGCGCGGGGCGTATACGGATTCTTTCCCGCCAACGCCGTGGGCGACGATGTCGAGTTGTACGCGGACGACACACGCGGACAGATGCTCGAACGATTTCACTTCCTCCGCCAGCAATCAAATAAGGAAGGCAATGAGCCGTGCCGATCGCTCGCAGACTTCATCGCGCCGAAGGAAACGGGGTTACCTGATCATATCGGTGCGTTCGCGGTAACCAGCGGGATCGGCTTGAAGGAACTGTGCGACGGGTTCAGGACCAAGCACGACGACTACAACGCGATCATGGCGGAGGCCATCGCAGATCGCCTGGCTGAAGCCTTCGCCGAATGCCTGCACAAGCGAGTGCGGAATGAATGGGGTTACGGTTGTGAAGAAGGCCTGAGCAACGCGGATCTCATCCAAGAGAAGTACCGTGGGATCAGGCCGGCCGCAGGTTACCCGGCGTGCCCGGATCACACGGAGAAGGGTGCGCTTTGGCGTTTGCTCGATGTGCAGGCGCACACTGGAATGCTGATTACTGAGTCGTTTGCGATGTGGCCCGGATCGAGCGTGAGCGGGCTGTACTTTGCCCACCCGGAATCGCGATATTTCAGCCTCGGCAAGATCGACCGCGATCAGGTCGCCGACTATCACGAACGCAAGGGGATGAGCGTGGCAGAAGTGGAGCGATGGCTCGGGCAAAATCTGAACTACGACCCTGCGGAATAGCATCTGGACCTATGGCCGCTAGCGACATCCCAACCCTTGGGAATTCGCGCTCGACGCTCCGAAGCACACACCAGTGCCGGGTAGCGCGGCTGTTGGAGAAGTTCCGCATTTTGACGGTTACCCGTCTCAGCTTGGTGAGATCGGTACTGATAACGGCGTTCTCGTCAATGTGAATTTGGCGAAAGAACCGAGAAGTTCCTTTGGTGGAACCGAAGCTTCGCGAGTGGCTGTTTTCGTTGTCATCTCCGCGAACGCCGTTTGACCGCTGCGCCAGTCCCTAGAGGACGCGCGCTGTTGTCAACGGCCCTCGCTGGTGGATGAGTGTCTGTCACGTCTCGCGCGGGCTTGTCCACATAAATCGCCGTCTCTCAAACCGTGGCTATTGGCCTGGTATTTGCCGCCTTCGATTTTCGCATCCAGCATTTTTTACACTCGCCTGTACAAATGTCGCCTTCACTGTTGGCTCAGAACCCTCGCCCACATGCGGTTGTACGGCTCCTCCAAGTCGGTAACCGCCGCAAACGCCTTCCTGGCCATCAAGCAGTTCTCTCCGTGAGCCGTGACCTGTTCTTGAGTGCTGAGGATCTCCCCGAACCGCATCTTGGCAACTTCAGCGTCTTGCTTGGAAAGAAGCTCGAACTTTGCCTGCTGTAGCTCGGCCACTGCGGCCCGGTATTGCGAATCCAGGAACGCGGCCTGCCCTCCATCATTAATCTGACCAAGTGCCGTCTCGAACTGCTCGACAGAAGTTTTTCCCTGCGCGATCGCCTCACAGGTTGCTTGGTCTGCTTTCGCCAGCACTTCTCCCAGCGCTGCGTACCTCGCCATCAGTGTCGAATCATCCAGCCGCGCCGCTCCTTTCCCGACCAGTTCGCCAAACAGATCCGACACCTGTGCCTCCGTCATTCCCTGCGTCCGCTGCTGAAATGCCGGCAGCGCCTTCAGCTTCTCGAGGGGGTTCTTGATCAACCCGTACGTCATCGGGCGCTCCCCTTCAAACTCCAGCAGCCGCGCCCAGGCCAGGTTGTGCGGCTCCGGTAAACTCCCCACCGCACTGTACTTTTTTCTTGCCAGCCAGCACTCATTCTCCGCACTCCTGGCCGTATCGCGCGCGGAGAGTTCCTGGTATCGACTCCTCTCCTCCGGTTTCAGAGATTTCTCAAACTGCTGCCTCGCTTCCACCAGCGCTCCATAGGACACCGCCGGAAACGGCTTCCCTCCAAGCTCGGCAATCGTTGCATCTTCAGTCGCATTCACCCAGCTGTCCACCTGATCCGAATGCACCTTTAGCATCGCCCGTTCCAAGGCCTCGCCAGACAAGGCGTTGCGCGCGCCTGCGCCACACGTCTCCACGTCCGCTCTCTCCAGCATCTGGCTCATAGCGATATACGCGCCGCGAAGTTCCTGGTCGCTCAACCGCCGAAATCCGGCGTGCGTTATTTCCGCCCGCAGCGCCAGCGCTTGGTCCTTTGTAAGATTGTTCGCCAGCTCTTGATAGGTCGCCGAGGTCACAAACTTCATAAACATCGGATCGTCCGCATGTTCAATCACCGCGGCATTTGTAAACTCGTGCCAGAACTCCGTCCAAGGTAGTCCGCCCTGCGGCCTGGCGGCCCGCTCTCCCAGAATCGCCACCGCCACGAAGAATAGGTATGCCGCGCTTCTCACCACTGTGTTGGCGCGGCCAAACAGCCGCCATCTTCCCGAACGCCGCCGTGCCTTGCGAAGCGCAGCGCCGCTGCTCGGTAGCTGTCCCTGTTGCAGCAGCCTCCGAATCGATTTCCGAAGAAAGAACCGGTCAAAGGCCGAGAACGACTCTATCCCGCGGACTTGCAGGTTCTCGTCCAGCGAGAACAGCATTCCCACGTCTTCATATTCGGGCAAAGCTGCGCCCAGAGTTCCCATCGCCCGGCGCGCCTCTGACCAGTGCGATCTCCAGTCGAATCCCCGCGACTCAGGCGGCATCAGAAACACAGTCCGGTTTAGCAGTGCTACCTTCCTCAAATGCTCGATCTCCCAAACCGTTCCCGGCCGGTGCGAAGGGATCAGCAGAATTCCCCGCGCCCCCGCGGCCAGCTTCACAATGTCGTCCATCCACGCCTCGTCTGAGGTCGTTACCCGCCCCGCTCCAAAGTTTTCTCCCGGATGTCCGAGCGCGAACAGCGGACCGTCTTTTCGCACGGCAGCACTGAGAACGCCTTCGAGTTCCGAAGTCCACAGCCGGTTCAGCCCCACAGTCCCCAGGTCGATCAGCCACAACGGCGCCCTCAGCCTGCGCGTTGTTTCGAATGCTCGCAGGTACAGGAAATAGGGCTGCGATGCCGGCTTGCCCTCGCGGACTTCCCTTAGGATCTTTTGCGCCAGCGCATCGCTCTCAGACTGGCTCAGTTGGCGTAACATCTTCCGGCAGGCAATGGAAATCAGGATGCATGTTGCACCCGCAGCCAAAAGCCGCCCTTCCCCACCCGAAACCGCGAGTAGCTGCCCATAAACATCCGCGTCGAGAGTCCCTGTCCCGCGCTCGGAGAGAGAAACCCGGGCGTGAATATCGCAAGACCCGTTAGATTGATCCCGAGCGCTGCTCCCAACAGCGAGCCAATCCACAGCAGGACCTTTAGCACTTTCTTCATAACCCGCCTTTCAGGCGCCATGCTGTTCCGGGCCAGAAGTCCCGATGTGCGAAGTAGCAAGTAGCTCCGTGTCGTTTCTAGTGACATAGCTACCCCGAAATTATGCGCCAGTTCAACGCAATTCGGCGCTCGACGCAGTTTCCCTGCTCCACGGCAACTATCAGGGATTCGTTTGGTGCAGAGGGGGGAACGCCTGGTTCCCCATAAAAGGACTTGAGCCCCAGCGAGGACAGGACGCCGTCAAGGACGGACGCCTACGGATCGACCATAGATCCGGTAGATAAGTGTCATAGTGGATAGGCGCAGAAAACCGCCAACGTTTTGCAAATGCGCGCATTCTTCCCTCGATCCATGAACTCGCCAGTTAGGATAGTCGAACGCGCTCCTGCTCGCTAATGTCGGAGATCGGATCGCCAGCGACGGCAACAAGATCGAATTTTCCCCGGCTCAACAGCACCCACACGGTCCTGCCAGCCCAACAATTCCGCGGCGTTTGTCGTGGCCGCACGAATGATGTCGAGCGGCGGCATTCCGGCGTCATGCAAAGCGCCAAACATCAGCGTGATGGTTGGGCCGCGCGTTTTTCCTGGATAGAACCAGCACATATCTGATCCTGCGGCAAACTTCACCCCCGACTTCAGTATTCGCTGCGTGAAACTGATATCCCTCGGCAGCCTTTGGTCCTTGACGGCGGCCATCCTGGATTTCAACGCAGGGGACACTGCTATGTCTGCCTCAAAAATCTTGGCAAGAAAACCGTTCCACCAAGTTGGCGTTATGTCGAAGAAGATTCCCCTTGTCGCGCATCATCTCAAGATGCTCGTCGGCCGCCTGGTCTCCATGCTCGATGAGAGAGAGGGGTCGGTGCGCCAGAAGCCGGGCCTGTGCCTCACCAAAACTCTAGCGTTGCGCTGCACGGGCCGGCCACTGATTCAGAGTAGGGTATTTATCGACTCCTGCAGCGGTGGAGGAAGACCTTGACTTTTTTTGGAAGCAGGCTATTGTCGGCGTTCCGGGATTTCGTTCGACAGCGAATCGGGGAGAATGGGATGAAACAAATGATGCGCAAGTGGTCTGGACTTCGAGTGTTGAGTTTCCTGTGCGCGAGTTCTTTAGCGGTTACGGTGGTGGCCGGCCAAGCGCAAAAACCCGCGAGCAAGACGTACGTGCTCAAGGCAGCGCGGATGTTTGACGGGAAGAGCGATACGCTGGTGAAGCCCGGGCTGGTGGTGGTGACGGACGCGAAAATTGCGGGCGTGGGCGCTGGGGCGGCCATTCCGGCCGGCGCGGAAGTCATCGACTTTGCAGATGCGACCCTGCTCCCGGGATTTATCGACGCGCACACGCACCTGACGATGATGCACAGCGACGACTACAAACAAAGCGAGTTGGATGCGCTCCAGAAAACGATTGCCGAGCGGGCGCTCGACGCCAGCGCGAACGCGCGTGTCACCCTGATGGCGGGTATCACGACAGTGCGCGACGTGGGTTCATCGGATTATTTGGACGTTGGTCTGCGGAATGCGATTCGCGATCGCGTCGTGCCCGGTCCCCGCATGCTGGTTACCGTACACGCACTGGGAGCCACCGGTGGTCATTGCGACCATGAGGATGGCTTTCGCGCGGGACTTTTCGGGCGCGAGTCAGGACCGCTCGATGGCGTGATCAACGGGCCGGAGCAAGCGAGATATGCAGTGAGACTCGACCACAAGTACGGGGCCGACATGATCAAGGTCTGCGCCACGGGCGGCGTGCTTTCGCTCACGGACGATGTGGACACACCGCAACTCACACAAGAGGAATTGAACGCCATCGTGGACGAAGCCCACGCCTTACGGCGCAAGACGGCGGCGCACGCCCATGGCGCGGAAGGTGCAAAACGAGCCATTCGCGCAGGCATCGACTCAATCGAACACGGCACGTTTCTCGACGACGAGGCGCTGGACATGATGAAGCAGCGCGGAACGTACCTCGTGCCCACACTCATGGCTTCGCATGGCATCCAGGAGCAAATCGATAAGGGCACCTATATTCCTCCGCCGATTTTGGCCAAGGCGAAAGCGGCGATTGCGTCTGTGCATCAAACGTTTCAGAAAGCGCTGGCGAAGGGCGTCAAGATCGGTATGGGAACCGATGCCGCGGTGTATGCGCACGGACGCAACACGGAAGAGTTTTTCCAGATGGTGGACTTGGGCATGAAGCCGATCGACGCGTTGCGAGCAGGAACTTCGGCGGACGCGGATTTGCTCGGCTTGGCGGACCAAATCGGAACGCTGGAGGCGGGCAAACTGGCGGATGTGCTGGCCGTGCCGGGCGATCCGCTGGAGAATATCCGGCAAACCGAACACGTTTTTTTTGTGATGAAAGAAGGCGTGATCTACAAGAATGATCGTATTAGGCCAGCGCGCTGAGCGTCAAAGAAGGCTTTGCCGATTCCACGAACAAAGGGGCTTCCATGGATGACCTTCCGAGCACCATTTCCTCGGACTTTGCAGGCTACTACAAATTCATTGCGGCCCAAGTGCACAAATGGGTGGACCCGCTAACGCGGGACCAGTTCTGGCACAATCCGTTTGCGTACGGAAACAGCGCCGGGCACTTGATCCTGCACATGACGGGCAACTTGAATTATTACATCGGTGCGCAGGTTGCGGAGACAGGTTACATTCGCAACCGTGACCGCGAATTCACGGAAACAGAAAAGCCAGACAAAGCGAACGTAATGCATGCTTTCGACCAGACCATTGCCATGGTCGTGGCGACGATTCAAAATCAAGAGCCCGACGATTGGACGGCGCCTTATTCCGGCGAGCGCGAACCCGAAGCTGCGGAGCGATTCATGATTTTTCTTCGATGCGCGGGGCATGCTTATCATCATGTGGGACAACTTATTTTCCTGAGCAACGAGCTGACCAGAGAAGCGTCGCCGCGACCCGCTTCTGCCTGAGAGGCGTCACCGGACGACGCGCCCGACAGGGAAAACCTGCAGCACTTGTGGGGCACAGGGAGATCTCGAAGAGCAGGGCCACCTTGTTGGTCTTCTCTCCGCGCTTGCGGCTGTGATCTCTGCACTGGGTTGCCTGGCTGGCGTGTGTATCTCGCGCCGACACTCCTTGGCGCCGGGCTAACCATCGGACTCGTCTCGATGGTCGCGGAAAAACGGAGTGATCGGGCGCGGACGGAGATTCAAGGAGAGGATTCATCCGCAGGACGTGCTGCGCCGTCGGCCAACGACAGGCGCTACGTTTCGAGTTTGAAACGCGTTGAGGCAAGACGGTAGAGGCGGCGCCAGAGCGTGCGATTGATGAACACGACGATGCTGGCCATGATCAGCGTGGAAGCCAGCAAGATATCGAAGCGGCCGGCGTCGCTGGCGCTGCTGATGGCGCTGCCGAGTCCAATGGTCGAGACAATACGCCCCTGAAAGTGAAAATATTCCGCGATGATGCTGGCGTTCCAGGCGTTGCCGGAGGCGGTGACCATCCCGGTGACCAGATAAGGAAAAATTCCCGGCAGAATTAAATAGCGCCAGCGATCCCAAGAGCCGAAGCGAAAAATGCTGGAGGCTTCCTTGAGGTCCGTGGGAATGGCCATGGCCCCGGCGATGACATTGAAGAGGATATACCACTGCGTCCCGAGAAGCATGACGAGCATGGCGGCAAGTTCGAGACCACCGCGAAACCTAATCAAGAATAAAAGAATGACGGGAAAAAGCGCGGTGGCGGGTATGGAAGCAGCGATCTGCGCGAGCGGCTGGGCGATGCGCGCGAGGCGCGGGCTGAAGCCGATAGCTACGCCAACGGGAACGGTCCAAAAAGCGCCGAGGAGAAGCGCGGCGTTGACGCGAAGAAGCGTGAAGCCGGCGCTGCGCAGGAGGGTGAAATAGTCCGTGCGGCTTAGGTCGGATAGTTCGCGAGCCGCGTGAAAGACGGCGAACGCCACGCCGACGAGAATCACGACGGCGAGAACGATGAGAAGAGAACGGCGAGTGCTTTGACGTTTTGGTACGGTGAACGACTCCGCGGCGCGGCGGGCGCCGACCGCCACATGGACGGTGATCCAATCGATGACCGGGCGCACGGCCAGGCGGTATAAGCGAATCACCAAAGAAGCACGCCCGAGAAGACTGAGCAGATTGTGCGTGGCCGCTCGGGCGCTCTCAACTTGCTCAAACTTGAATTTATCCGCCCAGGCGATGACCGGGCGCCAGATCAACTGATCGAGCAGCACAATGACGGTAACCATGGCGGCGAGCCCCCACAGAATGGCGCGCGTATTGCCGTGGCTCGCGGCCGTTTGGAGAAAAGAGCCAAGCCCCGGCAAGCGGAAATCGCGATTGCCGAGAACAAACATCTCGCAAGCCATGAGGAAGAACCATCCGCCAGCGACGGACATCATCGAGTTCCAGACGAGGCCGATGGTGGAGAACGGCAAATCGAGTTCGACAAACCGTTGCCAGCGGCCAAAGCGGTAAATAATGGCGGCTTCTCTGAGCTCACGGGGAATGCCTTTCAGCGAGGAGTAAAAACTGAACGCGATGTTCCAGACCTGGCCGGTGAAGATGAGAATGATGGAACCGAGTTCGATGCCAAGCTGGTTGTGTGGAAACAGCGCGACCATGGCCAGCATGACGCCCGGAAGAAAACTAAGGACCGGGATGGATTGTAGAATATCGAGAAGCGGCACGAGAACGATTTCGGCGCGCTTGGAACGGGCTGCAAGATAGCCGTACGCGAGCGCGAAGGCCAAACTCAACGCGTAGGCGACCCCGATGCGCACGACCGAATAGAGCGCGTAGAGAGGGAGCGCGCGCGGGCTCTGAGAAATGTCGGCCTGGGCGGGAACTGGCCCAAGCCAGGTGTGGCCAATGGCGTAGACGCCC
>Ga0210410_10002251_pt1 | contig 17458 bp, 13 predicted proteins | sample IncBWC4MmetaG_FD_161058 | JGI IMG/M metagenome (GOLD analysis project Ga0210410, IMG submission 161058) | Forest soil microbial communities from Barre Woods Harvard Forest LTER site, Petersham, Massachusetts, United States - Inc-BW-C-4-M | ecosystem: Environmental > Terrestrial > Soil >... | reverse complement strand
GGCTTGTCAGGAACGTGCTGCGGCCGATCCTGAAGCAGTCGAGAATTCCCGCCAGCGCCGCCTCGAGATCGTGCAGCGCTTCGGGGCCGGAGTTGAACGCCGAGAGCGCGTCGACCAGAACCACCTGGCGGTCCAGCCGTGCGAAATGATCGCGGAAGAACGGTCGCACCACCACGTCCTTGTAAGCCTCGTAACGCCGGACCATCATCGCCCATAGCGAGTCTTCGGGGGCTGTGCCCTCGTCGGGCAAATCGAGCGGCGCAAAGGTCAGCGCCGGCGAGCCCGCGAGGCTGCCCGGCATCAGGAAGCGCCCGGGCGGCAACAGGCTCATCGCAAAGCGTTCGTCGCGGCAGGCGCGCAAATAATCGGTGAACAGCCGCGCTTCCGTCAGCGCGGCCTGCTCGTCCTCGTGGCCCTCGGCGCTCAGCGTCGCGAGATGCGCGTGCCATTGCGCCGCGAGCGGGGCGCGGGGACGCTCCCGCGACAGGCCGAGGCTCTCGCGCGACCATTGCTCATAGCTCTTGTTGAGCAGCGGCAGATCGAGCAGCCATTCGCCGGGATAGTCGACGATATCGAGGGTCAGGGTGCGGTCCGCGCCATTTTGCCGCTGGTAGTCGATCACCAACCGCAGTTCGCTGATATCGACCGTCGAGTTCGGCCAGCGCCGCGCTTCGATCAGAGTGCGGACGTGGTTCTCGTAGTCGAAGCGCGGCACCGCGTCGTCGGGCTGCGGCGCCAGCCGCGCCTGCGCGATCCGCCCGGTGGCAAACGGCTCGAAAACGGGAAAACGGCCGCCGCGGGTGAGGCCGTGGATCAGCGCGGTGATAAAGACCGTCTTGCCGGCCCGTGAAAGTCCGGTGACGCCGAGCCGGACCGTCGGATTGAAGAAGTGATCGCCATAGTCCAATAGCGCCCGTGCCGACAGACGCGCTTCCTCGATCATTTCGGAAAAACGGGAGGCCATGCGGGCGGGAAAAACTCGATTTGGCGGGCAATTGACTGGAAACCTATCCGGAAGGTGGCGATTGGCGGTCCAAAATCAAGTTTCATACTTAGGGCACTATTTGAGCCGAGGGTTTCGGGTTCGTTGACCCCCAAAGAACTATGATCTATCGCTCTCGCCAGGAAGCCTGCTGCCGGATCGCCATGACCATTTTCAGACTGAAGCAGCTTGCCTCGACCTCCGTCCATGCGGCGGCCGACGCCATGCGCTGGAATTACGATCGGGCCGAACTGATCGCCGACGGCGTCGTGCATGGCATCGGCGTGCTTTGCGGGTTGGTCGCGGCCACAGTGCTGATCGTGCTTACCGCAATCTATGCCACCGCGCTGGAAGTCGCGGTCGTCTCGGTGTACGTCGCTGGCCTGCTCACCATGCTGGTGCTGTCGGCAACCTATAATCTGTGGCCGGTGTCGCGCGCTAAATGGGTGCTGCGCCGCTTCGACCACTCCGCGATCTATGTGCTGATCGCGGCGACCTACACGCCGATCATCGCCCAGATGAAGGACAGCATTTTCGCGATCGCGCTCCTGATCGGGGTCTGGTGCGTGGCGATTTTCGGCATCGTGATCAAGCTGGTGTTTCCGGGCCGCTTCGACCGGCTGTCGGTCGGGCTCTATCTGGCGATGGGCTGGAGCGGCTTCATGGTCTACGACACCGTGGTGTCGTCGCTGCCGCCGCTGACCTTGTGGTTCATCGCCGCCGGCGGCGTGCTCTACAGTTTCGGCGTGATCTTTCATGCCTGGCAGCGGTTGCGTTTCCAGAACGCGATCTGGCATTCCTTCGTGCTGCTGGGCGCGGCCTGCCATTACACCGCCGTGCTCGATCTCGTCCTGAACTAATAAGGCTGAGGGTGCGATGCAGGTGACGGGCAAGGTCGTGGTTGTCACCGGAGGCGCCAACGGCATCGGACGGGCGCTCTGCGAGGCGTTTCACCGGGCCGGCGCCGCCAAGGTGATCGTCGCCGATCTCGATATCCATGGCGCCAGGGCGGTCGCGGCCTCGGTCGACGGCGCGGCGTTCAAATGCGATGTCGCGCAGGAAAACAACATCGTCCACCTCATCGAGGAAACCGAGCATCAGTTCGGCCCGATCGCGCTGTTCTGCTCCAACGCCGGCATCGGCGGCGGTTTCGATCCGATGTCGGAAAATGCCGGCGGCCATTCCGACGAGCCGTTCATGCGAAGCTGGGCGATCCATGTGATGGCCCACATCTACGCCGCGCGGCATCTGATTCCGCGGATGAAGGCGCGCGGCGGCGGCTATTTCCTCAACACGATTTCCGCGGCCGGACTGCTGTCGCAGGTCGGCAGTCCCGCTTATTCCACCACCAAGCATGCCGCGGTCGGATTTGCCGAGAATCTTGCGATCTCGCACAAGGCCCACGGCATCAAGGTTTCGATCCTGTGCCCGCAGGGCGTTGACACCAACATGCTGCGCTCGATTCCGAAGGGTCCGCAATCCGGCGACGGCGATCTGACGCCGGAGCAGGTGGCGCAGGATGCGCTCGCCGGCATCGAGCAGGAAACCTTCGTCATCCTGCCGCACCCGCAGGTGCTGAACTACATGCGCAGGAAGACCGAAAACTACGATCGCTGGATCGCAGGCATGGCGAAGATCCAGGCCAAGATGCGGGAAGATTTCGGGAAGTAGACGGCAGGCGGATCGGCGCAATGTTTGAGTTCGTCATGCCCGGCCTTGTGCCGGGCAGCCACGTCTTTGGAGCGGCGCAAAGTAAGACGTGGATGGCCGGGACGAGCCCGGCCATGACGGATAGACGGGAACGCTGTGCTCAACTCTTCTGCGCGTAGAGCAGCGGCACCGCGGAATCCACCATCACTTCGATCAGGCTGACGCCGCTATGCGCCAGGCCGCGCTTCAGCGCCGGCGCCAGTTCGGATAATTTCGTCACGCGGACCGCGTCGCAACCCATGCCTTCCGCGATCCTGACAAAATCGATGCCGGGCAGCTCGAGGCCGGGCACGTTGCGCACCTGCATTACCTGGCTGAACGAGCGCATCGCGCCGTAGCCTGCGTTGTTGATCACGACCACCGTCAGCGGCAGCTTGCGCTGCGCCGCCGTCCACAGCGCCTGGATCGAATACATCGCCGAGCCGTCGCCGATCAGGCAGATGGTGCGGACGCCCGGACGTCCGAGCGCCATGCCGACTGCGGCCGGAAGGCTGTAGCCGAGGCCGCCGCTCGCCATGGTGTAAAAACTGTCCTGGCCGCGCATCGGCATGAATTTCTGCATCGCCGGGCGGTGCGATGGCGCTTCCTCGACCAGCACGGCGTTGTCAGGCATCGCCGACGATAGCGTGTGAAGCAGATATTCGACGGGAAGCGGATCACCCGCGGAGGGGGCGGGAGGCGAGATGCGGCCTGCCGGCGTCGCGCGCTTCGTCTCGGGCAACAGGTCCAGCAGCATGGTCAGCGCGGGCTTCATGGTGGCGATGATGCTGCTGCCGAGCGGCGTGACCGCCGCTGCGGTGGAATCGTCAGTGATCTGGAAAATCGTGGTCGCGCCGTCGAAGATCGAGGCATGGCCTTCGACGTGGAAGGTAAAGACCGGCGCGCCGATCACGACCACCAGATCATGCGCGCGAAGCGCCTCGGAGAGCTGCGCCGGGGAGGCATGCAGAAAGCCTGAGAATTGCGGATGACGCTCCGGAAAACTGCAGCGCGCCGAAAACGGGCTGACCCACACCGACGCTTTTGCCTTCTCCGCGACCTTGACCATCAAATCGACCGCGCCTGCGCGATCGACGCCGGGCCCGACGATGAGGGCAGGGTGCTTGCTGGCCGAAAGGGCCGCGGCGAGTGTCTTCATGGCGCCCGGATCGGGGCCGAGTTCGCGGCTGACCTGGCGCGCCTCGATCGGCTGCGCTGGATGGGCCCAGTCGTCGATCGGCACCGAAACAAACGTCGGTCCGCAAGGCGGCTGCATCGCCACGTAATACGCGCGCGCAATCGCCGCCGGCACGTCCTCGGCGCGCGCGGGCTCGACCGAGAATTTGACGTAAGGCCGCGGAAATTCCGAGGCGCGCTCGGCATACAGAAACGCCTGCAGTGGCAGGATGCTGCGCGCCTGTTGGCCCGCCGTAATCACCAGCGGCGTCTGGTTGCGGTGCGCGGTATAGATGTTGCCGAGCGCATTGCCGGCGCCGGCGGCGGAGTGAAGATTGACGAAACCGGCGTTGCGCGTGGCCTGGGCGTAACCGTCGGCCATGCCGATCACGGAGGCCTCCTGCAAGCCCAGCACGTAGTCGATATCGTCGGGCCAGTCGCTCAGGAACGGCAATTCCGTCGAACCGGGATTGCCGAACACTTTCTTGATGCCGAACGAGCGCAACAGGTCGAGGGTGGCCTGTTTGACCGTGGCGGATGCGCCGGTGGTCATTGTGGGTTTACGGGACAATGCGATGCGCCCTTGAGGGAAAATTTCGAATTGGAACTCCCATCACTGCGAGGAGCCAACGGGTCGCGCGAATTGCGCGCCCGATGACAGGCTCCGCGACGAAGCAATCCACATTTTTCGCGTGGATGGATGGATTGCTTCGCTTCGCTCGCAATGACGGTCAACTAGACTTCACCACGTCGCGGTGCCCTTCATGGTCGGCTGCCCTTCCGAATTCGCCGTCCACAATTCCATGCCTGTGCCAGTATCGTTGGCATTGACGCTGAATTCGCTGCCTTCGAATAGCGGCTGCAGCCCGCGATAGCTGAATTTCTTCGGCGCGGTGCCGCCATGAAGCCTGGCGGCGAGTTCCACAATAAAGGCCGCCTGCATCGGGCCGTGGAAGATCAGCCCGGGATAGCCCTCGACCTTGGTGACATAGTCGCGGTCGTAGTGAATCCGGTGGCCGTTGAAGGTCAGCGCCGAGTAGCGAAACAGCAGCACGGGATCGGCCATGTGGGTTTCGCGGTGCTTTGCCACAGGTGGCGGCGCGGCCGGCTTGGCAGCGGCTTGCGTGGTCGACATGTCGCGATAGACGATATCCTGCCGCTCGCGAAGCGCCGTGCCGCGCGGCGTCGTCACCAGATGGTCGACGGAAACGAAACACAGCACGCCGGAGCTGCCGGTCTTCATAGTCACGTCGGCGATGCGCGATGTCCGCGTCGTCTCGTCGCCGACGCGCAAGGTGTCGAAGAATTCCAGTTCACCGCCGGCCCACATCCGGCGCGGCAGCGGCACCGGCGGCAGGAAGCCGCCACGGGTGGGATGGCCGTCGGGGCCGAGCTCCGACATCGGGAAAACCGGCTGCGCCAGGCACCAATGCACGGTCCATGGCGCCGCATCGCCCGGTTTGGGATCGCCGATCTCCATGAACAGAGTGGCGCGCAGGCCCTTCACCAGTTGCGCGGTGACGATGTCGGAGGCCTGGGTGCTGCGGCCGATCCACTGGCGCAAATGGTCGAGATCGGGTTTGTCGGTCATGACGATCTGGTCCGAATATGAGGAGATTTTGCAATATTGGTATTGGTGCGCTCTCCGATGGCGGGCACCGCGCCGTAATGACGTGGTTGATCGACAACGATGGCTCCCGGCGCGGGATAGCTCACCGGTCCCGCCGGGGTGTCGACCTCGATCCGCCGCAGATGCGGATGGTGGGCAAGGTCGGCCATGGTGTTGACCTCGGCAAAGGCGATGTCGGCGTCGGACAAGCGCTTCAACAGCTCCTCGCGCGTCATGGTCGCAAAGGCATCGCCGACGGCCTTGTCGGTGAGGGCGCGGTTGCGGACGCGCTCGACCATGTTGGCAAATCTCGGATCGTTCGGCAGGTCGGGCTGGCCCAGCACGTCGGCGCACAGTTTCTTCCATTCGCGCTCGCTCTGGATCGATATCAGGATATCCTTGCCGTCCCTGGAGCGGAACACGCCGTAGGGCGCGATCGAGGGATGCGCCAGCCCCAGCCGCTGCGGCGGATTGCCGGCCTCCGCATTGAGCAGCGGCACCGTGAGCCAGTCGGCCATCACGTCGAACATTGAAATCCGGATGTCGGCGCCCTTGCCGCTGCGCGCGCGCGCGATCAGGGCTTCGAGGATCGCGGCATGGGCGGTGGCGCCGGTGGCAACGTCGACGATCGACACGCCGACGCGGGAGGGACCCTCCGGGCCGCCGGTGATCGACGCCAGGCCGCTCTCGGCCTGGATCAACAGATCATAGGCCTTGCGATGCGCGTAGGGCCCGTCGTCGCCGTAGCCCGAAATGGTGCAGCAGATCAGTTTCGGGTAATCCCTGCGCAGCCGCTCCAGCGTAAAGCCGAGCTTGTCCATCGAGCCCGGTTTGAGGTTTTGCAACAGGACGTCGGCGCTTGCGATCAGCGCTTCGAGGCTGGCGCGGCCCTCCTTGGTGGCGAGGTCGATCACCACGGAATCCTTGCCGCGGTTGAGCCAGACGAAATAGCTGCTCTGTCCCCTGGCGGCGGCATCATAACCGCGTGCAAAGTCGCCCTCAGGGCGCTCGATCTTGATGACATGGGCGCCGGCGTCGGCCAGCCGCGAACTGCAGAACGGCGCGGCGACCGCCTGTTCGACGGCGATGACGGTCAGTCCTTCAAGCGGCAGCATCTGTTGTTCTCAATAGGAGCGGGGCATGCCCAGCACGTGCTCGGCGAGGTACGACAAAATGAGGTTGGTCGAGATCGGCGCCACTTGATAGAGCCGGGTCTCGCGGAATTTGCGTTCGACGTCATATTCTTCGGCAAAGCCGAAACCGCCATGGGTCTGCACGCAGGCATTCGCCGCTTCCCAGGAGGCATCGGCGGCGAGCATTTTGGCCATGTTGGCCTCGGCGCCGCAATCGAGCCCTGCCTCGTATTTGCGGGTGGCTTCCTTCACCATCAGTTCGGCGGCGCGCATCGCCGCATAGGCCTTGGCGATCGGAAACTGGATGCCTTGATTTTGGCCGATCGGGCGGCCGAACACCGCGCGTTCCCTGGCGTAGGCGGAGGCCTTGGCGATGAACCATTTGGCGTCGCCGACGCATTCCGAGGCGATCAGGATACGCTCGGCATTCATGCCGGAGAGGATGTAGCGAAAGCCCTTGCCTTCCTCGCCGATCAAGTTTTCCGCGGGCACCTTCATGTCGGTGAAGAACACTTCGGTGGTGGCGTGATTCATCATGGTGCGGATCGGGCTGATCGAGAGCCCGTTGCCCTTCGCCGCCTTCATGTCGACGATGAACACCGACAGACCGTCGGTGCGCTTTCTGGATTGCTCTTTCGGCGTGGTGCGCGCCAAGAGGATCATCAGGTCGGAATATTCGGCGCGGCTGGTCCAGATCTTCTGGCCGTTGACGATATAGTCGCCATTGGCGTCTTTCTTCGCGAAGGTCTTGAGCGAGGAGGTATCGGTGCCGCTGGTCGGCTCGGTGACGCCGAACGCCTGCAGCCGCAACTCGCCGGTGGCGACCTTCGGCAGCCATTTCGCCTTTTGCTCGTCGCTGCCGTGCCGCAACAGCGTGCCCATGGTGTACATCTGGGCGTGGCAGCCGCCGCCATTGCAGCCGGCGCGCTGAATCTCTTCCAGGATCGCGGCGGCCGCGGACAGCTTTAAGCCGGCGCCGCCATATTCCTCGGGGATCAAGACCGAGAGATAGCCGGCCTCGGTCAGCGCGTCGACGAAGGCCTTGGGGTAGGCCATCTCGCGGTCGAGCTTGCGCCAGTATTCGCCGGGAAATTGCGCGCAGAGCTTGGCGACGGCGTCACGGACGTCGGCATAATCGTCGTGTTGTTGTTCGGTTGCGGTCATCTGAACCCGGCTGGTGGATCGAGGGCGCGCAGCGGCCCGCCGCGCGGTTAAAACCCTTCGCCGTGGATAGGCTGGCCAAAGCCGGCGATCAAGGCCGGTCTGTTCATGCAGGTATGCGTACCGGCAGCGACTCGATCCCGCGCACGAAGCTGGAATAGACCCGCTTCGGCTCGCCCACCACCTCGATGCGGTCGAAGCGCTTCAGCATCTCCTGCCAGACGATTTTCAGTTGCAGTTCGGCGAGCCGCATGCCGACGCAGCGGTGGATGCCGAAGCCGAACGACAGATGGGTGCGGGGCCGGGCGCGGTCGATGATGAACTGGTCGGGGTTGTCGATGCCCTCCTCGTCGCGGTTGCCCGAGACGTACCACATCACGACCCGGTCGCCTTTTTTGATCTTCTTGCCGCCGATTTCGGTATCGACCAGCGCGGTGCGGCGCATATGGGCGAGCGGCGTCTGCCAGCGAATGACCTCCGGCACCATGGAATCAATCAGCGCCGGATCGGCGCGCAGCTTGTCGTACTGGTCGGGATGTTCGTTCAGCACCAGCACCGAGCCGCTCATGGTGTTGCGGGTGGTGTCGTTGCCGCCGACGATCAGGAGCACGATGTTGCCCATCAGATTGTCGGGGTCCATGTACCGGGTGGCGTCGTTATGCGCCATCATCGAGATCAGGTCGTTTCTTGGCTCGGCATTGACGCGCTCGTTCCAGAGTTTCGAGAAATAGGCCGCGCACTCGTCCATCTCGGCGCGGCGCTGTTCCGCCGATTCGACGATGCCGCTCTTGGGCAGCGCGGTCGAGACATCGGACCAGCGCGTCAGCTTGCGGCGCTCCTCGAAGGGGAAGTCGAACAGCGTCGCCAGCATCTGGGTGGTCAGTTCGATCGAGACCCGGTCGACGAAATCGAAGGTCTCGTTGCGGGGCAGGCCGTCGAGCACCTTGGCCGTGCGCTGGCGGATCAGGATCGCGAGCTCGTCCAGATGCGTCGGCGTGAACATCGGCGACACTGTCTTGCGCTGGTCGGCATGCCGCGGCTGGTCCATGGCGATGAAGCTCGGCCAGTCGTAACCCGGCGGCACGTCGCGGATCGAGATGCCGCCGAGCGAGACGTCGGATGAGAAGATGCCGTGGTTGGTGTCGACATGCATGATGTCGTTATATTTGGTGACCGACCAATAGGGTTCGATCGGCGAGCTGGTGCAGTAGTGCACCGGCTCTTCCTTGCGCAGCCGCTCGAACCATGGCCACAGCGTGTCGTTCTGGAACAGCCGCGGCGCGCCCGGATGAAAATCCTTCAGCGGCGTGGAATAGGCCTCTTCGCGCGCCAGGCGCAGAAGCTCGGCCTTGTCGGCTCGGACTGATGTCTGGATGTTCATCGTTGATGATCCCGAAATGCCTGTCGATGCTCTGGCTCGCACGTATTCCATTTTGCGGAATACGTGCGGTTCAGCCGGCGATCCGCACCGGCAAGGTCTCATAGCCCTTCACGAAGCTCGAATACACCCGCCTGGGCTCGTCGACCACCTCAATAGTGTCGAAGCGCTTAAGGATTTCCTCCCAAATGATCTTCAACTGCAGCTCGGCCAGCCTCAAGCCGACGCAGCGGTGAATGCCGAAACCGAAGGAGAGGTGGGTGCGCGGCCGCGCCCGGTCAATGATGAACTCGTAGGGACGATCGATCACTTCCTCGTCGCGGTTACCCGAGACGTACCACATCACGACCTTGTCACCCTTCTTGATCTGCCTGCCGCGGAACTCGAAGTCCTGAAGCGCAGTGCGGCGCATATGCGCGAGCGGTGTCTGCCAGCGGATCACTTCCGGTACGAAGCTGTCGATCAGCGCCGGATTTTCCCTGAGCTTCCGGTACTGGTCCGGATTCTTGTTCAGCGCATAGATGCTGCCGGTCATGGTGTTGCGGGTGGTGTCGTTGCCGCCGACGATCAACAGGATCAAATTGCCGAGGAAATTCTTCGGGTCCATGTCGCGCGTCGCCTCGCTGTGCGCCATCATCGACAACAGATCGCTTTTGGGCGGCTGATTGATCCGCTCTTTCCAGAGCTTGCCGAAATAGGCCGCGCATTCCAGAAGTTCCGTCTGCCGCGCTTCATCGGTCGGAACCAGTCCGTCCGGGCCGGGAATCGTCGTCGCGACATCGGACCACCGCGTCAGCTTGCGGCGGTCCTCCCAGGGGAAGTCGAACAGCACGGCGAGCATCTGGGTTGTCAGCTCGATCGAGACCTGATCGACCCAGTCGAACACTTCGCCTTTCGGCAGCTTGTCGAGGCATTCGACCGCCCGCCTCCGAATGCTGATCGCGAGCTGGTCGAGATGGGTCGGCGTGAACATCGGCGCCACGGTCTTGCGCTGCGCGGCGTGGCGCGGCTGGTCCATGGCGATGAAGCTTTCGCTGCGCAGTTCGGGCGCGATGTCGCGGATGGTGATGCCGCCGAGCGAAGAGGCCGACGAGAACACCGCATGATTGGTCTCGATGTCCATGATGTCGTTGTATTTGGTCACCGACCAATACGGCCCGAACATGCTGTCCTTGCAGTAATGCACGGGGTCTTCCTTGCGCAGTCGGTCGAAATACGGCCAGAACGCATCGGAGCGAAACAATTCGGGATCGCCGGGATTGAACTGCGCGAGCGGGGTGGATTGGGCCATCTCCCGCGCCGCCTTCTGGTTGATGGTTTGGGCGGAATCGATCGTCCCGTGCATCGGGCAGCTCCCTGATAGCCCCTCCATGACGGTGTCGGGAGGGTGGTCGTTGGTGCGAATTACAGCCCTTCGCGTGCGCCAGAGCAAGGGAGAGTTTGCAGCATTTGGCCGCAGCGGGTACCGCTCCCGTGGTATACAGCTTGAGCCGCCTTTCCCGGCATCTTCGGCCCGTGACAAGCCTATTTCGAGAGACTAAGGCTGTAGCCCGGAAAAGCAGCTTTATTCGCCTGGAGGCCGTCCTGCCATGATCCCCAACGCGCAACGGATGTTCAACTTCGATCTCGGCGAGACCGCCGACGCCATCAGGGAAACCGTGCAGCATTTCTCCAGCAACGAGATCGCGCCGCGCGCCGCCGAGATCGACAAGAGCAACCAATTCCCGAGGGATCTCTGGCCGAAGATCGGCGCGCTCGGCCTGCACGGCATTACCGTGGAGGAGGAGTATGGCGGCTCCGGGCTCGGCTATCTCGAGCACTGCATCGCGGTCGAGGAAATCTCGCGCGCTTCGGCTTCGGTCGGCCTTTCCTATGGCGCGCATTCCAATCTCTGCGTCAACCAGATCCGCCGCAACGGCAGCGAGGCGCAAAAGCGCAAATATCTGCCGAAGCTGATTTCCGGCGAACATGTCGGATCGCTGGCGATGTCGGAGCCCGGCGCCGGCTCCGACGTGGTCTCGATGGCGACCCGCGCCGAGAAGAAGGGCGACCGCTTCGTCATCAACGGCAGCAAGATGTGGATCACCAACGGCCCCGTCGCCGATACGCTCGTGGTCTATGCCAGGACCGACGCCGCGGCCGGCCCGCGCGGCATCACCGCCTTCATCATCGAAAAGGGCATGCAGGGATTTTCCACCGCGCAGAAGCTCGACAAGCTCGGCATGCGTGGCTCCGATACCTGCGAGCTGGTGTTCGAGAATTGCGAGGTGCCGGAAGAGAACGTGCTCAGCCAGGTCGGCCGCGGCGTCAACGTCCTGATGTCGGGCCTCGACTATGAGCGCGCGGTGCTGGCGGCGGGGCCGCTCGGCATCATGCAGGCCTGCATGGACGTGGTGCTGCCCTACGTCCACGAGCGCAAGCAGTTCGGCCAGCCGATCGGCACCTTTCAACTGGTGCAGGGCAAGATCGCCGACATGTACACCACGATGAACGCGTCGCGCGCCTATGTCTACGCTGTGGCAAAGGCCTGCGACCGCGGCGAGACCACGCGCGAGGACGCGGCCGGCGCCATTCTCTATGCCGCCGAGAAGGCGACACAATGCGCGCTCGACGCCATCCAGCTGCTCGGCGGCAACGGCTATATCAACGACTATCCCACCGGGCGGCTGCTGCGCGACGCCAAGCTCTACGAGATCGGCGCCGGCACCAGCGAAATCCGCCGCATGCTGATCGGCCGGGAGCTGTTCGAGAAATCGGCGTAGTGTCGTCCTGGCGAACGTCGGGATCCATACGCCGCGGCCATTCGGTTAGGCGCCGCTGTGCGACACCTTCCGCAACAATAGGCTACCGGGATTTGTGGGTCCCGGCGTTTGCCGGGACGACGTTGAGGGATCATGCTTCGCTGCGGTCCACCCATCCTACCGGCTATTGAAACAAGTCGCCTGGAAATGCGCTGCGGCTGACCACAATGTCTTTTCCAAGCTTCGTCTTCTTTTTATGCGGAGCATTGATGTAGACGTGTAGGCTACTGCCTTTCTGGGCCGTAACCAAGATGACGTACTGGCTCTCGACACCACCGAACGCCTCGCGTCTTCGCTCGATGAGCGAAAGCAGTTGGCCGTAAGATAAGCAGCACACCTCTCGAGCTTCGACGCATACAAGTGCCAAAAATGTTTTGGAAACGGCTTTGGCAATTGCGTCAAGTTCATCGAGATGCGCCTTCGCGAAGGTAAACACATATTCGCTGAAGGATTTGGTCGGCTTGGTAGCGTACTTCAAATAAACGGCCATATCATTGTTGATTCGGTATGCGTTTTCGTAGTTGGCCAGCTTGCCCTTGAATGAATTAATCGCCGTAAATTGTGGATGTTCGGCTATCTGGATCAGTGCGGCTCGGCTCCATGGTACATATGATCATCATCAACCTTCATTATCAGCCCTCCCCTCAAAATGTGCTGGAGACACCCTATTTGCTGTCGGACCATTGCAACAGGTGGTTGCAAGACCCATCCACCAAAAAGAAGCCCGAAGACAGCTGGTAGGATGGGTGAGCACTTGCGAAACCCATTGGCTTGCCGCTCGCGTCCGGGCCCCTCTCCAAAAACCCCGCCATCATCGCGACCTTGAACATGGTGGCGCGATGGGTATTGCTGCGCTCAACCCAAGGCAGCGATTGGCCAGCGGGTCTATTTGTCGCAAAAGGTTCCACAATCTCTTGGTGTATTGGGAGCCCTCGGCTACATTCTGGGCGCGCCCGGGGGATTCGACATGCTGCTGAAGCGTTTTCACGTAACTTCATTTCAGGGGGTTCTCGATTCAGGACCGATCGAGGTCGATGACATTACTTGCCTTGTCGGAAAAAACGAGGCCGGCAAAACCGCGCTCCTGAAAGCGCTCTACCGGCTCAATCCGATACGCCCGGAGGACGCACCCTTCAGCGTGACGGATGACTATCCTCGTTCGGAGGTGAATGATTACGAGGATAGGGTCGATAACGGCGAACAGCACGCCGCCGTCATCAAGGTCGTCTATGAGCTTGAGCCCGAGGAAATCTCAGCCGTAGAGAATGTTTTTGGTCCGTCTTTCCTCACAGACAAAATTCTCACGCTAACGAAGTACTATGACAACAGTCGGAAATACATCTTATCAACGAACGAAGCTGCTGCCGTTACGTTCCTCTCGCGCAACCTCACGCAGCCCATCCTGGATGAGGTGAAAGACATCACGAACGCCCACGACCTTGCTACGAAGTTGGAGCCTCACGCGGCAGATGCAGCAGTGGCTCCCATCATCGCTATCATCCGAGAGAGCAAGGACCAATGCTTCGGCTGGTACACTTTCAACAAAATGCTGAAGCCCTATGAACCGCACTATCTGTATTTCGACGAATATTACCAAATGCGCGGCTGCGAAAACATGCAGGCGCTCCAAGGCCGGGTTACGTCCAAGACACTGCTTCCCTCGGATCATCCGATGCTGGGGCTGATCGAACTTGCTCGCCTCAAGCTCGACGAGCTGATTAGCCCAACGCGTACGCAAGAACTGAAGAACAAACTTCAAGGCGCGGGCAATCATCTCACCAAGCAGATACTTCCGTACTGGTCGCAGAATAGGCACCTGCACATGAGCTTCGATGTTCGTCCAGCACTCGCCGGCGATCCTGAAGCAATGCGCCAAGGGACAAATATCTGGGGCGAGGTGTATGATCAACGGCACCAAGTTTCGACCGGTCTTGGTACACGTTCCCGAGGCTTCGTGTGGTTCTTTTCATTCGTCGCGTGGTACTCACAAGTTAAGCGCACCAGACAAAACGTCATACTTCTTCTGGACGAACCCGGGCTCACCCTCCATGGCCGCGCACAGGGGGACCTTTTGCGCTACTTTGAAAGGGAGCTGAAGGAAAATCATCAGATTGTCTACTCCACCCATTCCCCCTTTATGGTAGATCCACTGCACTTCGAACGCGTGCGTATCGTGCAGGACCTTAGCATTGACCGCGAAAGATTTACCTCGCGAAAAGCAGGGCACGAAAGTTACGATAGACATTCTCGACGCAACTGACGATAGCCTCTTCCCCTTGCAGGGAGCACTTGGCTATGACATTCACCAAACCCTCTTCATAGGGGCAAACAGCCTCCTCGTCGAAGGCGCGGCCGATATCCTTTTCATCCAGACGATATCTGCGCTCCTCGGCCGCGAGGGCAAAGAACCTCTCAGCGAAAAATGGACCCTCACACCTGTTGGAGGATCGGGGCGCATTGCGACCTTCGTGCGTTTGTTGACAGGACAGAAGGGGATGACCGTAGCTACGCTGATCGACATTCAATCCAACGACCGAGTTACCGTGGAAGGACTATATAGGGACAAGTTGCTGAAGAAGGCGAACGTTTGCACCTTTGCCGATTACACCGGCAAAACAGAGGCCGACATTGAAGACATGTTTGACCCCGACTTCTACCTGTCGCTGGTCAATGAGGAATACGGTCTCACCCCAGCTATTACGCTGACGAACCTTACTTCAAGAGCACCTCGCATGCTGGTGAGGCTGGACGAGTACCGGAAATCGTCCGGCGTCCTCTCAATTTTTTCCCACTATCGACCAGCCCGGTATTTTCATGAGAAGTTGGACAGACTTGCGCCGAAAGTGTCAGCGGACACAAGAGAACGCTTCGCCAAAGCTTTCGTTGATTTGAACAAGCTTCTGAAATGAAAACGCGGCATTCCGCCTCTCCTGTAATTAGGAGCTGTGAAATGCTGATCCTGACCCTCACTCGATCGCACCGCTGGAAACCGGCACGTAGGGCGGATTAGCGACAGCGTGATCCGCCATCTCCCTCGCATCGGCAGATTACGCCTTTGGCTAATCCGCCCTGCGAAACCACCCCGACGGGCAAATCAGCAAAAACCTGTCCAGCCCCCCTTGCAAAAATATTCTGATTTTCCGAAGACGCAAATCACCTTTATAACCCCCCCGTCCTGTCCCACAGAGGGGCGGCTCGAGATCGTCACGGACGCGGGACAGGATGCGGTGGACGCAAGGGGGGCCAAAGACGAGGGCGCTCCCTTCGCGGACGGTGAAGTCGTGTGGTCCTGACGCCCCGACGCTGGCGTCAAGTTCGCGGGAGGCAATTCCCGCGGGCGACGGTGGCAAGAAAGCCCGGTCACCGGGGAGAGCGCGAAGGAACCCGTTAAAACCATTGCGCGGGGAATGCCGGGCGATTTCCGGTGTGACCTGACTAACGCGTGTGCGCTCTATCACTATCGTTGCACACGCGGCTATCGGGCGCATCGGGCGCCCGGCATTCCCTGCGCCCTCCGATCGGAGGGTAAGGAAAATTTCTGGCAAACCTCGGGCGCATCAAGCCGCGAGATCGCGAAGGTGTACCTGGACGTCATTGCGAGGAGCGGAGCGACGAAGCAATCAAGCTTTCTTTCTTGTTACTCTATGGATTGCTTCGCTCGCAATGACGGTATCACGGCTGTTTGAAAATCTGAACCCGCGACCTTTCGGCTCCCAATGACGCAGCGTCTACTCCGTCAGATTGTTCACCTTCCTCACCCAGGCGCGCACATCGCTGAGCACGTCGGGCAGCACCTCCTTGACCTCGGCCACCGTCATGCCGGCCTTGATGCGCGGGTCGTACAGTACATTCAGGATATACTGGTCGTAGACGTCGAAGAATCCCATCGACACATTGTCGTTGAACATTGTCCACGGCACCGAAGAGGTGTCGTTGATCGGCCCCAGCGACTGCAGCATTTCCTCATAGGCGCAATCCAGGAAGATGAAGTCGCCATTGTCGACGGTGAGGATGACGTCGGAATGTTCGATCTCGTATTTGTCGTTCTTGCGAAAACCCGAAAGGCACTGCGGATCGAGCGAGGTCCTGATCTCCTTCGCCCGTTCGCTGCCGTAGAAGCTCGTGATGGTGCGATAGAGGTCGCGGTCGCGCACCAGTTTGACGACGACGTTGGCGCCGTCGCTATTATCAGCCATGGCGATGTCGAGATGCTGGACCTTTTGCCCGATGTCGGCGACGACCTTTGCAAGCTGCGCCTTGCGATCGGGACGATTGCCGTCGGCGAACACCCGTACCGGCATGTCGTATTTCCGGATGCGGTCGACCCGGCCGGCCAGATGATATTCGGCACCGAAGGCGGTCTTGAAGAATCCTTCCGTGATCTCGCCGTCGGTGAACGCCTTCCTCTCGGCACGCTGGCGCGAGGCGATGGCGGGGATTTCGGCCGACGCGACGTTTTGCCAGGCGGCACTGCCGAACGCGACAGCCAGCAAGGCGACCGCGACTATCCGAAAATGTGGGGATCGGCTCATTGCAAATAATACCAACATCGTCGTCCCTGCGAAAGCAATGGGAAAGCAGGGACGACGGTGGATATGCTTTGACGTGCGGCGCCTAGTTCTTCACGACCACGGTGGTTCCGACGGAAACGCGATTGTAGAGATCCTTCACGTCCTCATTGGTCATGCGGAAACAGCCGGAGGATACCGCCTGGCCGATCGTCTCCGGCTCGTTGGAACCGTGGATGCGATACAGCGTCGAGCCCAGATACATGGCGCGCGCGCCGAGCGGATTGTCGATGCCGCCAGCCATGTGGCGCGGCAGATCGGGCCGGCGCGCCAGCATCTGCGAGGGCGGCGTCCAGCTCGGCCATTCCTTCTTGGCGGAGATGCGATGCACTCCGCCCCAGCGGAAGCCGTCGCGGCCGACGCCGATGCCGTAGCGCAGCGCGTGTCCATTGGGCAGCACGAGGTACAGCCGCCGCTCGGCGGTGTTTATCACGATGGTGCCGGGCGCATATTGGCTGACGAAATTGACGGTGACGCGCGGGATCGGGCTGGCGCCGCCATAGCCGCCATAGCTGAAATTAGGGCCGCTGCCCATGAAGTCGCGGGTATCGAAACCCTCGGCCCGGGCCTGGCCGGCGCCTGCCATGAGTGTCACCGCCGCAAACAGCACGGCAAAAACCCGGATCATATTCATTCCCCCGCAATCAATCGATTAGCTGCGGAAACAGGCCATACCCGCAGCGATTCCGCAAGCAACGAGGCCGTGAGCCGGCGATTTTCAAAGGGCGCGGTTAAAATAGCCACCAACCTCGCGGCGATACCAGCAATGTCCGGGAAACCTTTGACGAAACCCGCAAGGGATGATTGATCTGCCCTGACATTCAAGAAAGCCTCGCGAACGGGAGTGGAATGATGAACGGTGCGGAAAGTCTGGTGCGGACCCTGGTGGCGGGCGGCGTTGATGTCTGCTTTGCCAATCCCGGCACCTCCGAGATGCATTTTGTCGCGGCGCTGGACCGGG
>Ga0210410_10002248_pt1 | contig 17462 bp, 16 predicted proteins | sample IncBWC4MmetaG_FD_161058 | JGI IMG/M metagenome (GOLD analysis project Ga0210410, IMG submission 161058) | Forest soil microbial communities from Barre Woods Harvard Forest LTER site, Petersham, Massachusetts, United States - Inc-BW-C-4-M | ecosystem: Environmental > Terrestrial > Soil >... | reverse complement strand
CTGATGGGGCTCAAGGCGCTCAAAGTCGACCCAGCCTACGTCAAGGCAATGGCGGCCGCAGGCTATCCCGAGATGCGCGCCCAAAAACTCACCAGCATGAAAGCCGTAGGAGTCTCTCCAGAGAAGGTGCAGGCAGTAAAAGCGATGGGTTATTCCCCAACCCAGGAGGAACTCATCCAGATGAGCGTCTTCAAAATCGACGCCCCCTTCGTCGAGCGAATGAAAGCCCGCGGATTCCAAAACCTCACCATCGCCCAGCTGATAAAAATCAAAATCTTCAAGCTGGACGAGTAACCCACCCTACTTTTTCATCAAGGGCCTGGTTGCCGGCTACTTGTTGTCTTTCTTGGCCTGAATCTTCTCCAGCGCCAGCTTCTCCGCAGTCGCGAGAGCATCAGCCGCCGCCACCTTCACATCCGGCTCCACCCCCGTACCCTCCCAGTTCGTCTTCGTCACAGGGTCCAGCGACTTCGCAAATGGCACCCCCACCATAAAATAATCCGCCACCAAATGGCCCGAAACCGGATGCGCTCCACCGCCCGTCGTCTCCCCCACAATCACCGCGCGTTTCTGCTTCTGCAGATCGAAAGCAAACTCCTCCGCCCCCGAAAAGGTACGCATCGACGTCAGCACAAACACCGGCTGCGTCGCCATCCTCTGCCCCGGTAGATACGATAGCGTCCAGTTCTGCGTCGTCTTGTCTTCCTTCCGGTTGTAAATATCGATCAAATGCGTCGGCTTATCGAACAGATAGCTCGCAATCATCGTCACCATAGCCGGCTGGCCGCCGCCATTCTGCCGCAGATCGAAGATTAGCGCATCCGTATGCGACACAAACCCCATCGCCGCCACCACCGTCGGACCGCAGAACCCCGCATCCATAAATCCATTGAATTTGATATACCCAATGTTGTTCGGCAATATCTCGACCTTGTCGAACGCACAGTTGTCCCGCTCCATCTGCTTATGAAAACGTACCAAATCCTCTGCGGTGGGCTCTTTCATCGGAGGCGCCTTGAACGAATTAAAGTTCACCCGCAGATGCTTATCGCGGCTCACCGCTTGCAAATCCTTCGTCAACTGCGAAGCAAATGTATCGCCATCGGAGATCGCGTTGTAATCCCCCTTCGCCTCATGCGCCTTCAACGCATCCCCCATCTGCTGCGCCACCGCAAGTTCGATGTAGTACTCCTTCAAGGCATCACTCACGCCATCGATCACCTTCTTCCGCTCCGCCGCATCGATCGTCACGTTCTCTAGCACCGCTCCCGGCGGCAACGCATTAATCCCAAACGTCACCACCGTCGGCGGCTCACCATCCTTCACCAGCAGGTTCCCCAGGGCAGTCGTCGGCCCACCCTTCTCCTTCACCCGGAACCGCACATGCAGCGGTTCGCTGCTGTCAATCCCGATCAGCTCAAACCCACCCGTCTGGCTGTGGAACGACATCATCCCATCCACGTTCTGCTTCTGATCCACCGCCTTCACATAGGTCTCGATCTTGGCGCGATCGCCGCTATTGAACGCATCCAACCACGCCTGCAACGTGTGTCCGGCCGGAGTGTCAGGTACCGAGGTCTGGGCCATCACGCATGCAGTACCCAGGCACACCAAAGCAAGCGATCGACGAATCAATTTAGGGATCATATGGCCTTTGACGTCTTCATTCTCAAAACCGTTTAGAAGATTCAGGCAACTAGCTACCAGCCTGCCAGACGACCAGTCATTCGGAAAACCGCCTTGCTTTTGTCGTTGGCCTTTGCCCGAAAAATAAATCTCAAAACCGTGAAAAAAATCAGGCCCCAAAAACGTGTGCCTAACGACCACGATTTCACCATCAATCCACCACAAACTCACCACAAAAAACCATCCAAAAACGCTGTGGAAAACGCAAAACCCCCTGCAAAAACGCCCCTCCACCACATCAGAAAAAAATTACTCCCCCTTCAAATATTTCTTCGAATCAAACAACGGCCGCTCCATGCTCCGAACCCACTCCGTGACCTCATCCGGCCCCTTACCCAACGCCTCCGCCGCCGCAAACTCATTCCGCAGCGCCTGCATCTTCGCCTCAAGATCGTCCAAAGCGCTCAAAAGAATAGCCTCCGGCGTCATCGGCAGCTTCGGCGACCCAAACTCATACTTCCCATGATGGCTCAGAATCATATGCTCCACCAGCATCGCCAGCTTCTCCGGAAAAGGCGCCAACTCCCGCACCTTTTCCAGCAGCATCCCCTGAGCAATACTGATATGCCCGATCATCTGCCCCTCTAACGTATAGGAAAAGCTTGACTTCCACGCCAACTCCCGCACCTTCCCCATGTCATGCAGAATCGCCCCCGTAACCAATAGATCCGCATCCACCTCCGGATAAAACGGCACCGCAGCCAGACAAACTCGAACCAGCGTCAAAACATGCTCCAGCAACCCACCCAGCCACGCATGGTGCAACCGCTTCGCCGCCGGCGCACTTTTAAAAGCGAGCCCAATCCTCTCATCATCAAGAAAAGAAAAGACAAGCCGCTTCAAATCCTCATTCCTAAACGCCGAAACATACCCCCGCAGCTCCGCCCACATCTCCTCCACATCGAACTTCGTCGCCGGCTGAAAGTCCCTGGGATCAACCTCCGAATCCGCCGCTAACCGCAGCTTTTTCAACGTGATCTGGAACTTCCCGTTGTACTTGGAGATATCTCCCTGCACCTTGACGTAACATCCCTCCGAACAAAACTCGATCGGATCTGCCACGTCATCCCACATCCGCGCTTCCAGCGACCCCGTCCTATCACTCACAATCAAAGCGAGATACTGCCCACCCTGCTTCTTATCCCGCACCTGCATCGACGACAAAACAAAATAGGACGTCACGGTAGCATTCTCGAACCGCACCGCATCTTCAACAAAAAAGTCTTTCATCTCAACCAGAATACCCCGCGGCAATAAAGAACAGCGCCATCACAGACAGAGCCCCTTATGTTATCCAGAATCAGTAGGCTGCAACGCCTGTAATGCTTTGCCCGATGATAAGCGTATGGATATCGTGCGTGCCTTCGTAGGTCTTCACCGACTCAAGATTCATCATATGGCGCATGATCGGGTAGTCATCGGCAATGCCGGCGGCGCCCAGGATATCGCGGGCCATCCGTGCGCACTCCAGCGCCATCCACACATTGTTCTTCTTCGCCATCGAGATGTGCTGGAACGCTGCCTTTCCCTGGTCCTTAAGTCGCCCCAGTTGCAATGACAGCAGTTGCGCCTTGGTAATTTCAGTGATCATCCAGGTAAGCTTTTCCTGCACAAGTTGATGACTCGCAATGGGTTGATCACGGAACTGTTTGCGCTCCTTGGCATATTGCAATGCGGTGTCGTAGCAGGCCATGGCTGCTCCAATGGCTCCCCAACTGATGCCGTAGCGGGCCTGGCTGAGGCACATCAGCGGAGACTTCAGGCCGTCGGACTTCGGCAGCAGGTTTTCCGCCGGGACGCGCACATCCTGCAGCGACAATCCGGACGTGACTGAGGCCCGAAGAGACCACTTGCCGTGCACATCATGTGCGGAGAATCCGGGGCGGTCGGTCTCGACGAGGAAGCCACGGATGCGCCAATTGTCTGGAGCAACACCTGGCTCTTCGAGCTTCGCCCAGATCACCGCGACGTCTGCAATGCTGCCCGAGGTGATCCACATCTTTTCGCCGTTGAGAACGTAGTGGTCACCGTCTTTGCGAGCGCGAGTCCGCATGCCCCCTGGATTGGAGCCGAAGTCGGGTTCGGTCAGACCGAAGCAACCGAGCTTTTCTCCAGTAGCCATCTTCGGCAACCAGAGATCCTTTTGCCGATCCGACCCAAAGGTATAGATGGGATACATGACAAGTGCGGACTGCACGCTGGCGAAGCTGCGGATGCCGGAATCTCCGCGTTCGAGTTCCTGCATAAGAAGCCCATACTCAACGTTGTTTACGCCCGCGCAACCGTACCCTTCGAGCGTAGCCCCGTAAAAACCGAGTTCCCCCATGGGACGTACGAGCTGTCGCGGGAAGCGGCCATCACGGTTGCACTGCTCAATGATGGGGATAAGATTGTCTTCGACGAAAGCGCGCGTGCTGGAGCGAACGAGGAGTTCGCCATCGGAGAGAAGGTTGTCAAACTGGATGAAATCAACGCCTTGAAACTTGAATGCCATCGCTGTTCATTTTAGCCCAGCCAACTCACAAGGCGCGGTGTTAGCATCTAACCTCTCATCTCAAGGCACAGGAGAACTGCTATGACGAACCCGGCAACGACTCGTCCGGACGAAGGAATGCGCAAAGGCGCTGTTGAAGACGATGCAGTTCATCCTGAAAGTGGGCGCCGTCCCCAACACGGGTCGTTGGCAGGCCAGCTAGGTCACCGCGATCAGGACGAAATGCTGAAGGACAACGACACCGACTTCCCTGAACCCGATGCTGAGGCGGAACACAGCGGCAAATAAGCGTAGTTTGCGTCTGAAACCAGCCACGCAAGCTACATCAGCCGCTGCATTACTTCATCCAGCACTGCCTTGCCCGGCCTTACGCGCTCGTCAGGTAAGGTGCCAAGCGGTTCATCCACCAGGTTCAACATCTCGGTAAAGCTGGGTTTTTTAGTGTCCACGTAGAAGATCCCGGTCAGAACTTCATCTTTTGCATGTGCGGTCATCAACGCTGAAATAGCAGCGATGCGATCGGTTGGATTGAAGTCCTCGTGCAGCTTGCGCAGGCGCAGATGGCTGCCATCGTGCATCTCCACATTGATCGTCGTGCCGGGATCATATTCGACGTCGATCTCCTGGAAGTGAGGTACAAAGCCTACCTCGGAGATGGCCTCTTCGTGCTCTTGCATGTATTTATAGCTTCTGGTGGACCCCTCATGATCGTTGAAGGTAACGCACGGGGAGATCACGTCGAGCACCACCGTGCCGTTGTGCGCGATAGCGGCCTTCAGCATGGCGAGCAATTGTTTCTTATCCCCGGAGAAGGATCGCCCTACAAACGTTGCACCGAGCTGAATCGCAAGCGCGCAGGTATCAATCGGCGGCAGGTCATTGATCACACCCGTCTTCAGCTTGGAGCCAATGTCGGCGGTCGCCGAGAACTGGCCCTTGGTGAGTCCATAGACACCGTTATCTTCGATGACGTAGATGATCGGGACGTTGCGCCGCATCATGTGTACGAACTGCCCAACGCCGATCGAGGCGGTGTCTCCGTCGCCGCTGACGCCTAGTGCCTTCATGGTGCGATTGGCCAGTTGCGCGCCCGTCGCAACCGAAGGCATACGCCCATGCACGCTGTTGAACGAGTGCGAGCGGCTCATGAAGTAGGCCGGGCTCTTAGAGGAACAGCCGATGCCGGAGAGCTTCATCAGGCGCTCCGGCTTAACCCCCATCTCATAAAAAGCATCGATGATGCGCTCAGAGATTGCATTGTGGCCGCAACCGGCGCAAAGCGTTGTCTTGCCGCCGCGGTAGTCGAGAACCTGGAGGCCGATTCGGTTCGTTTTCACTGCTGGTTTGGGTGCTTCCACAGGAGCAGAGGTAGCGGGAGTCGTTGCCATTTAGATTCCTTCCTGCGTAATCAGGTCATCGGTAACCGAGCGCGCATCAATCGGCAGCCCGTTGAAGTGGCGGATGCTGCGCAGCTTCACAATGTCTTCCGCCTGCAGATCCAGCTTGAGCAGACTCAACATCTGCGCGTCGCGGTTCTGCTCGACCACATAGACGCGTTCGTGCGAAGCGACAAACTCATGCACCTCGCGCGAGAATGGGTACGCGCGCAGCCGCAGATAATCCGTGTCGAGACCATACTCCCTGCTCAACTGATCACGGCTCTCACGCATCGCAAAATCGGACGAGCCGAAGGCTATCAAACCGATCTTGGCTTTGCCCGTCTGCACCACCTCAGGCCGTGGGACGAGCGTGCGTGCAGTCTCAAACTTCTTGGACAGCCGCTCCATATTGTTGAAGTAATCGTCAGGTCTCTCGGTGTACTGTGCCTTTTCATTGTGACCGGAGCCGCGCGTGAAGTAGGCTGCCATCGGATGATCGGTGCCTGGAAGTGTGCGATAGCCTATGCCGTCGTTATCCACATCCTTATAGCGAGCAAATCCGCCTAGCCTCGTCAGATCCTCCGCACTCAATACCTTGCCGCGATTCAGCGGCTTGTCGGAATAAGAAAACGGCTCGGACATCCAGTTGTTCATGCCCAGATCGAGATCGGACATGACAAACACCGGCGTTTGCAGCTGCTCGGCCAGATCGAAGGCCGCCTGCGCCATCTCATAGCATTCCTTGACACTGCCTGGAATCAGCATGACGTGTTTCGTATCTCCATGCGACAGGAAAGCAACGGAGAGCAGATCGCCCTGCTGATTGCGAGTCGGCATGCCGGTCGATGGGCCCGTGCGCTGCACGTCAAAGATCACTCCCGGCAACTCGGCGTAGTAGCCGAGACCGGCAAACTCGGCCATAAGCGATATTCCCGGACCGGAGGTAGACGTCATCGCGCGCGCGCCTGCCCAACCCGCTCCCAGCACCGCTCCTATGGCCGCCAGTTCGTCTTCAGCCTGCACGATGGCGAAGGTCGCCTTGCCGTCTTCTTCCACGCGGTAGCGTTTCGCATAGTCGATGAAGTTCTCTACCAGAGACGACGATGGCGTAATCGGATACCACATCACCACGGTGCAGCCGGCAAAGATGCAGCCAAGCGCAGCCGCCGCGTTTCCATCGATAATGATCTTGCCGGCGGTCGCGTTCATCGCCTCCAGCACGAAGGGATCGTGCTTGGTGAAGTTCGCGGAAGAGTACTCGTAGCCAGCCTGCACCGCAGCCCAGTTCAGGTCTGCCGCTTTTACCTTTTTGGCGAACTGCTTGCGCAGGGCGGCTTCCACAGCTGCCAAATCCATCCTCAGAAGCTGCGCGGCCACACCGACATAGATCATGTTCTTGACCAGCTTGCGCAGCTTTGCCTCAGGGCAAACCGCAGCCGTCAGCTTGTCGAATGGCACCGGATAGCAGGCCACATCGTCGCGGAACTGCCGCAGGTCGGCGGATTCCTCGTAAATCGCCGCAGCTCCAGCGGGCAGCGAAAGCATGTCCTCTTTGGAGGTCTCCGGATTCATCGCAATCAGGAGGTCAATCTCCTTCTTGCGGGCAACATACCCCTCTTTGCTGGCGCGGATGGTGTACCACGTCGGCAGGCCGGCAATGTTGGAAGGAAACAGGTTCTTGCCGCTGACCGGAATACCCATCCGGAAGATCGATCTCAGCAGGACTGAGTTGGCGGACTGCGATCCCGACCCGTTCACAGTTGCAATCTGAATGCTGAAGTCGTTGACGATGGCCCCTTGCGGAGACTGCTGTTGCGTGTCCGGCTTGCTCAAAGTGCCGCCTTCGGCACCGGCTGCCAGCGCGACGTTTTCTGTCGCCATGAGTTGTTCTCCCCCTCGGTGAAACTTGGAGTTTCACGAACGAAACACAATACCATATTCAGTTTAGACCAAAGGCGCCGACCACTTAGCGGATGTCATCCAGCCGAAGAAGACCCGAACCCAGATAGCAACCGTGAACCCGATTCATCAAACTTTGACGTGCCTCAACTCCCTTGGTAATGTGGTCTCGTCGTGGAGGAGGGGAATAAATGTGTGTGTTCGCCCCTCCAAGCTGTTGGTTTTCGCTAAAAAGATCTGCTTCCACAGGTATTTATGAACCAACCGATAACCGACTCCTACCTGCCCATCGTCGTTCTGGTGATAGCGGCGGCTGGCTTTGCCATAGCTCCATTGGTCATGGCCTGGCTTTGGGCAAAGAAGTTCTCCCCGAGCAAACCAGGGCCGTACAAAAATTCAATATATGAGTGCGGGCTGGAATCGAAAGACGACGCGTTGATTCAGTTCAGGCCGGAGTACTACCTGTACGCGATCATCTTTCTGATCTTCGATGTAGAAGCAATTTTTTTACTGCCGTTCGCCGTGGCATTTACCGGATTAACACTAGGAGCGTCTATCGCCATGATGGTCTTTTTGCTTCTGCTGGTCGAAGGACTGGTGTGGGCATGGCAGAAAGGCGTATTGACCTGGGTCTGATGGCCGGGCGAAACGAGATACATCGAGCGCTCCAAACATCGAACACGGAAAGCGGAATGGTTTCCCAATGGACCAGAAGCTGAAGATCGAATTGAGTAAACAGGGAGTCATTGCAACGACCCTTGAAGAGCTCTACAACTGGGGCCGGAAGAACTCCGTGTGGCCAATGACCTTTGGCCTGGCCTGTTGCGCCATTGAAATGATCGCAACATCAATGGCACGGTATGACATTGCGCGGTTCGGTGCGGAGGTCTTCAGGCCTTCGCCTCGTCAGGCGGACTTGATGATTGTCTCCGGCACCGTAACAAAGAAGATGGCTCCACAGGTTGTGCGTCTCTACAACCAGATGGCCGAGCCGAAGTACGTCATCGCGATGGGCGCCTGCGCGATCTCGGGGGGTCCGTTCAAGCAAGGTTATAACGTGCTGAAGGGCATTGACCGCTATATTCCGGTAGACGTGCACATTCCCGGATGCCCGCCTCGCCCCGAAGCGCTGCTGGACGCGTTCATGACCTTGCAGAAGAAGATTGACGAGCAGGCCCTGACAGGTGCCGGCAGGCCGCGCCACCTGAATGCTGATGCCCCCAGCGAGTTTATTGTGCCGCGATTTGGCGCGCACGATCTGCAGCCCCCAAACAATCCCGATGTGTGGCGCATTCTCAATAACGATTCATGCGCGGCAGGTAAAGATGATGCTGGAGAAGATTAAGTCGGATATTGAAGCCGCCGTTCCGGGCTGCCGCCTGGAGATCATTCCCAACGGTAGCCCCTCCGGTCAGCATTCCCTGCTGGTCGAGCCTGCGCGCGCAGTAGAGGTGGCAAAGTTTCTGCGGGATAGCCCGGAGCTACGTCTTGACTACTGCTCCAACGTCACCGGTGTGGATTGGCTGGATACGGAGATATCGGAAAAGGTGAAGGTCAACACGCTTGTGAATGGCGTGGAGCACGAGATCGAGGAAATCAGGAAGCGCCAATCTCCGGGATATCTTGAAGCCGTGTATCACCTGTATTCGATGGAGAAAAAGGACGGGCCAGTCATACTCAGGTTGCGTACGGAAAACCGAACCGACAAAGTTCATCTGCCATCGCTCACGCCGGTTTGGCGTAGCGCAGAGTTTCAGGAGCGCGAGATCTTCGACCTCTACGGAATCATCTTCGATGGTCATCCCGATCTGCGCCGAATATTGATGTGGGATGAATTTGAAGATCATCCCATGCGCAAAGATTATGTCGAACCGGACGATTACGAGTACGAACCAACCGCGCACGATGACGTTCTGGCAAAAGCGAAGCAGCATAACGCATGACAAGGGCAATTACAGAGCCGATTGACGAAGAGTTGCCTCCGAGTTTTACTGACGGCGGCGACGAAGGGGAACTGCTCGAAATCGCCCTGGGCCCGCATCATCCCTCCACCCACGGCGTATTCCGCATGGACGTGGTGCTCGATGGCGAGCGCGTCGTAAAACTTAAACCGGTCTTCGGATACCTGCATCGCAATCACGAGAAAATTGCCGAGACAGCGAGCTATCTCTCTTCGATGCCTTACACCGACCGGCTCGACTACATGTGCTCGCTCTCGAACAACTGGGCCTACGCACTTGCCGTTGAAAAACTCGCTGGCCTGCAGATACCTGAACGCGCAGAATACATTCGCGTAATTACAGCGGAGCTGACGCGCCTGCAGAATCATGCCGGCACCATTGGGTTTTTAACGCAGGAGATGGGCGCAAGCGGCACCCCGCTGATGTACGCGTTTCGCGAACGGGAAAAGATTCTTGATCTCTTCGAATCCCTCACCGGTTCGCGCATGATGTGCAATTACATGCGCTTTGGCGGCTGTCGTGTGGAGTTGCCACCCGGTTGGCTGGAACAGACAAAAAAGGTAGTCGAAGCGTTTCCTCGTTTCCTGGACGAATACGAGCGGTTGTTGACGGGCAACGAAATCTTCATGGCACGTGCGCAAGGCGTCGGTGTGCTGAAGAAAGAGCTCGCAATCAATGCCGGCGTCACCGGCCCAATGCTGCGTGCCTCAGGCGTGAACTACGATATCCGCAAAGTAGACAAATACGGTATCTACGAACGATTTGACTTCAAGATTCCGCTGGGAGAGCACGGCGACGTTTACGACCGTTACATGATCCGCATGCTCGAGATGCGAGAATCACTGAAGATTCTCAATCAGGCGCTGCGCGATATTCCACCCGGCCCGATTATGGACGTCAAGGCGAAGATTCGAGGCTTTCGCCCAAAGCCGGGAGAGGCGTACGGCCGGATCGAATCGCCGAAGGGAGAACTCGGTTTCTACCTGATCAGCGACGGCTCGCCTAATCCCTACCGCTACCGCGTGCGTCCGCCTAGTTTGATTAACCTGACGATCCTTGAAGATATGTGTTGTGGCTACAATGTGGCTGACACGATTGTGATCTTTGGCACGGTAGATATTGTATTGGGCGAGGTAGATCGGTAAGACGATCAGAGCGAGAGGTTTGGGCCATGCTTGGTGAAGGCATCTTGAAAGGTTTGGCGGAGACAGCCAGGAATTTCTTTGGCAGTTACGTCAGCAAGGATCGGTTGACCACCGTTCAATTTCCTGAAGAGCGTCTGCCGCAAGCGGAAGCAGCGCGCAATTTTCCATTCCTCGTCTTCGACGGCAACGACTGGCAGGCGGGTCTGCGCTGTGTGGCCTGCCAGATTTGCGAAAAAGAATGCCCGCCGAAGTGCATCTTCATCGAAAAAAGCACAGACAAAAAGCCGGATTATCTGGGCAAACCGCAGTTTTTCCCTGCGGTCTTCGATATTGACGTCTCCGTCTGCATGAGCTGCCAGATCTGCGTGGAGGTCTGCCCCTTCGATGCCATTGAGATGGACACTGCGTTCGAACTGAGTACGGATAATCGCTTTGACGGCCTGCTGTGGCGCAAAGCACAATTAGCCAAGTCGAACGACTATTTTCATAAAATCCATCCCATCGGAGCAACCGAAGTGGATGAGCGGCTCACCGCTGCAAAGATCAAGGCAGAGACCAAAACAAAGCCCCTGACAGATTCAAGCACCTCGTCGCCTCTTCCTCAAGCTGATCCTGGACCTAACACGACGAGATAATCGCCAATGACTGAAACGATGGATCAAATCTTCGTCATACTGAAGCACTGGCTCGTGGCCCATTCGCCGGTTGGAGTGCAACCGATCATTGCGGCGATACTCTCTGTCGTAGCGATTATCGTGGTCTTTGCATCCTTGTTTGCTGTGACGACAATCCTCGAACGCAAAGGATTAGGCCGATTCCAGAATCGTTATGGCCCAAATCGGGTGGGGCCGTATGGGCTTCTTCAGCCCCTCGCAGACGGTTTGAAGTCGCTGACCAAGGAAGACATCGTTCCCCATGCTGCGGACAAGGCCGTGCATCTTCTGGCGCCGCTGCTCCTCGTCGTAGCTGCCTTCCTGGGCTACGCAGTTCTACCAATTGGCCGCAACATGGTGGCTGTCGATCTGGACGCAGGCGTATTGTATTTTTTTGCCGCCGGCTCCATCGTCGAACTGGCGATTTTTATGGCCGGCTGGTCGAGCCGGAACAAATATTCGTTGCTGGGCGCGATGCGCGCTATTGCGCAGATGATCAGCTACGAGGTGCCGCTGATTCTCTCGGCAATTGTGGTCATCATGACCGTCGGCTCCCTCTCAACCGTTGCCATTGTGGAGAGACAAGTGGGCTACACCGGAATCTGGCCGCACTGGTTTGTGTTTACTCCGTGGGGATTCGCCGGATTTGTGATCTTCATGATCGCCGCCACTGCTGAATCCAACCGCTCGCCGTTTGACCTGCCCGAAGGCGAATCCGAAATCATAGCGGGCTATTACATCGAATATTCCGGATTCAAGTTCGCCCTGTTCTTTCTCGGCGAATATATCGGCATGTTTGCAATCAGCGGATTGGCGATCACGCTGTTCCTCGGAGGATGGTCAGCCCCGTTTTCCTTCCTGAACTGGATCCCATCGTACCTCTGGTTTTTCGCCAAACTCTTTGCTCTAATCGCCATGTTTATATGGGTCCGTAGCACCCTTCCACGCCTGCGTATGGACCAACTGATGAACTTCGCCTGGAAATTCATGCTGCCGATGGCGCTGCTAAACCTTGTCACTGCCGGAATCTGGCGTTTCATGCCGTCCGGGCTGTTTCGATGGCTCGTCTGCGCCGTTCTCATTATCGTTCCTTACATTTTGCTGGGTCGCGGGCTGATGCGCTCGAACAAGCTGGAAAAGCGAATCTACCAATTCGCCGAATAGGGTTCTACAGGTCGTCTCATAATGCCGGGAGGATGGATTTGCCGATGAACGTGCGCCAACTGACGAATACAATGCCAAGTAATGTGACGATGGAACAATCAGACCAACTGACGAGACGTGCCTGACGAAGTGACCCTCTCATTTTTCATTCTCGACGTGCTGACCATTGTCGGAGCAGCGGCGGCACTGACGCTGCGCAACCTTGTCCATTGCGTCCTGGCGCTGGTGCTGGCTTTTCTTGGCCTGGCAGGGTTGTTTCTTCAGCTTGACGCGCAATTCATCGGCTTCGCGCAGATATTGGTTTACGTCGGTGCAGTGGCAATCCTCGTCGTCTTCGCTATTCTGCTTACACGAGGTACGGAATCAACCTCGCAGTCGATCGTCTCCCCCTCCTGGATCGTAAGCAGCGTTATTGCCGCCGCCGTTTTTGGAGTTCTTGCTTGGACGATTCAGTCCAGCATGGCATCTCAACATCCGCTACCGCCCCAACCCGAAGTAACCGTTAAGCAAATCGGCGATGCTCTCATGTCAAGATTTGCATTGCCGCTGGAAGTGATCGGCCTGCTGTTGACCGCAGCGCTTATCGGCGCTGTGACGATCGCCATGCAGGAAAAGCAGGGGGAGAAATGACTCCGCTGGCGAATTACCTCCTTGTCTCCGCCCTTCTCTTCTCTATCGGCCTGGCCGGCGCGTTAACTCGCCGAAACGCCATTCTCGTTCTCATCGGGATCGAACTGATGCTCAATGCGGCAAACCTGAATTTCATCGCATTCTGGCGTTATGGCCAGCATCCTGAAGCATTGACTGGAATCATGTTTGCGATCTTCTCGATCGGCGTCGCAGCAGCGGAAGCCGCTGTTGGTCTGGCTCTCATCATCTCCATTTACCGGCATTACAAGACTACCAACCTGGACCAGATCGATGTAATGAGGGGATGAGCTGCGAATGAATCAAAGAATCCTGCAAGACCAATGCACCACCATCAAATCATTGATTGAGACGACATGACCTGGATTGTCCGAAACCTCTGGCTGATTCCCTCAATGCCGGTTCTGGCGGCAGGTCTGAGCGCGTTTGCCAGACAACGAAACCGCAGGTTTGCCGCGTCCGTCGCCATTGGTTCCATGTTTTTGTCATTGCTGCTCTCTCTCTCCGCATTTGCGCAGGTGCTGCATCTCAGCAGCAAAGGAATGGAAGCGAGGCAGGTCTTTAATTTTCCTTGGTTTCAGGTCGGCAATGAGTGGCTCAAGCTCGGCTGGGTGCTCGATCCGCTCACCGCGGTGATGCTGATCATGGTGACATTTGTCGGCCTGTTGATCTTTATTTACAGCGTCGGCTACATGGCCCATGACGAAAACTTCACGCGCTTCTTTTGTTTCCTGTCACTTTTTGCAGGTGCAATGCTGGGCGTCGTTATCGCAAACAGCCTATTGTTGCTCTTCATCTGCTGGGAGATCGTTGGCCTCACGTCCTATCTCCTCATCGGCTTCTGGTATCACAAGCCGAGCGCAGCAGCAGCGGCGAAGAAGGCATTCATCACCACGCGGATCGGCGATTTGGCATTCTTGCTCGGCATGGTCTGGCTGTATTCGGAGGCCAGCACCCTGCTCTTCTACGATGGTGGCGCTGGCTGTCTCGAGCATTCCACGCTCATCAGGCTTGTCGCACAGACGACGAGCTTCGGTCTGGCAGTGTCCACTGGCATAGGCTTGCTGATCTTTTGCGGCGCGGTCGGAAAGTCAGGCCAGGTGCCGCTACACGTCTGGCTCCCCGATGCCATGGAAGGCCCCACGCCTGTCAGCGCGCTTATTCACGCGGCAACAATGGTTGCAGCTGGCGTATTTCTCGTCGCGCGAATCTTTCCATTAATGAGCGCCCACGGAATCGATATATCACTCGCGCCAGCTCCAGCACTGACTGTTGTCACCTGGATCGGTGCCATCACAGCCGTGTTCGCTGCCTGCATTGCGGTTGCGCAGGATGACATTAAACGCATCCTCGCCTACTCCACCGTCTCGCAACTCGGTTACATGATGATGGGTTTGGGCGTTGGCGGCGTGGCCGTGGGCATGTTCCATCTCATCACGCATGCCTTTTTCAAATCCCTGCTGTTCATGGGCGCGGGATCGGTCATTCATGGTTGTCATGATGAGCAGAACATCCGCCATATGGGTGGCTTGCGGAAACTGATGCCCATTACGTTTGCTACCTACGCGGTGGGCATGCTGGCATTGTGTGGTTTTCCGCTCCTCTTCTCCGGCTTTTGGAGTAAGGACGCCATCCTGCATGCAGCATCCATATGGAGTGTTTCGCGTGCGCCTTTTTATCTCGGCACAATCGGTGCCCTGTTGACGGCCTTCTACATGACCCGCCAGGTGTACTACGTTTTTTTTGGCAAACCGCGCGAAGCTGAGATCATCGCGCACGTATCTCATTCTGCCGAGGTCGCGATCGCTGCAGATCCGCATGAAAGCCCTGCGATCATGACAATCCCATTAGTCATTCTTGCAGCATTCTCGATGTTGCTTGGATTGATTGGCACACCGGCATGGCCATGGTTCGCTTCCTTTCTCAATAATGAGCAAACAAAGTTGGACTTCGTTGGATTCACAGAGAACGGCGTCCTTCCAGTCATGCTTTCATCAACGATCATTGTCTTTCTCGGCCTCGGCCTCGGCTGGTGGTTCTACGGACGCAAGCCAATCGAAAGTGCAGACGCCTCGGACGCTCTGGAACGCCTCCAACCGCAGATATTCAATGTGCTGCGCAACGGCTTCTTTGTCGACAAACTCTACGAAGCCACCATCATCCGTTTCAATGCATGGTGTGCACTTGCCTGCGACTGGCTCGACCAATGGATTTGGGGTGGTGCCGTACAGCTCGTGACCTATCTGGTGTTAGGGCTTTCGATGTTAGACCGCTCATTGGATGTATTCGTTGTGAACCCGGGCTTTGATCAAGGTTGCCGGGGCGTGGTCCGCAGCGGCCAAATTCTCTCTCGCCTGCAAAACGGTCGCACCCAGAGTTATCTCCGCATCGTCGGGATCGTCTTTGCAGTCCTCGTCTTATTCCTGATTTGGGGTAAGCGCGGATGAACGAACTGCCGTCGATCACAATACTGACCGCTGTGCCGCTGATCGGTGCATTTAGCGTTCTTGCCTTCGGCGCGCACAACAAAAAAATTGCGCGCGGTCTGGCGTTAGCCTCAAGCTTCATCGCACTCGCCTTGACACTGATTTTGTGGCACCGATTTAACCCAGCGTCCGGCGAGCTTCAATTTGAAGAACTGCATGCGTGGATTCCCGCAATTGGCGTGCAGTATCACGTAGGCATCGACGGGCTTGGACTTCTGATGCTGATGTTATCGGCAATTGTCGTGCCCATGTCGATAGCCGCGTCATGGCAGATCCAGCACAACACATCACTCTACCTCTCTCTCGTACTCTTTCTTCAGGCGGGTTTGTTGGGAACATTCACCGCATTGAATTTCTTTCACTGGTTCATCTTCTGGGAACTGAGCCTCATCCCGGCGTTTTTCCTGATTCGCTTGTGGGGCGGTCCGCAACGCGCCTCTGCAGCAACTCAGTTCTTCGTCTATACGATGGTCGGAAGCGTCGCGTTGCTGCTGGCATTCCTTGCCATCTTTCAATGCACCGGCCAGTTCGATTTCCTCGCCCTCTCCGAACTGGCACGCAACGGACAACTCATTCCTGCACTGGCTGGCAAAATAAGCTGGCATCAGATAACGCCTCAACAAATTGCGCTCATCATCTTCGGTGGAGCATTTCTAGGCTTCGCCGTGAAGGTACCGCTAGTTCCATTTCACACCTGGTTGCCTTCTGCCTACACGGAAGCCCCAACCGGTACGACTATGCTGCTCACCGGCGCGATGTCGAAGATGGGCGTCTATGGCTTCCTGCGAATACTGCTTCCTATCTTTTATGCGGAAATGCGATCCGTACGCACGCCGCTCTTGTGGCTCGCCGTGGCCACGATTATCCTCTCCGCTTATGCTGCGCTCGCACAAAAGGATTTGAAGCGCATCCTCGCATACTCCTCCATCAATCACCTCGGATATTGCCTGCTCGGGATTGTTTCGGTTGCAACATTTAGCGGTAACGACGCCGCATTTGGAACAGACAAAGTGGCCGCACTCAACGGCGTTATGCTGCAGATGTTCAATCACGGTCTAACAGCGGCGACGCTGTTCTGGTTTGTAGCTTTGTTGGAAAAACGCAGCGGTGGTCTGCGCGAGCTCAACGATTTCGGTGGCCTGCGCAAAGTTGCTCCGGTGTTCTGTGGACTAATGGGCATCGCCTTGTTTTCGTCCCTGGGCCTGCCTGGATTGAATGGCTTCGTCGGTGAATTCCTGATCTTCAGAGGCACATTTCCGCTGGCGACCTGGGCCACTGCGCTCGCCATCATAGGTTTGCTTGCGACGGCAATCTTCATCCTGACGATTCTTCAAAAAGTCTTCTACGGCCCACTCAATCAAAAATGGTCGTATCTGCCCGATCTAACGATGGGGGAGCGGCTCGCACTGCTGCCTCCAATCGCAATCATGTTCGCGCTGGGAATCTATCCACAACTGGTGCTCGACGTCATCAACAGCACCGCCATGAAGATAACGCAACAATTGACATATTAGCCGCAGAGGGGAAAGGAGAAAGCCGGATTGAAGATGACAGGGACAGGCCGCCACGCAGACTCGTCGGACATCCTTGTTTTGGCATTTTAACTATGCTCGCCTGGACTATTTACATTTCGTTTTTCGGAGTGCTGATTCTGCTGCTGCCAAAGGTGAGTGTGCAAGCCGCGCGGATTATCGCGATGCTGACAGCGATGGCCGGGCTTGCGGTGGCGCTGGTGGGATTCGCACAGCAAAGGACCGGCACACTGGTGACGGTTGTGCGTGTCCCGTGGGTCCCATCGCTTGGTATCGAATATCATCTCGCGGCGGATGGTATCAGCATGACGCTGCTTCTGCTGACTGGCATCGTGGCGGTTGCCGGCATTCTTTTCTCCTGGAACATCGAGCATCGCGCGAAGGAGTTTTTCGCATTCTATCTGGCCCTTATCGG
>Ga0210410_10002247_pt1 | contig 17464 bp, 16 predicted proteins | sample IncBWC4MmetaG_FD_161058 | JGI IMG/M metagenome (GOLD analysis project Ga0210410, IMG submission 161058) | Forest soil microbial communities from Barre Woods Harvard Forest LTER site, Petersham, Massachusetts, United States - Inc-BW-C-4-M | ecosystem: Environmental > Terrestrial > Soil >... | reverse complement strand
CGAACAAGGAACAGATCGCAGTTCGGGAAGCCCGCAAGCTGGGCATTCCCGTGGTTGCGGTTGTGGATACCAACTGCGATCCCAGCGAAGTGGACTATGTGATCCCCGGCAATGACGACGCGTTGCGGGCGATCCGGCTGTTTACCTCGAAGATTTCGGAATCGATTGCCGAGGGCGCGCAGCTGATGACCGACAAACAGGTCGCCGACATGCAAGCCGCCACCGATGCGGCGCAGACCGAGCGATCCGCGGAGCCGGTTTATGCCGGCGACGCCTCGATCGACATCGGAGAGGACATCAGCATGGAAGAAGTGCTGGGTCCGGGAATGCACAAGAAGCCGGTGGCCGCCGAGGAAGCCGAGTTGCCGAAGGTGGAAAGCCAGACGGTTTAAGAACGGTCGTTGGTCGTTAGTCCTTGGTCGTTGGCCGAAAGCTAGACGAGATTTGAAAACCGGGCAGTGGAAATTCAGACCCGCGCGGGTCGTCCGGCGCGGGTCAAAGTTTGTCGGACGCAAAGTTTCAAGGTTTCGCAGGTTTCAAGGTTTCGAAAGCACAGCCGCGAGAAGCGAAGTATTCACTTTGAAACTTAGAAACCTAGAAACCTTGAAACTTTGCAACATTGAAACCTTGAGGAATTATGGGTACGACTACTGTGAATATTTCTGCGACGCAAGTGAAAGACCTCCGGGAAAAGACCGGGGCACCGATGATGGATTGCAAGCAGGCTCTTACTGAAGCCAAGGGCGACATGGAGCAGGCGGTCGTGATCCTGCGCAAAAAAGGCGTCTCCGTGGCAGCCAAGAAGGCGGCGCGTGTGACCAGCGAGGGCGCAGTGACCAGCTACATCCACGCCGGAGGCAAGATCGGCGTGCTGGTCGAGGTGAACTGCGAGAGCGATTTCGTGGCCCGCACCGACGACTTCAAGGAACTGGTGCACGACATTGCCATGCACATAGCGGCCAGCGATCCGAAGTACGTTCGCAAGGAAGATGTGACCGCCGCGGACTTCGCTCGCGAGAAGGACATTTTCCTGGCGCAGGCGATTGCCAGCGGCAAGCCGGCGAACATCGCCGAGAAGATGGTTACCGGCAAGATGGAAAAATTCTATGAAGAGGTTTGCCTGCTGGAGCAGCCCTTCATCAAGGACCAGACGGTTTCGATTTCGCAGTTGATCGCCGCCAAGGTCGGCAAGCTCGGCGAGAATATTGCGGTGCGCCGCTTCGCGCGATTCAAGGTTGGCGATGCAGGCGAGACCATGGCCGTCACCAAGCCTTCCGAGCCGAAGGCCGAATAATTCGGGGCGCCAAGGGCGCCCTTTTTTTCAGTTTGCGTTTTCCTTACTTTCTGTGTGCGTGGGCGAGACGCCCCCGTGACAGCCGGCGGGACGCCGGCGCTACTGAACTCCGCGCTACGAGACTCTTTCATGACCACACCGACTCCTGCCTTTAAACGAGTTCTACTCAAGTTGTCCGGTGAGGCCTTGGCTGCAAACCAGGGCTTCGGCGTGGAGTCCAAGCGCATCCACGAAGTTGCGGCGGAGCTTGCCGACGTGCACAAGCTGGGCGTGCAGTTGGCCATTGTTGTGGGCGGAGGGAATTTCTTCCGTGGCGTGGCCGATCAGGCCAAGGACATGGACCGCGTCTCCGCCGACCACATGGGCATGCTGGCCACCGTCATCAATGCGCTGGCGTTGCAGGATGCGCTGGAGAAGCAGGGCGTCTACACGCGAGTGCAATCTGCGATTGAAATGAAGCAGGTGGCAGAGCCGTTTATTCGGCGGCGAGCGATCCGGCATCTGGAAAAGGGCCGGGTCGTGATTTTTGCCGGAGGCACGGGAAATCCATATTTCTCGACCGATACGGCCGCATCGCTGCGCGCCATGGAAATCAAGGCCGAGGCCATACTCAAGGCGACGCGCGTCGACGGAATTTACGACGCCGATCCGCTGAAAGTCGACGGCGCCAAGAAGTTCAACCACATCTCTTACATGGACGTGCTGAAGCTGGGGCTGAAAGTGATGGACTCCACCGCGATCAGCCTGTGCAAGGACAACAACCTGCCCATCATCGTCTTCAACCTGAATACGCACGGGAATATTCGGCGCGTCGTGTTGGGGGAAAAGATTGGGTCGACGGTGAGCGCGTAGAATCGTTGGCCACGGATTTTCACGGATCCACACGGATAAGGCGCAAAGATCTGCTTTTGATCCGTGGACGATCCGTGCAATCCGTGGCCATCTTTCTATTGGGTTTATAATGCAAAGTTTTGATCTTGCAGGATTACGGAGCCCATTTATGGATGCACAATTGAAGACGCGCATGGACAAAGCGGTGGATGATTTCCGCAAGGCGATGGCTTCGACGCGCACGGGTCGCGCCTCGGTGCACATGCTGGATGGAGTCACCGTGGATTATTACGGGTCGCAGATGCCGCTGAATCAAATTGCTCAGGTGCACGCGCCTGAGGCGCAGCTGATCACCGTGCAGCCGTTCGATCCCTCATCCCTGGGCCCCATCGAGAAAGCGATTCGCTCGGCGGAGCTTGGGCTGAATCCGATGAACGATGGCAAGCTGATTCGCGTGCCCGTGCCGGCGCTGACCCACGAGCGCCGCCTGGAGATGGTGAAGCACCTGCACAAAATGCTGGAAGAGCATCGCACAGCAGTCCGCAACATCCGCCGCGACGGCAACGATGGCATCAAGAAAGCTCTGAAAGACAAGAAGATTACCGAGGACGAAGAGAAGCGTTCGCTCGATGAGATCCAGAAGCTCACAGACGACGAGATCAAGAAGATGGAAGAGATGAGCAAAGCAAAAGAAAAGGAAGTGCTGGAGTTGAAGTGATTAGGTGTTTGGTCGTTCGTCAATCTCGGGTTCGCGTCTATAATGGGCGTGGTGAAATTCTGTTGAAGGCGCGGGTTGACAAATAAGGCGGGTTCACAAGAAAGACGGGAAAGCGCAGCACGGAGTAGTGTCCGCCAGCCTCAATTGGGTGAAAATGACTCCGGGATTCCTGAGCATTAACGCCCTCACATCAGAAAAACTTACCGACATGGGCAACTCGGCCACGTTTTATTCCGTCTTGGTTGAGGTAGAGTTATTCAAGCCATCCCATGAAGCGACCGCGGCGCGCCCGGTGGGCGAGTCTTGAGAGAGTTGCGGCTTGGACGCTGTTCATCGCTCTACCGTATAATGGCAGTTTTCTCACATCCTAAGGGCTGAGGTCGTAGCGATTCCTTTTCGCGTTCATTCGGAGAACCTTGTTGTGTCCAAGCGCGCTGGCGCTGCCAGCGTCCTGTCGACGCCATCTCGCTCATTTCATGGATCTTGCCGCAGCATCAGGATGCGGGCGTGGGCGCCGGGCGTGCTTGTCGTCACGGTCCTGCTGGTCACGCTCCTGCTGACCATGGGGTCGCTGGCCTGGGGACAGAGCGATCTCGTTTCGGAAATCGATGTGAACGGAAACCGCCGCATTCCTGCCGAGACCATCAAAGCCCGCGTCTTCACCAAGGCTGGCGACGTTTACGACGAGGCCGGATTGGAGCGCGATTTCAACTCGCTGTGGAATACCGGCTACTTTGAAGACCTCAAGATTGTCCGCGAGCAGACGCCCAAGGGCTGGCGCATCATCATTCAGGTCAAAGAGAAGCCCACCATCCGCGAAATTCTCTACCTTGGTCATGGCTCCGTTTCAGACAGCGACATCCTCGACCGCTTCAAGCAGGATAAGGTCGGCCTCTCGGTCGAGAGCCAGTACGATCCCACGCGCATCAAGAAGGCGGAAGTTTCCATTAAAGGCCTGCTCTCCGAGCACGGACATCAGTTTGCCACCATACGAACCGAAGTCCGGCAAATTCCTCCCGCAGCGGTTGGCATCACCTTTGTCATCAAAGAAGGGCCAAAGGTGAAGGTCGGTAAGATCAAGTTTGAGGGCAACAAGAACATCAAGACGCGCATATTGCGCTCGGCGATGAAGAACCTGAAGCCCATCGGCGTTCCGCACTCCATCTTCCTGGAAAACATCTTCGCGCGCACTTACGACGCCACCAAGCTTGAGGAAGACACCGAGCGGGTGCGCTTCGAGTACCAAAACCGCGGCTATTTCAAAATGAATGTGCCGGGCGAAGCCAAGACCGTGATTCACGACACGGGGCACCAGGGCTTTCACATTCCGCTGCTTCAGTCCGGTCCGGGCAAGGCGGTTGACATCACGATGCCTATCGACGAAGGCGATCAGTACAAGTTGGCGGCGATCACCTTTAAGGGCAACAAGGCGATCTCGAATGAGAAGGCGCTGCGCTCCCTGTTCCCCATTAAAGACGGGGACATCTTCAGCCGCGACAAAATCGCGAAAGGCATGGAAGCGTTGCGCAAGGCCTACGGCCAGTTCGGCTACATCAACTTCACGTCGGTGCCCGACACCAAGTTTGATGAAGAGAAGAAAACAATCACCATTGAAATGGATGTCGAAGAAGGCAAGCAGTTCTATGTACGGCGCATCGAATTTGTGGGCAACACTACCACGCGCGACAAAGTCATCCGCCGCGAACTGGCGCTGGAAGAAGGCGGCATTTATAACTCGCATTTGTGGGAACTCAGCTTGTTGCGGTTGAATCAGCTTTCCTATTTCGATCAGCTCAAGCCCGACGATCCTAACGTTACCGATAAAAAGCTGGACGAAAAAAACGGGCAAGTCGACCTCACGTTGAAGGTCCATGAAAAGGGCAAGAACAGCATTGGTTTGAACGGAGGCGTGAGCGGACTGGAGGGCGCGTTCATCGGGTTGAATTACTCGACGAACAATTTTCTTGGCCGCGGCGAAACCTTGCAGGTGCAGGTCAGCCTGGGCAATCTTGCGCGCAGCATCCTGTTCGGATACACGCAGCCTTACATGTTCGACCGGCCGCTGCAATTCGGTTTCACCGTGTTCGGCAACAAGATCAGTTACAACCAGGCGCGCCAGCTTTCGATCTTAACCGGGCAAAATCAGAACTTGCCGAACGCCATATTGCAAAACCTGCAGAACTACTCGCAGTCGAGCGTGGGCTTTACCACTTCGTTGAGTTATCCCTTGCGCCGTTCGTTCAAGCGCCTGGGAATTACATATTCGCTGGATCGCTCGACCTTGCTGCCGTTGAGCACCGCGTCGAAGAGTCTGTTCGATTTCATCGCCTTCCGGGGCATCTCGGGTCCGAACGCAGTCAACGGGATCATCACCAGCAAAATTTTTCCGAACTTTTCTTTCAATACTCTCGATAGCGGAATCTCGCCGCACAGCGGGCATCAGTTCACTGCTGGCGCGGAACTGGCCGGACTCGGTGGCACGGTGCGCTCCATCCGGCCGATCGTGCAGTACACAAAGTGGTATCCGGTTCAGAACCGTCGCAACACCTGGGGCTACCGGGTTCAGGCGTCTTACATCACCGGCTACGGTGGGTTGGTAGCGCCACCGTTCCAGCGCTTCTACATGGGCGGCGAGAATGACATTCGCGGCTTCGACATTCGTTCGGTATCGCCGGTCGCGTTCCTGCCCAGCTCGAACGTAATCACGCTGACCAATCCCGACGGAACGCCGGTGCCGAAGAATCCATCGAATCCGCGCCAGGGTAACTGGACGGTGCCCATCCCGGTCGATCAGATCGTGTTCCCGGGTGGCGATCTCAGCTTAGTCTCGAACCTGGAATATCGCATCACCATTGCCGGACCGGTCGCCATTGTGCCATTTCTCGACACCGGCTTCGATCCAATCCTGCGGCCTTCACAATTGCAGATCGCATCGCAGCAGTATCAGGGCGTGGTCAGCACATTCTTTGGCTGTCCCGCGCTCGATGCAGGATATAACTGCACTGGCGGCTCGCGGCTGAATCCGGCTCCATCGCAGGACTTGCAGGTGCTGAGTTCGACCAACTGGAAGCCGCGCATGTCGACCGGACTTGAGTTGCAAATGTTCCTGCCCGTAGTGAATGCGCCGTTCCGAATTTATTGGGCGTACAATCCGCTCCGGTTGGATGGCCCGGCCAACCCGCCGATTCCGATTACGCGCAGCATGTTCCCGGCGGGCGCGGCCGGAGATTACACCTATCACCTGGCGGTGAATACTTATGCGCCGAGCTTCCTGTTGCGAGAGCCGAGAAAGACGTTCCGGTTTACGGTGGCGACGACGTTCTAGGCGTTTGACGGGGGCCAAGCGAGGTCACTATAATTACTTTGATCCACGCCATCTTAGCGGCCGGTCAGGCGGACAGAGCGCCGTGGGGCCTTGGCGTGCGACACACTGGCAGATTTCGAGTACGCCCTTTCCGAGGCGGCCGTAACCGCGACAGAGACCTCATTCAGTGCGGCCCAGCGTTTGACCGAAAAGAGCATCTCTGAAGGAAATTGCAAGACAAGATTGAGAACGATATCCCGGAACTTTGTGTTCCAAGGAGTTTAGCGATCCAATGACAAGCAAGTTTATGCGACTGTCTCTGGCCGTTGCGGTTTTCTTCGTGATCTCCGCACTGGCTCAAACCGGCAACGCCGCGACTGGCGCGGCCCCTGCGTCCGCCAATCCGTTGCCTTCCGCACCCTCTGCCACTCCGACGACTACGACAGCTACCGGCACCGGCACAAAAGTTGGGACCATTAACATTAACGAAGCGATCTTCGGCAGCAACGAAGGCCGTCGCGACATTGAGAATCTGAGCAAGAAGTTCGAGCCCAAGCAGAACGAACTCAAGGGGCAGAACGACGAACTCGACAGCCTCAAGAAGCAACTCAGCACGCAGCAGGACAAGCTGAGCGACGACGCGCTCGCCACTTTGAAGAAGCAGATCGAGGCCAAGCAGAAGACTTTTGATCGCTCGGTGCAGGACGCGAAAGAAGAGTTCGGCGGACAGCAACAGGAGATCGCCAGCCGGATTTTGCAGAAACTCGCGCCCATGATCGTGAAATATTCGCAGGAGAACGGCTTTGGCATGATCGTCGATACTTCGAATCCGTGGCCGCAGAGCCCGGTGCTGTGGTGGGGTGAAGCGGTCGACATTACCAAGCCGATCGTGGAAGCGTACAACGTGCAGTCGGGTGTGCCCGCTCCGGCGGCTCCGAGCACGGGCGCTGCGCCGAAGCCTGCAGCTCCGAAGCCTGGGGCAACGGCTCCAAAGACTACGACTCCGAAGCCGACTGAGCCACCTAAATAGTTTTCTCCGACGCTCTTCTTCGACGCTCTTCCCGACACCCCGGGTGTCGGAAAAGTTCCAGCAGGCCGCGTGAAAACGCGGCCTTTTTCTTTTGCAGAATGCGTTCTCTGCGGGCGTGATGCGGTGTCAGTACAAGGAACAACTCTTCACGCTGGAGGTACACGCAATGGTGGCGCAAGGACAAAGAACGTTTGTGCAGGGAATGTTCGCGGACAGCATGCTGGAAACTTCGTGGGCGCAGCGCGGGCGGCGCAGTTGGACGACGCTCACATCATTCGGATTGCAGGCCATCGTCGGGGGTCTGCTTCTGCTGTTGCCGATGCTGCATACGGTAGGCTTGCCGTCGTATCGGGCGCTGTCAACGCCTCTGAGTCTTGGCCGGCGCGCGCCCAAGCCGGCTTCGCCGCAGCCGCACACTGGCGGCGTAGTGCAACCTGTGACGGACACAAATGTGATCCATCTGGATTTGCGGCCCCCATTGCCAGGTGTCAGAAGAGAGCGAGGCAACGACGCCGAGCCGCAAGCGCCGAGCGGGCCGATCGGCAATGGCATTTCCGGTGACGGCATAGCCGGACTTCCGACCGGAGTGTTGCCCATCCCTGGAGGAACGAACGCTGTCATGCCACGGCCTGCTCCACCCCTGCCGCACGCGATTCGCACTTCCAGCATGCTCCAGGGTAATCTGATTCGCCGCGTGGAGCCGGCTTATCCTCCGCTGGCGCGAACTGCGCGCATCGAAGGATCGGTCTTGCTCGCCGCCGTCATCAGCAAGGCCGGTACGATCGAAAACCTGCGCGTTGTCTCCGGACATCCGCTGCTGGTTCATGCCGCCATCGACGCCGTGAGCCAGTGGCAGTATCGTCCTTACATTTTGAATGGAGAGCCAGTCGAGGTCGAGACCGAGATCACAGTCCGCTTCTTCCTAAGTGGAGAGCGGTGAGCGAGTCGGAACGGCCGGATCCCATCGAGTGCGTGCAGCACCGTGGAAGAGCGGCGCTGCAGCGCCGCGTCAAGCTTCTCCAAATGATGACGCTCCCAAGAGCTGTTTAACTCAAGGGACCCAGCGGGCCATTTCGCTTGGGTCATCTTTCGTTTCCATCGCCTTGTCTAGACGCTGGATCATTTCTTTTTCGTCTCGATTCCGCGACCTAAGAAAGGAAATCAGGATAAGAACTGCGGCGAATAAGGCGAAAGCGATGAACAAGATGAACATGGAGTTAGCCTACGGATGATAGCAGATGGGGGCCCCATGCGCGTTTTGCATAAACGACTAACGACAGAGGCTGCGAGGGTGGGCAACGATGCTGCCAACACAACCGATCACTGAAATGCTTGAACCCACGAGACGCATGCTAAACCTTCATGGTATAGGCAACGGAGTCGCCCCGCCCCTTGCAAGCACACAAGAGTCCTGGCAGCGCTGAAGTTCCCTTGCCGGCCGCGGCAATCCACTCGGAAGGCCAGTGTCGGCATGGGACGAAGGTCATCAGGTCAATTGGTGCTTTCTAATCGAAAATGGGGTCAACGCGTAAGGTTTCAAGCCAGAAAACTTCGTCCCGGCTTTAGACGTGAGCCGATTTTTGGAGCAGAGGTCAAAGGAAAAATCCAATGAAAATGCACCGCTCAGTTCGCTGGCTGATATTTGCGGCCATGATGATGTCTCTTTGCGCCGTGTCGTTTGGGCAAGTCGTTGTGGGGATCTCAGTGCGCGTCGCCCCGCCTGCGCTGCCGGTTTACACTCAGCCCGCGGGCCCCGGCCCAGGCTATATGTGGACTCCGGGTTACTGGGCGTGGAATGACGACGCGGGATATTACTGGGTTCCCGGCACCTGGGTGCAAGCGCCAGTGGGCTTGTTGTGGACGCCGGGCTACTGGGGATTTGCCGACGGGAATTATGGATGGCATCGCGGATATTGGGGTCCGCACATCGGCTTCTACGGCGGCGTGAATTATGGCTTCGGCTACGGAGGCTCAGGGTTTGGCGGCGGAGAGTGGCGTGGAGGCTCTTTCTACTACAACCGCTCGGTGACGAATGTCACGAATGTGACCACCGTCTACAACAAGACCGTGATCGTGAACGAGAATCACGTGGCTTTCAACGGCGGCGAGGGCGGGGTTTCGGCGCGTCCTAACCACGAAGAGGAAATGGCGGAGCACGAGCATCACAGGGAACCGCTGGCCTCGCAGACCAAGCACGAACACATGGCCAGCCAGGATAAACAGAACTTTGCCTCGGCGAATCACGGACGTCCCGCGGTTGCGGCGACGGCCAAGCCCGGCGAATTCCATGGGAAGGGTGTAGTGGCAGCCAAGTCGGCGGGCGCTCCGTATAAGGCTCCGTCCATGTCTCCGAAGCAGGCGCGTGCGACTTCGAAGCCTGAGTCGAAACATGCATCGACCGCGAGCGCGGATAAGAAGAGCAAGCAGGAGAGTCATCCGTCTGCGGCTTCGAAACGGAATGCGCCGGAGAGTAACAAGACGGCGAGCAAAGGGAACACCAAGCCGAACAACGCGGCGAACAAAACCGCGAACAACAACCATCCAAATAGCATGGGCGGGAAGAGTGCGCCGAAGTCTGCGCCGAAGTCTGCGCCTTCGGTCAAGCCGGTGTCGCAGCACCAAAGCGCGCCGAGGCCTGCCCCCCAGCAGCACGCTCCCCAACCGGCGCCAAAGCAGGGCAAGGGCCGGTAGTCGATCGAGTGTGGGGTTGCGCGCGAGTTCGAGTTGACTACCGGTAGTCTTCGAATGTGGCGGCCTGGCAAATCCCCGGCCGCCTTTCTTCTTAGCGGCGAAGGCTCAACAGTCTGGTCATTTCAACGCATGTTCTCAACCGAATAGAGTCCCGAAGAGTATCCTTCGTTAGGATGGGGCGTGGGCCAGACGAGCTCATCCAACACTTCTGTTGTGGAGATCGTCGCCTTCAGACGTCTTTCGCTGTGAAAACCTTTCCGCCACATGCGTCACGAACGAAAATTCATTCAGCAATTTCCCAAACTCGTGGACGAACGCAACCGCGAAATGCTCAGGCAACCCCGATACGGCGTACTCTAGAGCCCTCCGGAAGGACTCAGATTTCAAGAGGGCGTCCTCCAGAGACGTGACGAGAATGAACGAAAACGCTTGCGCGTCACGCCTGTCTAGCGTCAAAGCAAGGACGCAGCCCTCCTTTCCCGTCTCCACTAACGCGCGATAGTCACGGGTGCCCACCCTTACGCCAAGTCCGAGTTGCCGAACCACGGTAGCGAGGGACTGGCCCACAAAGTCATCGCGGCCGTCAAAGAGGATATAGATGGGCCGATCCCGCGTTCGCTGAACGAACCGCGACCAGACCTCGCCGTACCTCGCGTAAAAGTTCTCCTTTGCTTCGTCCGCCCGCCCAATTAGAGAAACGGTGTCGGCGGTCTTTCTGTACCGCAGACGGAGAGGACGTACGACAGTTAGGTTAAGAGCCCTCGTCACGGCTACCAGCGCCCTCCCCGGGCCCGCCTCGCGATAGAGACTGATCGCTCCGGAGCGACCGAAAACGAGCAGAGTCAATAAAAACACCAGGAAGAGCAACAAAGAAGTGGCTTCATTAAGAATGGCAGGTAGGCCCTTCGACTCTAGCCAAATTAGAGTCCAGATTATGCCCAGCGTCAGAAGTATCCTGGTTCCCCACACGCTCATCATCATTTTTTTAATGCGCCTACGCTGCCATAGGCGGTCGTTGAGTCTTTCGCCGCCTCCTACGATATTCTTCCCCAAAGTAGTCCCATAAGTCGAACCATACCCACGCCAAATACATCAGCAAGAACAGGCCCTCCGAGAATTTTCGCGCAGCGTCAAACGTCCTGCTGCCCGAGTTCGCAAAGTGCCCTGCAATTCTGACCAACAAATATCCAAGGCCAATCATGACGAAGTCAAGGACGAGAATGCTAACAACGTCCAACACCCTTATTAAGCGCTGTTTAACGCGTTCTAGAAGAGCATCAAACTCGAACATAATGCGTGCGCGTCCTTCCGAAGGGGCCGGTACGTCGAAAAGTGCGTCAGCACTATGCCTTCGATTTATCGCGCGAGCGGATTGTACCACCGAGTCCTATCTGGACGGTGGCCAGGAGAGTGTGCGAGACCTGGGCCCTATCGGGCGAACTCCGAAAATTCAGTCTTTCAATAGCGGAGAGTCAGGAGACCAGACACGCACAAAGTCACGGTAGCAAACCTGTACCGCGTCTTCGAGTCCTACGATGCTGAAGTGTTCGCTCTGCACCTTGAGAGCATCAAGGATGCAGTTGTGGGCTGTCATCAATGAGCGATCTGCAATCTCGGGCTGTGCATCACCCTTTAGACTCATCTGCTCGTCCACGATCTCCAATCGCTCGGTCAAGCCTCCGAATGTCGGGTGAGCATGGCGCAACGGGAAATAGTAGCCGGGGACGATGAGCTTGCCAATCGCTCCTGCCTTCTTCGCCATCGCAACAAAGTCCAATTTATTCCACGTGTGATTCAGCCGCATCTTCGAGCCGGGATGATCACAGATCGGGATCATGAAGTCTTCCTTGACCTCAACTGCTTTGCGTCTGATTTCTGCGATGAGTTCAGCTGGCAGAATGCTCTCACCGAAAGTCTCAACCAAGCGATTGGTGAGCTTGTCTTGCTGAATGAGATGGTAAGCCAAGAACGTTTCGGCCTCATCTGGGTGCTCATGGAGGTAACGCAGAGTGACAGCAAACTCGTACATGCTGCGAACGAGCTTTGAGGCAGCAACACCGTAGCCGTGATAACAGACAAGCGTGATCTCCATGAAGTCTTCGAGGATTACCCGCCCGAAGAAGTAGACGAACTTGTCTGCGGGTCCTTTCATTACTTCCACTCTTGTGAACGCGAGGTTCATGGCGCGGACAAGGTTGCCCATGATCTCGTTCCACAGAGGATACCGTTCCTCGAACTTTCGGCATTCATCCGGGAATCCGTAGAACGTGAAGTTGTTGGGTGATGCCATGGCCGAATTGTCTCATGCTGCCGGGTTCCCCATTTCTCGCGTTTCTTGCGAGAAGTGGGATTTCAAATTCCTAAGATTGCACCGTCTCGGCAAGCCCCGAGACGAGCCAACTACGGCAAGTTTTCCACCACACTTCCGCCGTCATTGTGACATCCAACCTTGTGTCCACTTTCAAATCGCGCGACAATGCCCGAGCCGCAGCGGTTTGCTTCAGAGCAAGTCGCCGCGCACTAAGTCCTGTGTTTCACGGATTTTGATATGTAAGTTCTTTGAAAAACGTATTTTGCGGGGAATTTCGTGCTAACTCCAAGATTCCAAAAGACCGGAGGGGGGTGGGGGGGTGGGGGATACCCCGACTTTCATAGCATTTTCCCGGAACGAAACGCGATGAAGAGACCTTAGCGATCACCCGAACAATTATTTTCAAGAGATACCCACAGCCTGATTTCCCTCAGCGAACTCCGCGTCCTCGGCGGTGAAGATTTTGCTTTTGACGGCTGCAACACTTTTTCCCTTGACGCCGCTCCCCGCTTTTTGTAGCATCGAAGAACATACAAGTTCGCTCCCCATCATTTGGTGAGCGAACCTGAATTTCATGCAGAGTGGCTGAGGGACGAGCCCTATGACGCCACGGCAACCGATCCAGGATCATATATCCTGGTTGCAGGTGCCAACTCTCTCCTGGAAACGGGGAACATGAGATTCGGCATGCGAGCACCATTTGCATTCCGATAACCTCTTTTTCCATTTCCTGGGAAAAGAGGCCATTTGTTTTTAGGGCCACTTTTCCAGGCTCGTCCTCAGCTACTCGCTGCTTTGTTGCGCTAAGCGCGCAAAGCGAGAAAGCGAGCAGCGACATGTCACACTACGAACTGCGGTGCCGGGAATGCGGACGGACATGGGGAAACCAGCCTCGTTCCATCTGCGACGATTGTTTCTCCCCTCTGGAAGTTGCCTACGACTATGACGCGGTTCGCGCGTCGTTTACGCGTGAGCGCATCGCCCAGCGGCCGCCAAACATGTGGCGCTACTCCGTTCTGTTGCCGCTGCCCGCGGGATTCGAGCCTCGCTTGCCCGTAGGATTCACGCCGCTGTTGCAGGCTCCGCATCTGGCCGCGCGCCTGGGCGCGCGCGCGCAGAATCTCTACATCAAGAATGACGCGGTCTGCCTGCCGACGCTGAGCTTTAAGGATCGCGTAGTCGCAGTGGCGCTGTCGCAGGCGAAGGCCTTCGGATTCGATACCGTCTCGTGTTCGTCGACAGGAAATTTGGCGAATGCGGTCGCGGCGCACGCGGCGCGCGAAGGATTGAAAGCGTGGATCTTTATCCCTGCCGATCTCGAGCCTGCGAAGATTCTGGGGACGAATGTTTTCGGCGCGAAAGTGGTGCGCATCGCCGGTAACTACGATCAGGTGAACCGCTTGTGCTCGCAGATCGCCGACGAACATCGCTGGGGATTCGTCAACGTGAACCTCCGTCCGTATTACGCCGAAGGATCGAAGACCGTGGGATTCGAAATCGCCGAACAACTCGGCTGGCGCTTGCCGGATAACATCGTTTGTCCAATGGCTGGCGGATCGTTGATTGTGAAGATTAAGAAAGCCTTTCGAGAACTAGTCGAGCTTGGCCTGGTCGAAGATAAGCCGGTGAAATTCTTCGGCGCGCAAGCCACAGGATGCTCTCCGATTTCGACCGCGGTAAAGACGGGCAGCTCTGAGATTGAGCCGCAGAAGCCCGCGACGATTGCGCGATCGCTTGCGATCGGCAATCCAGCAGACGGACACTACGCGATCAAGACCATCAAGCAGAGCGGCGGCTGGAGCGAGGATGTCAGCGATCCTGAAGTTGTGAATTCGATTCGCCTGCTGGCCGAAACCGAAGGCGTGTTTACCGAAACCGCCGGAGGCGTGACCGTTGGCGTGGCGGGCAAACTGTATCGCCAGGATCGCATCCTGCCGGAAGAGACGACGGTGCTGTGCATCACAGGAAATGGATTGAAGACGACAGATGTGCTGACAGGTGTGTATGAAACGGAAGCTCCGATCGCGCCCAAGCTGGCAGAGTTCGAACGTTATTTGCAGAATACGCTCGACGTGGCCGAAGTCGCTTCGGCGGTAGGAGCGTAACCATGGCGATCACTGTACAAATCCCGACCGCATTACGGCGGCACACATCAGGCGTGGGATCGATCAGTTGTGCGGCTACGAATCTGGGAGAATTGTTTTCCGTCCTCGACGAAAAATTTCCCGACTTGAAGCCTCACCTGCGCGACGAAGCAGGACAGGTCCGCCGCTTCCTGAATATTTACGTGAACGAAGAAGACATCCGCTTCCTCGGCGGACCGGGATACGCTTTTCAGGAGGGCGATGAAGTTCTGCTGGTGCCGTCAATTGCCGGTGGCGTGCAGTAACTTCTACGGCGTGGGCGCGGTGACTTGGCCCGTCGGAAGTTGCAGCGCCTTCGAACGATCGATCACCCACTGCGGAAAAATTGGTGCGCCTTGTGGGGGCTTGCCTTGTGTGATCGCCCAATGATCGATCCATCCGCTGCCTTCTTCTCCAACGAATGTGTCGGGCAGTCCGTAAGCCTGATCGCTAAGCGCGTCTTCGAGCGTGATGAAGCGATAGCCGCGTTTGCGCAACACATCCAATAGTTCGCCGATGTGGTCCGCTTCCAGGTTGCTCGCATGCAAGAGCAGTATCTGTTTCGGCTCGTAACCGATCGTCTTGACTGAAAGCTGCTCGGCGAAAGCGAACGACGCGTCGTGATAGGCGAGATAATCCTTCACCAAGTCTTTTTGTAAGGCCGCGTCGTTGCGCTTCTTCGCGTCTTCGTAGACTCCGGCAAACATCCAGTCCCAGCCGTCGAGAGTGACGGGAGCGATGCGGTATCCGCGGTCGACGAGAAACGCTTCCGCTTGGCGGCGCGTGAGCAGGTCGCGTCCGGTGTCGAGATAGGGATGGCGGAAATAACGCAGCTTCATCTTGCGCTGCGCCAGCAGCATGCGGGTGACGCTCTCGCCTTGGATCACGTCATCTTCCCACGCCTTGAGTCCGACCTGATTCAACGATGCGTGGCTGAAGGTGTGATTGCCCAGTTCGAAGCCGTAGTCGATCCACATCTGCAAAGCTTTGATGCGTTCGTCGACCTCGCCGGGCTTGTAGAGCTTTTTCTCGTTGACGAATCCTACGACCGGAATTTTCTGGTCGCGCAAGGTGCCGAGCAGCTTAGCGGTCATCTGCGTGATGTCGGTTGCGGGCATGCGATCCGACATTCCGGCGGGCAGGTCGTCGATAGTGATGGCAACCTGGCGGTCAGGTTTTGCGGTTTGGGCGACGGCAGCCAAGCCAAATAAACAAATAGCGAGAACAATGTGGAACGATGCAGTCAGGGGCTTCAAGGGAACGATCCTCCGGGGATGATGAGAACGGAATGAGTATTAGAACATGAGAACCGGGGAGTTCGGGCGCAAGTACGGAGAAACTTCCACGCCGTGAGAACGGATCGTCGGGCGGATCGAGATTTATGGAGAGAGTGTGCATCTCATCCGCTTCATGTATAATCTAACTAACTGGTTAATTAAGGCACATGGCCCAACTGTTTCGCTATCGAAAAGAATCACGCCCGCGCATGGGATCGCGGGGGCAGCCGGAGGAGAGCCGCGCCGCCATCTTGCTGGCGGCGGCGCAGGAATTTGCCGATCACGGAATCGCCGGAGCGCGCACCGATGCCATTGCGCGCGAAGCCCGCGTCAACAAGGCTTTGATTTATTACTACTTCAAAGACAAGGAAACGCTGTACGGCGCTGTGCTGGACCAGGCGTTTACAGGATTGAAGGCCAGCGTATTCCGGGTCCTCGACAGCGACTTGCCGCCGCGCGAAAAAATTATGTCGTACGTGGGCGCTTATTTCGACTTTATCGCGTCGAATCAAGTCTATCCGCGGTTGATGCAGCGCGAAATGATGCGGGCGAGGGAAGGCGCTTCGCCGCATCTGGATAAGTTGGTCAAGACTTATTTTCAGCCGATTTTTATGCGAGTTGCCGACCTGCTGCGCAAGGGAACTGCCGAGGGCGCGTTCCGTCCGGTAAGTCCAGTGCACTTTGTGCCTTCGATGGTGGCGATGATTGTTTTTTATTTCAGCGGCGCTCCGGTCATGCAAAAGATTGTTGGCTTTAATCCGCTAACGCCGGAGCGCATTGCCGAGCGGAGAGCAGCAGTTCTTGATTTCATTTCAGCGGCGCTGTTCACCCCGGACGTCGGCGTTAGTTCCGCTGCGAAACATTCCAAGCGACCACAAAAGGAGCACGCTCATGAGCGCGCGTAATCGTTTCATGATTCTTCTCGGAATCATCTTTGTCATGGCCGCGACGTACTATTTTTTCTCCACCGATCACTCGCGCGATCTCGTGCTGATCGGCACGGTCGATGCGAACCAGGTGATCGTGAGTGCACAGGTCGAGGGCCGCATCCAGAAGCTGCTGGTAGATGAGGGCACGCCGGTCAAGGCGGGAGACCTGATCGCGGTGCTGGATCCTTCGGAGTTGCAAACGCAGACGGCCGCGGCGACGGCTGCGATTTCCAGCCTGGAACACAAAGTCGCGCAGATGCAAGACACCGAACAGTCGACATCGGGATCAACTACAAGCGATGTCGCCAATGCAAAGGCGAAACTATCTTCTGCAAAAGCTCAGTTGTTGCAGGCGCAAGCTGCTCTGGATCGCACGCAGAGCGACAGCCAGCGCACCGTGGAACTGGCGAAGGCGAAAGTTGCGTCTGACCAGGAGCGAGTGCAGGCCGAGACTAACCTGCAGGCGGCGCAGGCGACGGTGCAGGCGCAGCAGGAGTTGGTGAAAGCGGCGGAGGCCGATTTAAACTCCGCGATTGCGCGAACGCATCAGGCGAATGCAGCCAAGAGCACAGTGGAATCGACGCAGGCCGATTTGAAAAACGCCGAGGCGCAAAAGAATCAGGCTGAGGTTCGTCTGGGATACACCAATGTCTACGCGCCGGTCAGTGGTACGGTTTCAGTTCGTGCCGCACGCCAGGGAGAAGTAGTGAACATCGGCGCTCCGATCGTGACCATCGTTGACCTGAGCGACACGTGGGCGCGGGCGGCGATTCCGGAAACTTACTCCGATCACATTGGATATGGCGACACGCTGCGAGTGCGATTTCCGGGAGGTACGGTCACCAGCGGGAAAGTTTTCTTCAAGGGAGTGGAAGGCGATTTCGCCACGCAGCGCGATGTGAGTCGACGTAAGCGGGACATCCGGACGATCGTGCTGAAAATTCGGCTGGACAATC
>Ga0210410_10002243_pt1 | contig 17483 bp, 10 predicted proteins | sample IncBWC4MmetaG_FD_161058 | JGI IMG/M metagenome (GOLD analysis project Ga0210410, IMG submission 161058) | Forest soil microbial communities from Barre Woods Harvard Forest LTER site, Petersham, Massachusetts, United States - Inc-BW-C-4-M | ecosystem: Environmental > Terrestrial > Soil >... | reverse complement strand
GGTGGCGCGGGCTGGAAGATTTTCTTTCTCCATGAAATTGATGTTGGCGAGGGCGGCGGCGCAGGAGATGGGATTGCCTCCGAAGGTGGAAAGATGGTCGCCGGGTTTGAAGGCGGCGGCGATTTCGGAACGCGTGGTGAAGGCGCTCAGGGGGAATCCGTCGGCGATGCCCTTGGCGGTGACCAGGATGTCAGGCACGACTCCGTAATGCTCGATGGCGAACATTTTGCCGGTGCGGGCGAAGCCGGATTGGACTTCGTCGGCGATGAAGAGGATGCCGTGCTGGTCGAGGACTTTCTTTACCTCTTTAAAATAGTTTGGCGGCGGAACGACGATGCCACCTTCGCCCATGACCGGCTCGGCGATGAACGCGGCGACGTCGCCGGAGGTCGCGAAGCGGATTGCGTCGTCGATGGCTTTAGCACATTGGCGTCCGCATTCCTCGGGGTCGTTCCGCCACTCCGAGCGGTAGGCGTAGGGCGCGGGAGCGAAGGCCACGCCGGGGGCGTACGGGCCTCCGCGCTTCTTGCGGCCCTGGTTGCCCGTGATACTTAACGTTCCCCAGCTGCGTCCGTGGAAGCTGGCGTGGAGCGAGATGTATTCGTGCTTGCCAGTGTACAGTCGGGCCAGCTTCATGGCGCCTTCGATCGCTTCAGCGCCGCCGTTGCCGAAGAAAGTCTTGGTGAGTCCTTGCGGGCCGATGTGCGCAATCTTTTCGGCTAGATCGGCTACTGGCTTCACGTGGTAAATGTACGACGAACAGTGGACCAGTTTGTCCATTTGGGCTTTGGCGGCGGCGATCACTTGCGGATTGCAGTGTCCCGCGTTCACGACCGAGATGCCGGCGAAGCAGTCCAGATACTCGCGGCCGTTCTCGTCGGTCACAATCGCACCGCTGGCCCGGTCAACAACGATAGGCACGACCGACTTCATGAAACCGGTCATTACGTAGTCTTTGTATTTTTGGATAGTGTCGGACATGGGCTCCTTGGCAACTGCACGATTCGTATCAGGATATGGCTTCAGCCATATCGCAAGCGCATCCAAATCAACCCGGCTTCAGCCGCTGCTGAAATTGTGCCGGGACGCTTCGCTGCGCTCGTGTGAACGGGCGAGGCGCCCGTCCCCACACGAGTTTTCTAGAACTTGCGCGAGTGTTCCTTGGCCCAGCGTTCCACCACAACTTTCTTCTCGGTATAGAACTCGACGCCGTCGCGGCCTTGTCCGTGCAGGATGCCGAAGAAGCTGTCTTTCCATCCGCTGAATGGAAAATAAGCCATGGGCGCGGCCACGCCGATGTTGATGCCGATATTTCCGGCGGGAGCTTCGTAGCGAAAGCGCCTTGCCGCCGCACCACTCGAAGTAAACAGCGAAGCCTGATTGCCATATTTGCTGCGCTCGAGAAATGCCAGCGCTTCGTCGAGGTCGCGAGCGTGAATCAGACTCAGGACCGGGCCAAAGATTTCGGTATCGGCCACTTCGCTCGTCGGCGCTACGTCGTCGAGAATCGTAGGTTTGATGAAGTTCCCCGCTTCATACTTCGGAATCTTCGGATTGCGCCCGTCCACCAGAACTTTCGCACCTTGCTTTTCGCCCACCCCGATAAGAGATTCGATTCGAGCCTTGCTCTGCGCCGACACGACAGGTCCCATCTGGATTCCTTCGTCGAGGCCGTTGCCTACGCGGAGGTTTGCGGCGGAATCGGTGATGGCGTCGCGGAAAGTCTTTTGCGCTTCGCCGATGGTGACCGCTACCGAAACCGCAAGGCAACGCTGGCCGGCGCAACCGAAGGCGCTATCGCTGATGATTTGGGTCGCCATCTTCATGTCGGCGTCGGGCAGAACGATGACGTGATTCTTCGCGCCGCCCTGACACTGCGCGCGCTTGCCGGTGGCGCCGGCGCGTTCGTACACATATTTCGCGACCGGGGTCGATCCGACGAAGCTGATGGCGCGCACTTTGGGATGATCGAGCAAGGCGTTGACGACCGCCTTTCCTCCGTTCACGAGGTTGACTACGCCCTTGGGAAGCCCAGTCTGAGCGAGCAATTCATACGTGCGCTGGATGGTAAGCGGCACGCGCTCCGACGGTTTGAGGATGAACGTATTCCCGCAGGCGATGGCGTAGGGCAGAAACCAGAACGGCACCATCCCCGGAAAATTGAAGGGCGTGATGGCCGCCACGACGCCGAGCGGTTGCCGGATCATGATTTCGTCGATGCCGCGCGCCACGTCTTCGAGGTTGTAACCTTGCATCATCATGGGAATGCCGCAGGCGACTTCGACGTTCTCGATCGCGCGACGCCACTCGGCTTTGGCCTCGGTGAAAGTCTTGCCGTTTTCCTGGGTGATGATGCGGCTGAGTTCCTCGATGTGATCTTCCAGCAACACCTTCAGTTTGAAAAGCGGCTGTATGCGATCTTCCGGAGGCGTGCGCCGCCACTCGGGATAGGCTGCGGCGGCGGCTTCCACGGCGGCGGCGACTTCGGCGGCGCCGGAGAGCGGGGCCTTGGCGATGATTTCACCAGTGGCTGGATTGGTTACATCGGTCCATTCCGTGGTGGTGGATTCGATCCATTGGCCGTTGATGTAGTTGGGAACTTTGGTGAGCGGTGGTGCGGCTACTGGCATTTGATTAGGACCTCGTGTTTTCTTCTACAGTCGAGCTGCGTTCGACCGGACGGGCGAGACGCCCGCCCTCCACAGTCAGGCTGGCTGTTCGACCATCCCTTTTTTTTCAGTGACGGCTTGCAACGCAGACTCCAGCACATTCAGTGCTTCATTCATTTGCTCGTCGGTTACGACCAGCGGAACGAGAACGCGGATCACGTTGGAATAGGAGCCGGCGGTAATCGTGATCAAACCATGCTCGTAACAGTACTGGGTTACCTGCTTGGTTTCGTCCGCCGCGGGTTCGCGCCGGTCGGAGGACTTCACCAGTTCGATTGCCTGCATACCGCCCAGGCCACGTACATCGCCGATAAGCGGCCAGCGCTTCTGCCATTCTCTTGCGCGCTTCTGAAATCGGTTTCCAATTTCATTGGCGCGTGCGAGCAGTTCTTCGCGGTCGAAGATGTCTAACACCGCCAGTGCGGCGGCGCAGGAGAGCGGGTTGCCGGCGAATGTTCCGCCGAGGCCTCCCGGGCCGGGTGCGTCCATGATTTCGGCGCGGCCGGTAATTGCGGCCAAGGGCAAACCGCCGCCTAGCGACTTGGCTGTGACCAGAATATCTGGTTCGATGCCGTAGTGCTCGCTGGCGAACATGGTGCCGGTTCGGCCGAAGCCGCTTTGCACTTCATCGGCGATGAACAGGACACCGTGCTTCCGGCAGATATCCATCAGCACGCGGAAGTAGTCGGGTGGAGGAACGACAAATCCTCCTTCACCCAGGACCGGCTCGGCAATCACGGCGGCTACGTCTTCGGATGCGACTACGCGTTTGAAGGTGTCTTCGAGATGGCGTGCGCAGAACAGATCGCACGACGGATACTTCAGTGAATAGGAGCAGCGATAACAGTACGCATACGGGATGCGGTAGACATCGCCGGGGAATGGCGCGAACCCTGCTTTGTAGGGATGGGTTTTGCTGGTTAGCGCCAGGGTCATCATGGTTCGGCCGTGGAAAGCGTCTTCAAAAGCGATGATGCCGGAGCGTCCGGTATGGGCGCGCGCGATTTTCACGGCGTTTTCTACCGCTTCGGCGCCGCTGTTCACGAAGAAGGTTTTCTTGGGGAAGTTGCCGGGTGTGATCTGATTCATTCGCTCGGCCAGGCGAATGTAGTTTTCGTACGGTGTGACCTGCACGCAGGTGTGTAGGAACTTTTCAAGTTGCCCGCGAATGGCGGCGATCACCGGTTCACGACGATGCCCGATGTTCAGGCACCCTATGCCGCCGGCGAAATCGATGTAACGGTTCCCGTCTACGTCTTCGAGCCAGGCGTCTTCGGCTTTGGCCACATACACCGGGGTTCCGTGCGAGAGACCCCGCGGCACGGCTGTGCTGCGGCGCTCCGCCAGCGCTTTGGATTTCGGTCCTGGGATTGGTGTTCTTAGTTGAATTGTCGGCATCAGAGTTTCCTGTTTATCAAAAAAAGCCAGTTGCCAGTTCTCAGTTCTTGGTTCCCGGTTCTCAGTACCAGCCGATTGGCGCTTCGTTTAGATTGATGTGCACTTGTTTGGTCTCGAGATATTCTTCAATTCCCCAGGGGCCTAGCTCGCGGCCGAAGCCGGATTGTTTGTAGCCTCCCCAGGGGGCTTCGACGTAAGTTGGTTGCATGTGGTTGACCCAGACGATTCCGGCGCGCAGCGCTTTTACCGTGCGGAATGCTTTGAAGATGTCGCGCGTCCACACGGCAGCGGCGAGGCCGTAGGGGGAATCGTTGGCAATCTTGACTGCGTCTTTTTCGTCTTCGAATGGGATGACGGCGGCAACCGGGCCAAAGATTTCTTCGCGGGCGATGCGGTCGTTGTTGGTTACGTCGTAGAAAATGGTGGGCTCGACGTAGAAGCCCTTGGCGAACTTTTCGGCCCGGCCACCGCCTATGGCGAGCTTGGCTTCTTTCTTGCCGAGTTCCTGGTAGGAGCGTACGCGATCGTACTGGTCCTTGCTGACTAGCGGGCCCATCTTGGTGTCGCGATCGGCGGGCGATCCCAGCTTGATTTTCTTGGCTTTCTCGGTCATGGCTTCCACGAACTTTTTGTAGATAGGTTTGTGTACCAGGATGCGGCTGCCGGCGGAACAGACCTCGCCCTGATTGATGAAGACTCCGAAGAGGGCGCCGTCGATGGCGGCTTCGAAGTCGGCATCGGCGAAAAAGATGTTGGGTGACTTGCCGCCGAGTTCGAGGGTTACTCGTTTCACGGTTTCGGCTGCCTGTTTGACAATGATTTTTCCGACCGCAGCGCTTCCGGTGAAGGCAATCTTGTTTACGTCGGGATGCTGGACGAGGGGCGCGCCGCAGCTTTCGCCGAACCCGGTGATGACGTTGACCACGCCTGGCGGCAGACCCACCTCGGTGAGCCAGTTGGCCATTTCGAGAGCGGTGATTGGTGTTTGCTCGGCGGGCTTCAGAATGCAGGTACAGCCCGCGGCCAGTGCTGGCGCCAGTTTCCACGCTGCCATGAGCAGCGGATAGTTCCAGGGAATAATTTGTCCTGCGACGCCGATCGGCTCTTTCAGCGTGAGGCTCACGGCATTATCGGGAACCGGGTTCACGTATCCCAGAATTTTGGTGGCGAGGCCGCCATAGTATTCGAAGCAAGTGGCTACGTCGGCGATGTCGTATTCCGCTTCGACTATGGGCTTGCCGGTGTTGCGGGATTCCAGTTCTGCCAGCATGGCTGTGTTCTGCCGGATCTTGTCGGCCAGGCGGAACAGGACGCGTCCACGTTCCTGCGCGGTGGTCGAAGCCCACGGGCCGTTGTCGAAGGCGGCCCTGGCAGCGATAACGGCGCGGTTGACGTCGTCGGCATTGGCTTCGGGGACTTGCGCGATCACCTCTTCGGTGGCGGGATCGTACACCGGGAAAGTCTTGTTGGACTTGCTGTCCACCCACTCGCCGTTGACGTACATCTGATAAGTGCGCACTTCGGTTTTTACTCCACCTGGCATAATTTCCTCCCGCGATCAGTCGAGCTTCGCTCGACCGGACAGCCGAGAGCGGCTGTCCCCACGTAATTCGATGCGATCAAGTTCGCTCCCCTGCGCCAACCGGAACTGCTTCCGCCGTTTTCAGGCGGCTGTACCCAAAAAAGAAAAACATCGCTAGCGCAATAAAACCTAGCGTGATTCCGAACATACTGACTTCGTATTTCCACAATGACGTGATCTGCTTGGCTGGGAAAAATGCCACGACAATCGCTAGCGCCGTTGTGATTAGCCCGGCCACACCGGCAAACATGAGCGTGCTCCGGGCATAACATCCTTGGAGCGAGTTCGTGAAGGCAAATTTGACCAAGGCCGCGAAGACGTAGAGAAATGGAACCAACTGCAACACGACCGCGGCTGACAACATTTTTTGAAACGCTTCCTGCACACCGCCGGAAAGAGTGAAGTCGAGGACGATCAGGACGAGCGAGACGACACCTTGCACAATGAGGGCCACGTGAGGAGTCGCATAGCGAGGATGAACTTTTCCCATCGCTGCGGGCATGTAGGAATCGAGGCCAGCGACGAAGGGGATGCGGGCCGAGCCTCCCATCCACGCGGACCCGATTCCGGCGATGGACAAGCTCAGCATGACCGCGAAGGGCGCGATAATCCACGCAACACCCACCCGACTAGCCATGTGGCTGACCGCTTGGACGATCCCCTGCAGCACGTTGATATCGTTTTTCCCGATGGCGACCAGCAGCGTGAGAGTCGCGCACACATAAAGAGCACCCGAGATCAGGCCTCCCCAGGCAACGGCTGGGGGCAAGGTTTTCTGGGGGTCGCGGATTTCATCGCCCATCACCGAGGCTAGCTCAAGTCCGACCAGGCCAAAGCAAATTACTCCGAATGAGTTCAAGACAAACTTGGGGTCGGCAGGGACGCGGAAGTCTGCCGCTGAAACGGGAGTGCCGAAGCGCGACCAGATGGTCACGCCCAGTCCGACAAGCACGGCCGCAGCGACGAATGTGCCGATGGCACCGAGATTGTTCAGCCATTTTCCCACACTCAAGCCGATGATATTGAGCCAGGTAAGAAACGCGAGCAAAGCGATCGACGCGACCATGGCAAAGTTTTTGTCGTCGGCCAGCGCGGCGTGGCCGGGGCCCATGGCGAAGACCGAGACGCCGACGAAGTAGAGCATGATGGTCGGCACGTAGAGCATGTTATTGGTCCAGTAGCACCAGCCGGAGAGGAATCCGTGGAAGTCACCGAAGACTTCTTTCGCCCACAGGTAGACACCGCCTTCGCCGGGATAGCGATGCGCCAGCTCGATGACCGCGATTCCTTGGGGCCAGAAAAAAAGGAGCAAGGCGATGATCCAAAGCCAGATGGTGACGCCGCCGTTCGCGGCAATGCTTGGAACAACATTCAGATTGAAGACGGCGACCACGAAGAGCAGCACCAGGTCGAAGCGGCCTAGTACGCGCTTGAGGTGAGGCTGGTTCGCGTCTTGGGTGTTGGCTGACAAAGCGCAGTCCTAGTTCTTATCTTTCCCTCTTGTCCTTGACCGTATCTTTCCCTCTCTCTGTTGTCATTCCGAGCGAAGCGAGGAATCTGTTGTTCCAAGGAGGCACAGCAGATTCCTCGCTTCGCTCGGAATGACAAACCGTTTTACCCCGCATCTTGATAAACGGATTTAATGGGCCACTACTTCTGCCGTGCGCTCTTGCTGGGCCCTGGCCAGCGCGGGTGCCACGTCTTCGAAGGCTGCGATGTGCTTTTCAATGTCGGCCTCGGTGTGTTGCACCGAGATCGTCCACTGCTCGTCCCACCAGTAAGGTTGGGGCATAACGCCGCGGTTTACCATTCCGAACCAGTATTGGCGCCAGAGGTCGATGTCTACCGTGGTCCAATCGCGGTAGTTGCGAATCTCCCTGGGATAGAGCATGAGAGCTCCGTTGGCGCCTGCGCTCGCGATGTACGCTTGCAAACCCACTTTGGCGATGGTCTTGCGATAACCGGACGTGAGTTTCTGGCTGAGCTTGTCCACGTGGGTGTAGTTCTCGCGGGTTAGCACTTCGTGGAAAGTCGCGAGGCCTGCGGCCATCGAGACCGGATTCGTGTTGTAGGTGCCGCCGTGAAAAACCTTGTGCTCCGAGATAAGATTCATGACGGACCTGTGGGTGCCGAATGCGGCCAGCGGCAAACCTCCGCCGATGGACTTGGCGAGGCAGATCATGTCGGGCTTCACGCCGAAGTATTCTGAGGCCCCACCCCAGCTGAGTTTGGCTCCGGTCTTAACTTCGTCGAAGATCAGCAGCGCGCCGTTCTTTGTCGCGATCTCGCGCAGGCCTTCGAGGAAGCCGGGTTGCGGCATGCAGAGGCCGACATTCATCATGATGGGTTCAAGGATGATGGCCGCGATCTCACCGGGATTCTGCTTGAAGCGAAGTTCGACGCTGGCGAGGTCGTTGAATGCGGCGACTGTGACGTTGGCAATACTTGCCTTAGGCACTCCGAGGCCGCCGGGAACTGAAGTAGGAGCGTTCGGGTCGCCGAACTCCGGGGCGTGGGGTTTCACGCTGACCAGCGCGGCGTCGTGCAGGCCGTGGTATCCGCCTTCGAACTTGAGAACCTTGTCGCGGCCGGTGGCGGCGCGCGCCAGGCGAATGGCGTGCATGGTCGCTTCTGTGCCACTGCTGCCGAATCTCACCATCTCGACTGGGAAGCGATTGCAAATTTCTTCGGCCAGCTCCCATTCCATGTCGTGGGGCATGCCGAACATTGTGCCGGTGCTTAGTCGTTTCTCGACGGCCTTCACCACCGCGGGATGGCAGTGTCCGGCCATGAGCGCGCCGAAACAGAGGTTGTGGTCGATGTAGTCGTTGCCGTCGAGATCGCGGAAGTGCGAGCCGCTGCCTTCCTTCACGAAGATCGGGTAGGGATCGTAGGCGCGGTAGTTGCTGGCGACGCCCAGCGGGATGCGCTTCAGGTTCTTCTTGTGGGAGGCGGCGGACTTAGGGGTGCGACGCTCGAAGGTCTCGAGCTCTTTCTGCAATGCGGGGTACATCTGGGTCTCCAGGAATCTCAAGCCGAGTGTTCGGCCATTAGAATGTTCCGGGCGGAGCGGGTCCGCCCGGGCTTTCCACTAGAATAACAGCTTCAGAGCAAACTGAATCTGGCGCGGGTCGCGGGTATGCAGCACGCGGCCGAAATAGCTGCCATCACTAAAATTGCCATCCGGATTGGTAAACTGCGTCCGGTTGAAGGCGTTGAACAACTCCGCCCGGAATTCGGTGTTAAGGCGCTCGTTAATCGGGGTCAACTTATGGAAAGAAAAGTCAAAGTTGTTGATCCCCGGCCCGCAGCAAATGGCGCGAGGAGCGTCGCCGAACAACTGCGTCGGAGTGGAGTTCGGACCCATCACGGGCAGAGCAAAGGAACTGGTGTTGAAGTAAAACCCCTGGTTCGTCTTGGGATTCTGGGTGTGGAACGGCGTCACCAGGTCGGGCTTGCCGGGAAGGTTGAAGTCGAAGCTGTTCATCAACTCCGCGTCGGCGTTCGACAGGATGCGAATGGGGAAGCCGGCCTGGAAGCTGGTGATGCCGGAAATCTCCCATCCATTTAGCACCTTGCCTTTGGCGCCGTTAAATTTCGGAATGGGCGGCTCCCACACATAGCTGATCACCAGACGATGGCGGGCGTCGAACAGGGAGAGGCTGCGGTTGGCACGCTCGTTGAGTGGGTTGAGCACCTCCTCGAAGGTTGAAGCGCTGTCAATGGACTTGCTGTAGGTGTACGCGCCCAGAAGCTGAAGGCCATGAGTCACGCGCTTCTCGACTGATACCTGCAAGGAATTGTAGTTGGAGGCTTCAGTGGTGTTCTGGGAGAAAATCGCTGCGAGATCCGGCACGCCGTCGGGAGGGCAGCCCAAGCCAGTAAGAGGCTGGCACAGGGGCGATGAGTACGGCCTCAGGCCAACCATAGTGATCGGAGTGCCAGCGGCGCCACCGGTCACAATTTGACCGTTGGGCAAATGGAACTGGAAATTGTGAGGCACCAGAACGTTGAAACCCGCGTCTTCAAGGAACGGTCCGCAGGAGGTTTGCGGCCCCCCAAGGCCAGCGGTCACAGCGGCGGGATTCGCGTTGGCGATATTGATGATGTCGAGGCAAGTCTGGGGGTTCGAGTAGTTAATGTCACGGGTGCCTAGCAAACGGTGGCCCTGCGATCCAACATAGGCGACCTGGAGAACGATGTCGCGGCGGAGCTCACGCTGGTAGGTGAGATTGTATTGGTCCGCATACTGCGCGCGCATGTGTGGCTGGATTTCGCCGAACAAGAGGATGGGACGGAACCTCGACCAATCCACAGGCTGACCACGGGGCGGATTCAAGATTCCACCAAACGGGTTGGGAGCGACACCACTGGTACCTACACCACACGGAATCGTGCAACTTTGGGAAGCAAATGGAGTGTCAAGGAAGCCTTGGGAAATCGTGGTGCTGCCTCCGAAGGGAGGTTCACCCTGCAACTGTTCCAGCACTAACTGCTCGATGGGGTTGTAGAACATTCCCCAGCCCATGCGGATGCTGGTTTTGCCGGGGCCGCCGGTGAGCCATTTGCCACCCCAATTGGGGCTGTACGCCAGGCCCAGCCGGGGGGCAAGCGCCTTGTAGTACGTGGCCGTCATTCCGGGCGGGATCCCTTTATCTCCCGGCACCACCAAGCCCACCGGTGTTGTGCCTGTGTTGGCACATGTGGGGTTCGCTACTCCCAGTGCCTGGAACGAAGCAATGCTTGCGGCTGAGAGCTGGCAGGGGTACTGGGTGGAAGTCTGTCCCGGGCGGAAGGTTTGAACTCGACCGCTGATGTCCGCCAGTGGCGTGTTCAGCTCCCAGCGCAGTCCGTAGTTCACCGTCAGGTTGGGCTTGATCTTGAAGCTGTCCTGGGCAAACAAATAGAGCGACGTCGAACGCACGTTCTCGGTTTGCGTGGACCCCTGCAAATACGAATCGGGTAAGCCAAGGAGATAATTGGGGAACAGGTTCTGCGTACCGTCAGCGTTGATCGCGACGAAGTCGTTGGGGCCGCCGCCGCTGAACGTGTAGTCGCCGTTGGGGTCAAAATACAGGGTCTGGTCAAAACGGGCGCGGCGGACATCCCCGCCAAACTTGATGGTATGGCTACCCTTCACTTTGGTGAAATTGTCCGACCACTGGAAGGTATTCCCCACCTGCGGAAGCTCGCCTTCATAGTCGTTCCCGATGGTGAAACCACTAGATAACGTGATGAACGGGACGCCCTCGTGATTCGGCCCTTGTCCCGGCGTAATTCCCATCTTCGGATTCGATGTGAAAACCGTGGGCGTGTCCGTGGTCCCGGTGAAGCAGTATGGGACCGCGCTTCCGGTGCAGGAGTCGATCACGTTGTTGGTCCGCGCAGGATGCAGGAACGTACGCTGCGCGTTGCGGAAGTAGGTGAAGCGAAACTCATTGACCGAATTGTTATTGACAGCCCAGGTGTGGGATAAGTTCCACTGCTGGGAACGGGTCTTGCTGGTGTTTCCGAAGCCTTCCAGAAGGTTCGGGGTCAGGGCCTCAAAGCGAGTGAAGGGTTGCGCGGACCGGTTGTCCAGAAAGTAATAGTAAGCGTTGAAGGTTTGAGCGTTGTTGATGTGATGGTCGAAGCGGATGGTGAACTGGTCGTCCTGCTCCCGTCCATCGGGGATGGATTGATGTATGTTCGAAAGGGTGCTGCCGAAGATGTCGTTCGGCGTGTTCGGGCCGGGAACGAATCTTAACAAGTTCGACGCCACCGGGTCCAAGCAGGTGGTGGGGATCTTGCTGCCGGGGAAAATACTGGTCCACGCCGGCGGATTGTTGGGATCGATTGTAGCTGGCAGAACGCCGCCACCGGTGGTGACGGCTGCGGCGCAACCGTTGCGATTTTGCAGGACCGCCAGCAGCGTCGAGCTGGTGAGGCTTCCCCCGAACGGGGAGGCGGAGAAATCTCCGCTGCGCTCGGCTGCGGTGGGCACCACGACCGGATCGGAAGTGACTCCCTGCACAGTGCGGCGGCCTTCGTAGGAACCGAAAATGAAAGTGTGATCTTTACGAATGGGGCCGCCGATGGTTCCGCCGAACTGGTTCTGCTTGCTGTCGGGCCTGAAAGGATCGAGGTAACCCTTGGCGTTGAACACATTATTGCGGATAAATTCGTAAACATCACCATGGAGCTGATTGGTACCGGACTTGGTGACCACGTTGACGACCGCGCCTGAGTTGCGCCCATACTCCGCATCGAAGCTGTTGGTGATGACCCTGAATTCCTGAATGCTGTCCGGTGAAGGCTGAATGGCCGGGGCATTGATGAAGAGGTCATTGGCGTCGCCGCCGTTGACGCTGAAATTGTTAGCGCGACCACGTCCGCCGTTGACGGAAACAGCGCCCGACCCGCTGCTGCCCACAAACAAATCGGACCCGCCCGTGCCCTGCACTCCGGGCTGCAGTTGCAGGAGCTGGTAAGTATCGCGGGAGTTCAAGGGCAGGCCCGCGACAGAGCGGTCGTCGACCACGGCGCCCAGTTGAGTGGTGGTCGCGTCCACCAGCGGAGCGTCGGACGAGACTTCGACTGTTTCCGCCGTCGCGCCGATCTGCATGACCATGTTCACAGTGACAACCTGGTTGAGATCAACTGCAACCCCGCGCTGGACCGCCTTCTTAAAACCGGTGAGATCAAACTCAAGCCGGTAAGTGCCAACGGGCACCTGAGGAAAGACGTAGTCGCCGGTGTCGTTGGTTTGCGTCTCGTTCGGAACCCCGGTGGCTTCGTTCACCAGCGTTACTTTTACACTGGCGAGCACCGCGGCGGTGGGATCGGCGACGCGGCCGAGGATGCGGCCGCCCGTACCTTGAGCGAAAACAAGCGTAGAACTGGCGAGACACAACAGGGCGACCAGCCAGCGGGTCGCTCGGCCTACGGTCAACGACGGCATGGGACCTCCAGAGAACGGGTGGAAGTTTTTGTTTTGAAAACGAACAGCTTGCGCGCAAACCAAACCTTGCTATAATTGCGCAAGGTTAGAGAACCCGCCGCACGCTGTCAAGTAAAAAATCGGGCTGTGAGCAAGCCTGGCAGAGACATGGGGAGCGTAGTTTTAGAAATGAAGCCCGCCGACCCAAAAGCTTACTTGAAAATCGGCGATGTGGCCCGCCTGGTGGGGGTTTCTCCGTCGGTGATCCGCTCGTGGGAGAGTCTGGGCCTCACCCGGCCGCACCGCACCCGCAGCAAGTACCGTCTGTATACCGGCGCAGATGTGAAGTTGCTGAAGCGCGCTCGATTCTTACGCAAAGTGCGCGGGTTGAATGCGCCCGCCATTGCGCAGCTGCTCCGGCGCGAAGGTCTGGTACGCCCGGCGACCAACGACGTCAGTGGCGCCATCGGGGTGCATCTGCGGCAACTGCGAACGCAGCGCGGACTGTCTTTGGCTCGGGTGGCCAAGGCGGTCGGCATCTCGGTGGGATTCCTCAGCGCCCTGGAGCGTTCCCACATGAGCGCATCGGTGAGCACGCTGCGCAAGCTGGCACGATTCTACAAAACCAACATCCTTGATTTCTTTGATGTGGCGGAATCTAATCGCCGCCTGGTTTCCGCGGACAAGCGCAAAGTGCTCGAGACCGGCCCGGGAGTCCGCATGGAATTGTTGGCCTGGGGGAACACGGTGATGGAACCGCACCTGTTTCGCATCTCCCCGCGGGCGGGCAGCGGTGAATCCTACACCCACGAAGGCGAGGAGTTTCTGCACGTCCTGCAAGGGGAATTGCATATTTCGGTGGCGGAAGCGGAGTACCGGCTTAAAGCCGGCGACAGTTTTTATTTTGAGAGCGCCACCCCGCATCGCTGGTTCAACCCGGGCCGCACTGAAACGCGGGTTTTGTGGGTCAACACTCCACCAACTTTTTGAAGCTGTATCACCGCGAAACAAGGCTTGGAGCATGATGACTCGGCACTTTCTAGTCGTGCTGTTGACAGCAGGCATTCTTCCCCTCGGCTCTTGCGCCAAGAAGGCTCCCAGCCTCAACCTGCTGGTCTGGGAAGGCTACGCTGACTCATCGTTCGTGCACGGCTTTGAGGAGCAATGTCACTGCAAAGTTACAGCCTCGTACATGAGATCAAGCGACGAACTGGTTGCCAATCTGCGCGGCGGCAGCGCCGGAAACTATGACGTGATTTCGCCGTCGAGCGATGTTGCCACCTCGATCGCCGTGGCGGGACGAGCTGCGCCGCTTGATCTTTCGAGGTTTCCCAGCTACACCCAACTCTCTCCTCAGCTCACTTCCCTGCCCCTGGTTCGCGTCAAGGGACAAGTTTTTGGCGTGCCCTTCATGTGGGGACCGAACCCCATGATTTACGACACCTCCGTGTTCCCGCGTCCGCCGGAAAGCTGGGATGTGTTTTGGGACCCGAAGTACCGCAACAAGCTTTCGGTTTGGGATGATTTGTCAACGGTGTACATGGCGGCGCAGGTTTTGGGATTCGACAAGCCTGACCCGACGCAGCTTTACAACTTGAATGACGAGCAACTGGAAGCGGTAAAGAAAAAACTCCTGGAGTTGAAACCGAATATCCGGAAGATGTGGTCGACGACCGGCGAACTAACCAACCTGTTTCAAAATCATGAAGTAGTTGCGGCCATGGGTTGGCCGCTCATGACCAATCAGCTCCGCAAAATCAATTTTCCAGTCGGCGAGACTATCCCGAAAGAAAATACCACTGGGTGGATTGACCATCTGATGATCACCGCAGGAAGTGAGAACAAAGACCTGGCCTACAAGTTTCTTGAGTACATGATCGAGGCCCCGACGCAGAAGAAAGTTACCGATATAACCGGCTACACACCGGCGAATCCGCAGGCGGCGCAGTTCATGACCCCAGAGCAGGTCAAGAGCCTGCATCTGGATAATGTGGACAGTTACCAGAGGCACATTTATTTCTGGCAAGATGTGCCGCGCCGGGCCAAGTACGTCGAGATCTGGAATGAAGTGAAGGCGGCGCGGTAACTCTGTAGCGCAGGCGCTGCAAAACACATGCCCCCTTACTCGATGCTGCTCCTGGCTGGCAGCGGCACGTCCAGGTGGGCGAGGTGTGCATCGCCTTCGGGCGCATCGAGGCGATCGTAAGGCCGAAACAGAATGGCGTAGAACAGGCCGCTGGCAAGCACGGCTATCGTGCCGACAATCATTCCGTAGTTGCGATACCAGGGATCCTGAGGCGTGCGCGGCCACACCATATTGATGATGGCCAGCACACCATAAGTGAGAGCCGCCAGGTTGACCGGCCACGCCCAGGCACCTAAACGAAACGCCCCGCTTGGTTTCCAGCCCTTGGCGCGCGCGACCAGGGCTCCTAAAACAATCATCTGGAAAGCGACGTAGATACCGGCGGAGCCAAACACAATAATGGTCTTAATCATTTCCTCAAGAAACAAGCCTGCAATCGCAATGCAGGCCGGGACTGCTCCAGCCACCAGCAGGGCGATGACCGGAACTCGAGTGCGTTCGGAAAGCGTGCTGAGCTGGGCGCCGCCAAAGATCATGCGGTCGCGGCCATAGCTGAACAAGAGGCGGCTGGTAGCCGCCTCCAGACTGATGAGGCAGGAGAAGAATGAAACCATCACGACCGCAATGACGGCGCGCAGCCCGATCGCGCCCACGGCGGCGCGCAGCGTGGTGGTCACTGGATCCGCATCCTGGCCGGACAGCACGGCGTTCAAATCGGGCACCGCCAACACCAAAGCCAGACAAACCAGCATGGCGGCGAAGCCTCCGAAATAGATGGTCATGCGCATCGCCCTTGGAATCGCGCGGCTGGCGTCCGGGGTTTCCTCGGCAAGGTCGCCGCAGGCTTCAAAGCCGTAGTAACAGAACATAGCGGCGACGCTTGACGCCAGAAACGCGGGCAAGTAATGTCCATTGCTACCGAGCCCGAAACTTTGGAAGAGGACCCCGAAGCTCTGGTGACGGGCCGCGATCAGCAGGTAGCCCCCCACCACGACCGCGCCCAGCAATTCGCAAATGAATCCGAACATGGCGACCCGGGCCAGAAGCTTGGTGCCGCTGACGTTCAGAGCGGTAGTCAAGACGATCATGGTTACCGCGATCGCGACTTCTCCAACCTGACCTACCTGGATGCCCAGAAGCTGCGCTACGTAAGGAGCGCCTCCCACGGCCACCGCCGCAATCGTGGTGCACAAGGCCCACAGATAGACCCAGCCCGCCATCCAAGCCCAACGCTTTCCTACCAGCCGCCGAGCCCAGGGATAGAGGCCGCCGGCGATGGGAAACTGAGAGACAATCTCTCCGAATACCAAAGCCACCAATAGCTGTCCCAGCCCGACAAACAAATAGCTCCAGAACATGGGAGGACCGCCGGTGACGATGGCAAAGGCGAAGACGGTGTACACGCCAACTACAGGCGACAGGTAGGTGAAGCCGAGCGCGAAGTTCGACCACAGGCTCATGGAGCGATCAAACTTGGAGTCATAGCCGAGGGCTTCGAGTTGAGCGGAGTCGCGATCTCCTGTGGTTGCCTTGGTTGTCATGAGAGTCCTTTCCGGACTTGTAGCCCTAAGAATTCTGGAGAGCGGCCAGCATTTCGACGTTACTTGGCATCGCTGGGAGGGGTTGGCAGCACCCCGACCTGGCGCATGATTGCAGCCGAATCGTAGAAATCGAGGTTGCGAGATATTTTGCCATCGCGCACATCGATCACGCTGACGCCTCGGACAGAAAACTTTTTCCCCGTGTTGAACACGCCCTTATCGGTGCCATTAAAGGTCCATTCGATGGTTCCGTGACCGTCGTGAACATTGGCGCGCAGCAGCTTGAGCTCGAGATCGGGGATGGCCTCAAATTCGGAGGTGGCGAACTTGCGCACTTCGGCGACGCCGTTACTGACCTCGCCGAACGCTACATCCTCGTATAAACTGTCGTCGGTGAACAAGGTGGTCATTTTGTCTGGGCTGTGGGAATTCCACGCCGCAATCCATTTTTCGGCTATCGCGGCGTCAAAATCCGCGGCGGTTTTGCCCTGGCGTGGGGCGGCGATTACCGGCAGAACCAGCATCGAAAGCAGGATGGCGCCGGTTAGAACTCGCTTGATGTTCATTTTCATACCCTCGAATCGTCGTGAATCAGATCGTCGTCCATCGAAAAGGTGGGGACGCAATCATCCACCGGCTTTCAGTTGCCGCAGATCGCCCTTCCATAAGCCTCGACCCCGCATGACGGGCCGGACAGCGAGCAGGCCAAAACCTTGCGCGATTATAGCAATGTTGCCCAAGAGCGCAAGCGCTCTCGGGCTCGGCCTTGGACGGGGAGGTGTGCGGTACGAGGATGTTCCCCAATCCCGGCACCACCGCGGTCGGTTTTTTTCTGATTGGGTGCGATAATGCGCTGCGGCTGTGACCCAGCGAAAGGGATGACGTGCATCTCGCCTGCCCATCCGAGCGAGGACGCCCGGCCTCCAATAGGAGCGGAATTATTTATGAGTTCAAATCGTAGAGACTTCATCAAGTTCGTGGTTGCGGGATCAGTTGCAGCCGGCTGTCCGGTTGATCTTTCCTTACTAGCCGCTGAAACGCCGAAACAACCCACGGTGGAGGGCGAAGACAATCGCATCTGCCACCAGGTGCGCGATGGCAAAGTTTTCTCTCGGCCACCGGTTTCCGCGCATCACGATATTGTGATCGTAGGCGGCGGAGTCAGCGGACTCGCCGCAGCCTATTTCTTGCGCAGCCACGATTTCCTCTTGCTCGAAAAAGAACCGCACTGGGGTGGCAACGCCTATGCATTGGACTATCAGAACAGCCCGTATGCCACCGGCTCGGC
>Ga0210410_10002239_pt1 | contig 17488 bp, 12 predicted proteins | sample IncBWC4MmetaG_FD_161058 | JGI IMG/M metagenome (GOLD analysis project Ga0210410, IMG submission 161058) | Forest soil microbial communities from Barre Woods Harvard Forest LTER site, Petersham, Massachusetts, United States - Inc-BW-C-4-M | ecosystem: Environmental > Terrestrial > Soil >... | reverse complement strand
CCATCATCGGAGCCGGCGGCCAAGCCAGAACGCAACTCGAAGCAATCGCCGCGGTGCGTAAACTCTCCGCCGCACGCGTCTACGGTCGCAACCCGGACCGCCGCAAACTCTTCGCCGAAGAAATGTCGCAGCGAACCGGCGTTCCTGTGGAACCCACCAACTCTTCCGCAGAGGCAGTACATGGCGCGCAAATTATTTGTACCGCCACAACGGCCTCGAAGCCCGTGCTCTATGGTGCTGACCTTGCCTCTGGAATGCACATCAATGCGATCGGCGCAAATCACGCGCACAAACGCGAGCTCGATGACGAAGCCGTGGCCTCTGCCGATGTAATCGTGGTCGATTCCATTGAGCAGTCCCGCCAGGAAGCCGGTGATCTGATCATTGCGTTTAAGGGGGACGAAATCTGCTGGACGGGAGTAAAAAAAATATCGGAGGTAGTAGCAGGGAAAGTAAGCGGCAGAACCAGCGACACCGAAGTAACGCTCTTCAAATCAAACGGAATTGCTGCCTGGGACCTGGCCGTAGCAATACGCGTCTACGCTCGCGCAAAAGAAAAAGGCCTGGGCCGCCCGTTACCATTCTGGTCTGAATAAATCGCTGTTGCCCAAGCGATTGCTTGGCCACCCTGTAGCTCAGGTTTACCCTGAGCCTCGAAGGGTCCGCCTTTTGGACCTGAGGTTTTTCTGAAACCCAACCCGGCCTGATGACGACGCAAGTAAATCGGCCGCTCCGAGCATTGTCAGTTCGGATCCCTGCAAATCTTCCGCCGCAACGTCTCATGCAACCGTGCTTGCACTTCCACGGGGTAATCCACCAGATCCGAATCGCAGTACAAGTTGACCGTGAGCCTCGTCTGCTGCACCAAAATAAGGCAATCCCGGCAGGTCTTCAGGTGCAGCTCGATCTCTTCTATGATCGTGGCTTCCAGATCGCCATCGATATAACTTGAAACGTGCCGAATTACGGTCGCGCAGTTCAATGCTTTCCATCCTGACGAAACTGAGTATCCAATTTCTTCCGCAGTTTCAGCCGCGCACGCAACAGGCGCGATTTCACTGCTGCCTCGGAAATTCCCACCGCTTCCGCTGTCTCTTCCGTGGAAAGCCCTTCCACGTCGCGCAGCAAAAACACGATGCGAAAATCATGCGGTAGGTCTTCAATCACGCCACGCAAAATGTCGCGCATCTCCGTCTGCGCAAAGCGCTGCTCCGGACTAGGTCCCCAGTCCTCAATTTGCTGCGGAACAAAATCATCTTCGCTCTCGATCGGTTCGTCCAGCGAAAATTGATTTGGCCGGCGCTTGCGCAAACGCATCAGTGCTTCATTCGCGGCAATTCGCACCAGCCACGTATAAAAGCGCGAATCCTCGTGAAACCTATCCAGGTGGGAATACGCTTTCATGAACGCGTCCTGCATAGCGTCCTCCGCGTCTTCGCGGTTGCGCGTGATGTTCATGGTCAGGCGGAAGATTTTTTTCTCGTAGCGGTTTACAAGCTCTTCAAAAGCGGCGGCATCGCCCGCTTTGGCGGCGGTAACAAGCAGATGCTCGTCTTCGCGGACTACGTTGGAAGGAAGCCGATGTGGATTCGAAGCGCTCAAGGTAGGCACTTTCGCAAGGATTGCGAGTAACCCCGGTTGGATGCTGTGCACAGCTAAAGTAGCACAATACAATGCCATACCTCGAGACTCCCATACTTGGATGACCTGACCACCGCGCGCGATTCAGGTTCTTCCACCTTCATTAAGCCTGCAAGCCGCCCGCAAGATACGTTCTGTGGCGCGATTCGAATGGCCGGGTTTAGTCGTCCGGGGGGAAGTTACAATTTACGCAGCACCATCGAACCATCTCCGCCACGCAAGCCGCGGAACGGGTAAGCTAGGGGGAAATGCGGACCCTCCCCGATCACCTTCGAAAAGGGATGAAGCTGGTCATTATCGGCTGTCATCCGACGGAATCTTCCGTGCGCGTTGGGCATTACTATGCCGGGCGCGATAACGAATTTTGGCCCATCATTTTTGAAAGCGGCGTGGTCCCCGAGCCCTTTGATTATCGCGACGACAAGCGCGTGATTGAGTTCGGTATCGGCCTGACTGATTTGGTGAAACGTCCCTCAAAAACAGCGGCGGAAATTGCGCGCGAAGACTTCGCCGAAGGACGCATTGTGCTCTCGCAAAAGCTGGAAGAGTTTGCGCCGCGCGTGGTAGCGTTTAATGGAAAGATGACGTACGAATTGTTCGCGCAGAGAAAATGCAAATTCGGATTGCAAAAGGAATCGCTGTACGGCGCACGCGTGTACGTGTTGCCAGCAACGCCGGGTCCCGCCATGAAAAGCAAGAATGAAAAGCTGCAACATTTCCGCAAACTCGCGCAACTCGTGAAGCGTGTGGAGAGCGAGCGCGCGAGCAGTTCGCAGGTGATGGAGACGGTGTGAGCATGTCGGCGCAAGCGGGTCCCGAAAATCGCGCCGTCCTGGAAAAGCGCGAAGGCCGCGTCGCCACTTTAATTTTGAACCGGCCGGAGCGCATGAATGCGCTGAATGCGGATTTGATTGTGGCGCTGAACGATGCGTTGACGCGGGTGGAAGCGGATCCGGAAATCAACGTGGTGGTGCTGGCGGGAGCGGGGCGGGCATTTTGCGCCGGCGGCGATTTAGCCGTGATCGGGAAAGGGCGCCAGGAAAACAATGTCGCCGAGCTGCAGCCGATTCTGCGCTCGGGAATGAACGCGGTGCTGAAAATTCGCACGATGCGCCAGCCGGTGATTGCCGCTGTGCACGGAGCCGCCGCGGGAGCGGGCATGAACATTGCCTTGGCCGCGGACATGCGCATTGCTTCCGACGACGCGATGTTTGGGCAGAATTTTGCGAAGGTGGGACTATTCCCGGATTACGGCGGGACATTTTTTCTGCCGCAGCTGGTGGGTCCAGCGAAGGCGGCGGAGCTGTTTTACACCGGCGATATGATTAACGCGGCGGAGGCGCTGCGGATCGGCATTGTGAATCGCGTGGTGCCGCTGGCGCAGCTGGAAACAGAAGTGCGCGGGCTGGCGCACAAAATCGCGGACGGACCAGCGATTGCGATTCACGCAATTAAGGAAACCTTGTTCGGCCGCGACAAAGAGGAACTTACCGAGCTGTTGGACCTGGAAGTCGAGCAGCAGATGAAATGTTTTTATTCCGAGGATTGCAGCGAAGGCATTCGCGCGTTTTTTGAGAAGCGCGCGCCAAAATTCCGAGGCAAGTAGATTCACTTCCCTTACCGAATCGCCATTCAGGAGAATGGCGTTCCCGGGCCCTGTTTCCAGTTTCCAGCCTGTGCGATTCCCAGCCATCACGCATTCCAGCCTATAATTGAGTCGAGGATTTTTATGAGCGATTTGGAGATTACTCCGGCCGAGGCGAAGCAACGCATGGAGCGCGGCGACGGCGTGCTGCTTGTGGACGTGCGCGAGCCATGGGAATTTGAGATTTGCCGGATTGAAGGCGCGAAGCTGATTCCCATGGGCACGGTTCCGGCGAATTTGCAGGCGTTGGATACGGATGACGAAATAATTTGCTACTGCCATCACGGCATGCGAAGCCTGGATGTGGCGGTTTGGCTGCGCAGCCAAGGCGTTGAGAGCGCGAAATCATTGGCTGGCGGCATCGATCGCTGGTCCGCTGAGATTGATCCGAACGTTCCGCGGTATTAGCCCTGGACCAGTGCGGCTGACGCCGCAGGAACGCGCTAAAGCACGCCCCTACAACTGTGGTGCGCACGTCGGGCCTTTATGGTAAGTGACATCAAAACTATCGCGGTGATTGGCGCTGGCGATGACGGTCGAAAGTTCGCGTGCGCTGCACTGCGCGCTGGTTACCGGACGATCCTTGAAGATGTGTCTGATTCGAGGCTCGAGCAGGCCATCGCCTGGATCAGGAATGTCAGTGGCGATGCATCTTCGCGGCTTCTTGTCTCGTACACCGTGGAGGCAGCGGTTCGCGAGGCGGACCTCATCATCGAAGCTGTGGCGGAAGAGATGGAAATGAAGATTGAAATGTTCACGATCTTCGATAAATTCGCGAAGCCAGACGCTATTTTTGCGAGCAGTTCGCGTTTAGTTTCCATCGCCGAATTGGCGGCGGTCACGTTTTGCCCGGAGCGCTGCATCGGCATGCGTTTAGTGTCCGCCACGGGGCACATGGATGCCCTTGAGTTGACATGTGCGCCGCAGACTTCGGACGAGACAATCGCGCGATGCCGTGACGTTGGTCGCCGCATGGGCAAAGAAGTTGTCGTTGCCGAGCCGGTGATTCCTGAGATTTCGCCGGGCTGATGATGGTGAATAGATGAGCCAGCAAAGCGTTAAGCAAATGCCGTCAAGAATTGTGATCCAACAGGGCGACCTTACGGAGATGGAGACGGATGCGATTGTGAACGCCGCGAACAACGATCTGATTCTCGGCGCTGGAGTTGCGGGCGCGATTCGTCGCAAGGGCGGGGAAGCGATCCAGCAGGAGTGCGATGCGATTGGCAGCATCCCCATCGGCTTTGCGGCGATTACCGGCGGCGGCAGCCTGAAGGCCAAGTACGTAATTCACGCGGCGAGCATGGGGCTGGGCAGCCTGACGACAGCGGAAACGCTGCGCGGCTCGACGGCGCATGCGCTGCGGCTTGCAGCGGAGCGCGGGCTAAAGACGATGGCGTTTCCAGCGGTGGGCACGGGGATCGCAGGATTCCCGATGAAGGAATGCGCGGAGATCATGCTGCACGAGGCGGAGCAACACCTGCGGAATGGGAGCTCGCTCGAAACTATTTATTTTGTGCTATTTGACGAAGAGGCCAAGGAGACGTTTGAACGCGCTTGGAAGCGCCTGCAGGCATAAGCTTCTGGGTCGTAGCAATACGCGATAGCCAGCTGTGGCCCCCCTCTCCCCCCCGGTTTTTCACAAGTGTTCATTCTAAAGGAAGATAAAGTCCTTTGTTTTGATACACTTTTGCAAGTGTTCATTCTAAGGGGCTTAGCGCGGACGTACGAAAATACGAAATTACTGATTTGATCGGACCGATTCGGACGAGGGTCACGCGCCGATCCTCCGAGGTTCAGGGTCACCAAGATGCCAGGGCTACGTGGGTCCAATCATTTAAATGGGGATCCCTAAGAAACGTAAGGGGTTAGAGGGTTTGGGGTTGATGCGAACGTTTACCCACTGCTTATAATACACAAATAGATATAAATGTCAACAGCAAAGTGCGGGTTCAAGTACTTCTGCGGGCCGCGCAACTCCGCGTGGGGACCTTGACCATCATAGCGACGTCCGGGCGCGTCGGATACGAGGCGTCTTTCATCCAACGCCATGTTTCCCAATGCAGTGGTTGTACCTGTTCGTGCCTACCTCGACTGGAGCGAGGTCGCTCAATTGGGCGAGGAGAATCCGATTGCATGATCGGCTGATACGGTCTTTAACTCTGCTGCGCTTCGATATCGCGCGAAAAGTTGCTCGATCCGACAAACCTTGGCAAGTTTCGTGCCACGGTGGGTCGAGTCGTCAATGGTGACAAGGCTGATCGAAACGAGAAACCGCTGTGATGAACACGACGTGGCGATGGTTTGTCCTTTTAGTAGCAACCGCGGTGATTTGCAAAATGGCCGCGGGGCAGAATGTACCTCCTTCACCGGACCGTTCCTGGCATTTCCCAGCAGAACGCGAAGTGCAGGAGGTGGCGAAATCTTTGCGAGTTTCGCGACTCGCGATCGATGCTACGAAGTCGTATTCGCTCGCTGAGCTGGTGGATTTCGCGGAACGGAACAATCCCGAGACACGCGTGGCATGGGAAGGCGCGAAGGCCAGAGGAGCCGCGCTACACATCGCGCAGAGCGAATTGTATCCGGCCCTAGTGGGCATTGCGCTTTCGACAGTGGGCCGCGAGGACGTGTTGTTCGGCAACATTTTTGTGCGTCAGACGGCCGCAGCGTTTGGACCAGGGTTGGGATCGAATTACATCCTGTTCGACTTTGGCGCACGCGCGGGTCGCATCGCAACTGCCCGTGCGGAGCTCTCGGCAGCCAACTTTGCGTTCAACGACACGCACCGAAGGATCATTTTCCAAGTCGCGGACACTTACTACCGGCTGCTGAACGCGGTCGGGCAAGTCGACGCGGCCGAAGCCAGCTTGCTGAACGCCAAGACCGTACAGGAAGCCGCGGAAGACAGGCTGGAACATGGCCTTGCCACTCTTCCAGATGCTTTGGAAGCTCGGAGCGCCACAGCGCAGGCGGAATACGATTTGCAGTCGGCGCGTGGGGTCGAAGAAATCGCGCGTGGCGACCTGGCGACGACGCTTGGGATTGCGCCGGCCGTCCGCATCCGAGTGCAGCCACTCGACGAACTGCCGCCTCCCGAGATGCACGATGATTCCATCGAGCAGTTGCTGGAGCGCGCATTGGAGCAACGCCCGGACCTGCTGCAACAGCTAGAAGGAGTCAAGGCTGCTCAGGGAGTGGTTCGAGAGGCGCGGGCGGCTTACTACCCTTCGGTGAAGTTCCAGACGACGGTGGGGGGGCTGTTTCGATATGGATGGCAGCAACCACTTTCGGCGACTCACAGAACGGGCCTGAACGGGACTGCAGCGGTGCGACTGGATTGGACGATTTTTGACGGAGGAGCGCGCAAGAACAATCTGCTGAGGGCCGAAGCAGGCCGAAATCAGGCTGCAGCCCAGGCCCAAGCCACCATGGATCAAATTGCGGACGAGGTATGGCGGAGTTATTCAAACGTCAAAACAGCATTGCGGCAGCGGCAAGCGGCTACCGCACTGCTGGAGTCCGCCAGCCAGTCCTATAATGCAGCTGTCGAGGCGTACGGTTACGGCGTGCGCAGTTTGCTCGACGTTACGGCGGCGCAACGAGCGCTGGCACAGGCCCGATCTACGGATGTCGCGGCACGCACGGGGGTTTTCGACACATTGGCCGATTTGGCTTTTCGAACGGGTGACCTGATGCGGATCGGCGGTTCCAAGGACCATCCATGAGACGGCTGGCAAATCGTGTATCTGCGGCGGTGCTAGTTCTGGTTGGCATGTTTCCGCTCGCAGGTTGTCAGCACGCGCCATCGATCGACGTACTGGGATCGTTTTTCCCGGCTTGGCTCCTTTGTTTGACCGTGGGAATCCTGCTGACCGCTGGAACCCGGTTTCTATTGTCGGCGGTTCACCTGGAAGAAGCGCTCTCTCCTCCCATAGTTATGTATTCCTGCCTGGCAGCCTTGTTCACATTCGGACTTTGGCTCCTTTTTTTTCACTGAGGAGGCCCTATGAAACTGGAATTCTCACAAGACTCCCGCCGCAAAGCGATTCGCAATCTTCGCGTTGCCATAGTCTCGGCCGCCGTTGTGCTGGGTCTGGTTGTCCTTTTCTTAGCGAATCGGCAGCCACGCACGGACGACGCGGAAGTGCTGGCTAATTTCATTGGAATCGCGCCGCAGGTGGAAGGGCCGATCGTTCGCTTGAATGTCCGCGACAATCAGTTTGTGAAGCAGGGGGAACTGCTGTTTGAGATCGATGACCGGCCGTATCGCTACGCTCTCGAAAACGCCGTTTCCCAGCAGGCTGCACTTGAAGGGCAAATAGAAGACGAGCGGCGGAGGATTGCAGCGCTGGTAAGCGGTGTTTCCGTTGCACAAGCGAATATCCAGAGCTCGCAAGCTGACGTAGCGCGATCGGCTGCTGCTGTCGAACAGGCGCGTGCTGACGTGGCAAACGCAGAGCAGGGAGTGAACCGAGCCAGAGCGGAGTGGACCTATTCGAATAATAATCTGCATCGCATTGAGCCACTGCTGGCAAAGCAGTTCGTAACCGTAGATCAGGTCGACAGAGCAAAAACGTCGGAAATCGCCCAGGCGGAAGCCCTCAAGCAGGCGACCTCACAACTGAAGCTTTCGCAGGCAGGGTTAAAGTCGGCCTTGGCGCAATACGAACGCTCCAAGGCTGCCCTGGAGCAGAGCAAGGCACAACACCAACAATCCGTGCACGCCGTAACTACGCTTGAGCCGCTAACCAACCAGCGCGGGGCCAGAACGTCGGCGGTCCAGACGGCACAATACAACCTCAACAACTGCAAGGTCTATGCACCGTTTGATGCGCGGGTCACGAATCTTACTATTTCGGAGGGCGCGTACGCGCATACAGGCCAACAGGTTTTCATACTGATTGACGCGCGCACCTGGTGGGCGATTGGCAATTTTCGTGAAGGCAGCCTGCGACACATCGAGCCAGGAATGCGGGCTGATGTTTACGTGATGTCGAAACCGGAAGTGCGCTTCTCCGGAGTAGTGGACAGCGTCGGCTTTGGCGTGACGCCTGATGCCGATGTTTTTGGGACGTTAACTCCGGGTCTGCCCGACGCGCAGCGAACGCTGAGCTGGGTCCATCTGGCATCGCGATACCCGGTCCGCGTGCGCGTCAAGGATCCGCCGCCAGAGCTGTTTCGAATTGGCGAGTCAGCCGTGGTGATCATTCGAGGACATTGAAGATGGGCACCCTTGCCCAAACCGTCGCCGAATCGCGCCCACCGTTGCCTTGGTACTGGGAGTTTCTGAAAGAGGAACTCGCTCCATATCCGGGCCGCGCCGAAGCAGTTGCGCGCATGGTCATTGCGGCGACTCTCGTCATGGTCATCTGCATGACCTTTCGTATTTCCTATGCGTACCAAGGCGCGATTTTTGCGCTTCTCGTTTCCCGCGAAGATCTTCGAGCCACTCTGCAATCAGCCGGAGCACTTCTTCTCGTTACCGTCGTCAGTACAGCTTATCTTTTGATCTCGGCGTGGTTCGTGATCAGCTTTCCGGTGCTGCATTTCTTATGGATTATTGTTTCGTTCTTCGTAGTGTTCTATGTGCTCAGCACGATGTCTAACTATGGTGTGGCTGCTCCTTGCGCCTTCATAATCAGCCTCGGTGTCCCGCTGTGGGATCGCCATTTGTCAGCCGAAAGGAATGTGGAAGATACCCTTCGGGTCGTGTTGGCGTCATCGATTGGAGTCGTCGTAACCGCAGCGGTAGAGCTGACGCTTGCACGCATGAAGCCTGGAGACAATGTCGTTCTGCCCATTACGGAACGGTTAGCCGCGGTGGAGAGTGTGCTGGCTTGCTACATAGAGGGTCACCCTGTCGATCGCGCGACGGAACAGAAAATCACCAGGCTGGGCATGCGCGGAACATCAATCTTGCGGCGCATCTTACGGCGATCGGACTACTCGCCGCATTACAGGGCACAGATGGGTGGTGTTGTAGCGCTTGTTGGCTGGCTCGTGGATATTGCCGAGGCCTCGACGCAGCTCAGCTTCAAATTCTCCGACGATGATCAGAAACAATTGCGAGAGCTGGCCGCGATTGTTGCGAGCATTCGCACCGATCTAATAAACCGGCGAACTCCAGACTCGATTCAGTTCGGTCCTGATAACGAACGGTCGGGTGGCGTTCCATTGCTGCGCGAGATGGAGAAAATCGTCACGCAGATCCCTCAAGTATTCGCGGGTTCTCGATCCATAGATGAGTACCTGCCGCCTGCAGACGACATGCCGGGGCCGAAGCTTTTCGTCGCAGACGCGCTCACCAGTCCTGAGCACCTTGAATTTGCTGCGAAGGGCTGCCTCGCGGCGAGCCTGTGTTACATCATCTACAACTCCATTGCCTGGCCGGGGGTCAGCACTGCGGTCACCACGTGCATGCTGACAGCGCTTTCCACGATCGGCTCATCTCGACAAAAACAGGTCCTGCGCTTCTCGGGCGCCCTGGTGGGTGGTTTTCTTATCGGGATGGGCTCGCAAGTGTTCATTCTGCCCTACCTCGATTCGATTGCAGGATTCACAGTTCTTTTCATACTCGTCACGGCCTTCTCTTCCTGGTTCATGACCTCCAGCCCTCGGTTGTCCTATTTCGGATTGCAGGTCGCTCTGGCTTTTTATCTCATCAACCTGCAGGAGTTCGCGATTCAGACATCACTCTCCATAGCAAGGGACCGCGTCGTTGGCGTCTTGCTGGGGCTGATTCTAATGTGGTTTGTCTTTGACCAGTTATGGGCTGTGCCAGCCGGGGTCGAAATGAAGAGAACATTTGTTTCCGGTCTGCGACTGCTAGCTGAACTTGCCAGGGGACCGCTCCCCGGAAGAGAAAAGAGCTGGAGCGACGATACTCTTCGCGAGACGATCAGCACGAACTTTGACAAAGTGAGGAGCCTGGCCGATGGAGTTCTATTCGAACTGGGGCCTTCGCGGCAGCAGGACCTCGCATTACGGAGTCGAATCCGGCAGTGGCAACCGCAACTGCGTACGCTTTTCCTGACACAAGTTGCGTTGCTGAAATATCGTCTCCAACTGCCAGGTTTCGAACTACCAGAAGCCGCACGTGCCGCAGAGCGGGAGTTCGACGATCGATTAGCTATGGTGCTCAACGATATGGCGAACCGCCTTGAGGGTAAAACATCGCGGGAACAAGAGAAGTTCGAAGATCCATTCGAGCGCCTGGAACAAACGATCCGGAGTTGCTGCTCGGAAGGGCCGCGAAAAGTGCTCACAGCGGAACTGCAGACCTTTCTTGCTTTGTGCCGCAGCGCTGAATCTCTGACGATTTCCGTGAATAAAGAAATCTAAGCGATAGAAATCGGTGAATGTGCTGACCGTTCCTCTCCTGTGGCTGTTCTGGGCGGCATGGTAGACTCCGCTCGCTTGAAAACGGCCGAGTTGTTTGATGGGAGGCGAGGGATGGTCCGATGGCTTGTGGGGATCGCGGCTTTGCTCGGGGCTATGGGGGCGGCGGCGTTCTCTGGGGAGACGGCTGCGCCGGATAGTCCGGAGCCCGGTTCTGTGGAGGCTATCGCTAAGGCTACCGGCGATTCTCGGTTTCTTTCGCCTTGGGTTTCTTACCTGCCGCAATCGAAGGGAGTTCCTTCGCCGCTGGCGTTCTTTGGGCGGATCATGGGGGCGCCTGGGGAATTCGTTGATACGGCGAAGGCGCAGGCTTATTGCCGCGCGCTTGCAGCGGCATCGCCTCGTGTTCGTGTTTTCTCGATTGGGCGTAGCGAAGAGGGCCGCGAGATTTTGATGGTGGCCATCGCGGATGAGCGAGGCATTCAGGACCTCGATCGGCTCAAGGCGGCTACCGCATCGCTCGCCGACCCTCGCACTACCTCACCGGCGGCTGCGGAGGCGCTGATCGCGACGGCGCGGCCGATCTACTACTTCAACGCAGGGTTGCATGCTGATGAGACCGGGTCGGCGGAAGCGGTGCTGGAGCTTGCGTATCGGCTAGCGGTTTCCGAGCAGCCGAATATTCGCCGGATACGCGAGCAACTCGTGGTGCTGATCAATCCGGTGTCGAATCCGGATGGGCGCGACAAAGTGGTGGAATGGTTCTATCGGTACCTTAAGGGCAAGACGGATAAAGGGAGCTTGCCGCGCATGTCTCCGCCGTACTGGTCGAAGTATGCGTTCGTGGATATTAATCGCGACACGCATCAACAGGTGCATGAGACGACGAAGTCCGTTCATCGGATGTTTCACGAGTGGCATCCGACCGTAGTGCACGATCTTCATGAAGGTTCGCCATTGATGATGACGTGGAACGGGACTGGTCCTTACAACCCGAACATTGATCCGATTACTTACACGGAATTTCTCGAGCTTAGCTTTCACGAAGTGCAAACGATGACCGCGTTTGGGATGCCTGGCGTTTCCACTTGGAATTTCGGGGAGGCGTTCAGCCATCTTTATCTGGATTCGGTGGCGATGAATCACAACAGCATCGGGCGCGGCTACGAGACGCTCGGGAATGGGACGGCGGAAACGTTGCACTACAAATTGCGGCCGTCGCAAACGTCGATGGAGTGGTATCGGCCGACGCCGCCGCCGGCGGAGTTTGACTGGTCTGAGCGCGACAATTTGAACTACACGGAAACTGGGGCGCTTGCGGCGCTCGACTATAGCGCGCGGAATTCCAAGGAGATGCTGCGGAATTTTTATAAGAAGAGTTGGGATTCTTGGCGCAAGGGAGTTGAGGAGGCTCCCTACGCTTATCTCATTCCGGAAGACCAAGGAGATCGGAAGCGCGTGGCGGATATGGTGGGTCGACTGCTGGCGCAGCGCATTGAGGTGGGCCGCGCGCAAACGGGGATTACGGTGAGAGAGGGTAATTTTCCGGCGGGTACGTATGTTGTGCGGCTCGATCAGCCCTATCGCAATTACGCGGTTGATCTGCTGTCGCCGCAAGTGTTTCCGAAGGATAAAGGCGAACCTTACGACGATGTGTCCTGGGAGTTTCCCGCGAATTTTCATCTTGCGGCGATTCCTACCGCCGACGTGTCTATTCGATCTGCGGCACTGACGGCGCTGAAGGAAACGCCACAACCGGCGGGGAACGTGTCTGGCGAAGGTCCGGTATTCCTGCTGAGGGACACGGGGCAGGAGAGCCTGTTTGCGGCGCGATACCGGCTGGCTGCTTTCGATGTGGAGATTGCAGAACATGCTTTTCGCGTGGGGAATGTAGAGTTTCCCGCTGGCTCCTGGATTTTGCCGGCGAAGGCTGGCTTGGCGGATGCGGTTCACTCTGTGGCCAACGAGCTTGGCTTGGACTTCGTCAGCACGGCTTCAGTTCCGGATGTTGCGCATCACGGGGCTAAGGTTCCGCGAATCGGGGTGTGGGTGCCGTGGGCCGATACGGACTCGATCGGATGGGTCCGGTACATCTTGGATCAGCGGCGGGTGCCGTATTTGTATGTTCGCGACGAAGACATTCGGGTGGGGAAGCTTCGCGAGCACATTGACATTCTGCTGTATGGGCACGTCGATCTGGAACTTGCCGAGCAGATTGAAGGGCTGCCGAAGCGATGGGGCGCCATGCCATTCAAGAAAACGCCGCAGACGCCGAGTTTCGGCACGCCTGCGGAGGCGGACGATATTACTGGCGGAATCGGCTACGCAGGGTTGGCGGAGGTGCAGCGGTTCGTAGACAGCGGCGGATTACTTATTACGTTGGGTAGCGGCTCGATGCTGGCGCTCGAGGGTGGCATCGTGCGCGGGGTGCGAAGAGCTTCTGGCGGAGTGCCGCGCAGCACTGCGGGCGGCGGCTCGGCTTCGGCGGCGGCCGCGCAGGAATCCATCACACGGATCCCTGGCGCGCACGTGCGGGTCACGTTCGCGCGGCCGGAGCACCCGATTGCTTATGGTTATCCGGCGCACACGCACGTGTTTCGGCAGAATTTTCCGCTGTACAGCGCTCCGCGAGCGTGGTTGCGCATGGCGTACTGCACAACATGCCTCGATGGACCGGAAGATCGCTCTGGCATCGTGCTGGAATGGGGCGATTCAGGTGGCGCACCGTTTGTGATCAGCGGGCAGGCTTGGGGCGAGGAAAACATCTTCAAGCGTCCCGCTATTTTGGACATGCCGACCGGACGGGGTCACGTTGTTTCGTTCAACTTTAATCCGTTTCACCGGGACATGAATCGCGGGGATCACCGGCTGGTGTGGAATGCGATTTTGAATTGGCAGGCGATCGTGTCGGCGCCGGCGGCGGGGCATGCATCTGCCAGCGACGGCGAGTGAAATTTGAAGGCTGGATGCGGACAGCCAGAAATGGCTGTCCCACTGAAAAAGCGCCGCACCCTTAAAGGCAAGGTGCGGCACGCAGCGTTTGGGCGAGTGTCGGGTGGTTAAGGGTAGCTCACGACCGTGACGGGTGAGTCTGGATTGGCGATGGTCGAGGAGCCGCCTGTGTTGTCGATGACGTTGAGGATGCCGCCAGTCCCGTTCTTGGCGTCGAGGAAAATCGTAAGCAAATCATGCAGGCTTCCTGCCGGAAGGGTAGCTGGGACCTCAAAGGCACGATCGGCGTAGATGTTCACGCCCTGATTGAAGGCTTTGTTGAAGAAGCTGTAGCTGCCCATACCGTAGCCGCTGAAGCTGGTGACATTGTCGGCGATCTTGAAGGCGGCAAAGCCGTTGACGCCGGGAGCCTCCATCCACGCGTCCTGGCTTGGCGGGTCATAGGGCATCTCGTTCTGGAAGAAGATGTCCGTGCCGCCATTTCCGTTCCAGATGACTTCGTATTTCTGGTAGTGCTCGACGAAAAGGCCATAGGCGGTGACATTGTCACCGTTGACGACGACGCCCGTGTCGGCAGTGTTGACGGTCCAACCGACGCCGGTGCCGTGGTCAGCGCGCCATGCCCAGATATCATCGAGGATGACGTTGCTGCTGTTGACTATGAGGCTGGTTGTCGCGCTGCCGGCGGCTGCGCCGCCGATGCGGAAGAACACGTCGGAAAGGACTGTGGGGTCGGAGGCGTCATTATTCTTGCCCGCGTTGCCGGTTCCGATTTGCAAGAGCGCAGGTGAGGTGGTGGGGCCAGCATCGAAGAGAATACCCGAGATCAGGACGCCCTGGGAACCGGCGACGCTCCTCATCGCTATGTTTCCTTTTTGTGGAATCAGTGTGGGGAAACCGACGCCGAGCACCACGGTGTCGGGATGCGTGATCTCAATGGTCTGATCGAGATTATAGACGCCTGGTGTGAGGATGAGATTCTTGCCGGATGCTACTGCGGCGGTCATGGATGCTGCGGTGTCGGCCGGACTGGCGATGAAGAAGCTCTGGATTGGGATGGAGGTGCCTGGGGTGGGGCCGTTAGCCCAGGTGGTACCTGAGGAATTGAGCTGCACTGCGGGGACGAAGACGTTGTAGTTTCCGCTGGAGTCGATGTACAGGTAGGGCGCTTCGCGTGTCACGGGGCTGGTCGCGAGCGTGGTATAGGTATTACCGCCGCAAGATGACTGTGCTGGGAAACACTGCGCGGGCGCGCCGACAACTCCGGAGAAGACCTGGTTCCAGACACCGTTGGTCCAAAAATCCATTTTGCTGTTCCTGACGAGGAACTGCTGTTGCGACCCGTTGATTACGACACTGTTGTCGAATTCGGAATCGGCGATGAACCCGCCGCTGGCGAATGATGGACCGGAGCAGAAGTCGAACAGAGTGGTGAAGCCGTTGACGTGCACACGGCGCATTGGCGCGGCTTGTGATACGGCCCAGAATTCAGCGACGCCTCCGCAACCCAGCGCCGGGTTATTCACGAAATTAATGGTCAGGTTCGAGAGCGAGCGCCAGAAGTTATCGAGCGCGATGCAGTTGTTGGCGCCGAAGCACTGGTTGGACACGTTGATGGCGCCGTTGATGACGACATCGTTGGGGGAGAGCCCCAGACCCGCGACGCTGGTGTAATAGCCGACCTGAAAGGTGAGAGGAGTGGTCTTGGATCCGTAGGTGCCGGGTTGGAATAGGAGAGCATAGCGCTGAGCGCCGAATTGATTGGAGACTTGTTGGTTGGCTATCGAGTCGACGGTGGCCTGGATCTGGCTCTGCGGCATATCCGGAGTGAAGATGATCACGTTGGCGCCAAAATTGGGTTGGCTGGACGCCCTCGCGGATTGTGGCGCAAGGGAGGCGAACAGAAGAGCAGCGATCGTTACAAAATTGCTTTTGGCTTGCATGGGTATACGTCTTTGAGGACACCTGAATACGCGCATAGTCACACCCCTCGTACAGTTAGGCTTTAAACCTCCACTTCCATTTCAAATGCGGCAGGGAGCGTATACCCGTTCTGTGGACTCTAATATACAGTAAACTTTGTATTCTGAGGGATCGGACACACTTCGGCTTAAAGGGGCGGACAGCCAGAAATGGCTGTCCCACGCAAGAGAGATAGCAAATTAGTTGGGGCTGGTGTCGGTGCGTTTCTTCAGGACTGGTCGGTCGTTGCCCGCGGGAGCTTGCGGCGGAACGATGGCCGCTCCTGGCGGAGCGCCGTTCGCCGGAGTCGCGGCGGTGATGGCGCCTTCGACGTAGGCCTTCTTGAGGAGCTGCTCGGCTACTTGCTGGGCGCCGCCGGTGTCGTCGTTGGTTTGCTTGGCTTTGCTGTACTCGTTGACGGCGCGAGCGCGCTGGCCGAGCAGGTCGAAAATTTTTCCGAGATAGACGTGGCTCCAGACTTCGGTCCATTTCTCGGGTGGCTCGGGAACGGTTTGCAGGGCATCGCGGAAGGCGTTCGCGGCGGCCTGGTAATTCTTTTGATAGAAGAAGGCTTCGCCCATGCGGAAATTGGCGAGAGGGCGATTGGGCTGAATGCTAAGCGCGCGCTGGTACTGGCCGATGGCATCGTAGTAGCGGCCCTGCTCGGCGAGCTCTTCGCCGCGGCCGATTGCGGCGCGGGCACGCAACGTGGAACTGCCTTTCAGCACGACGTTGTTGGGATCGATCTTGATGCCGCCGGGTTTGGGACGGCCGAACGTTTCGACTGTGAATTCGGATTCTGTGCCGATTACGTCGACGGTCTTGGTTTCGGGATTGCCTTCCGTATCGATGCGGAGCTCGACCGGCATGTGGAAGGTGTCGAGAGGCTGCTTGATCTTGCCGACGACACGAAAACCCTGGTGGGTGCGGTAAATGACGTACTCGAGGGTGAAGTCTGGAACGCCGGTGGAATTGAGCCACTGCGCGAAGAAGCCGCGCAGTTCTGGAGGCGGCTGGCCGGCTTTGACGCTGGCTTGCGCGTGCTGCTCGGCGAGAGCTTCGAAGTTTTCAATGGTGGCGGTACCCTCGGCGTATTTGATGTAGAAGTCGTGGAGCAGAGATTTGAAGGCGACGTCGCCCATTTGCGCGCGGACCATGTGGAAGATCATGGCGCCTTTGTTCATTACGACGGAGCGATAGTCGGGAGAATAGGGAGCTAAGCGTGCGGCTTGCGCGATGGGCGCGGCTTCTTCGTACATTAGCGCGCCAACGGCGAATTCGTCGACGGCCTTCAGGCCGGCTTCCTTGCCGGCATTTTGCTCGGCATAAAGAGCTTCGGAATAACGCGACAAGCCATCGCTGATCCAGACATCACCGCGCGTGGCAGGCAGCACGGCGTTGCCCCACCATTGCGAGGCCACGAGACGCGCGATCGTGCGGTCGGAGCTTCGAGGATCCCAGATGCGTTTGCTGAGAAGCAGGAGACCGGGACCAGAGAAATCACGGAGGGTGCCGTCGGGGAGTTGCGCGACGGTGAACTCCGGGCGAGGCAATGGGCCGAACATATCGGAGAACATGATGGTGGAACGGGCTACGTCGTCGGCAAATTTTTGCGCATCACCGCTGGCTTCGCGTGGGGCGTAGACGTTGACGTTGATGCCTTCGGCCTGTTTGGGATTGAGCTGCAAATTGCCTGCGACGAAGGTGCCGTGAGGCGCGGGCGTATCGCACTGGAAGGTGTAGACGAGGCGATTGCCTTCGACGGTGTTCTTGCCGGGGGTCGGCGTAGGCGCGCTAGCTTTGCCGGTACCGGCTACGGCGAAAGAGTCTGGGACGTTGAGACGAAAGGTGGCGGTGTAGCGGTTAGAGGGATAGTTGGTGAGGGGGAACCAGCGAGCGGGCAGAAGGAGGAACGCGCCGTCGCGGTTGATGGAAGCAGCACGCACGCCG